>Ga0224512_10003935_pt1 | contig 12829 bp, 8 predicted proteins | sample SF_May12_sed_USG_4_FD_169103 | JGI IMG/M metagenome (GOLD analysis project Ga0224512, IMG submission 169103) | Sediment microbial communities from San Francisco Bay, California, United States - SF_May12_sed_USGS_13 | ecosystem: Environmental > Aquatic > Marine > Sediment | place: USA: California... | reverse complement strand
TGCGTCGCTTGCGGGTTACGGTAATAACCCGATGTCACCGAGGGGCCGCGAAACAGCAGACCACCCTGTTGCCGTTCGGGTAATTCGTGGCCGTCGATATCGACGATACGAATCTGGTGCCCGGACAATGCGTGACCGCAGGCCACAAATTTCAGCGCCGTTTTATCTGCCGGGTCGGCGGGTATTGCCTGTCCACTTTGACTGAACTCGTCGCGTTTGATCCGGTCGATGACCGGTTTTCGATGCAATGGCGGGAATGCCAGTCCCACCGAGGATTCGGCCAGCCCATAGACCGGCATCATGGCTTCGGCTTCGAATCCAAATGCCTGAAAACGACGGATAAAACCGTGAATGGAGTCGGCGCTCACCGGTTCCGCACCATTAAATGCGAGGCGCCAGGAACTTAAATCGAGGCCGGCGATTGTGTCATCCTCGAGTCGAAATAAACAATATTCGAATCCAAAATTCGGGGATGCCGACAGGGTGCCCCGATATTGATGAATTGTCCACAACCAGCGTTCCGGCCTCGACAAGAAACTCAGTGGAGACATGACCACCAGTAACATTGCAAAATACATGCTGCCCAGCCAGGCGCCAATCAATCCCATATCGTGATAAAGCGGCAACCAGCTAACAAATACGTCGTCGGACGTCGCTGCCACCGCCTCACCCATGGCACGAATATTCGCGAGTAAATTGTTATGTGTTAACACGACGCCCTTCGGATTGCCGGTGCTACCGGAGGTGTATTGCAGAAACGCGATATCGTCAGGGCTTATCGAAGGGCGCACATAGGGTGTGGAGACAGAACGTAGATCGTTCACCGTGACCACTTCCCGCATGCTCAGTACTTGCGATTTCAGCAACCTGGCAACCCCCTTTGCCTCCGGCATGGTAATCAACAGGGTGGCAACGCAATTGTTCAAAATGCCGCTATGCCGCTGCAAATGATCTTCGAGCTGACTGCGTCTCACCGGCGGGTAGATCGGAACCGGAACTGCCCCGGTGAGCAAAATACCAAAGAAGCTGAGAAAGTAGTCCCCCCCGGTTGGCAGCATGATTGCCACGGTTTCACCTGAATGAATCCCGCTTTGCTGCAGGCCGGCGGCAACCTGCTGCGCACCCTGCCAGAGCTGCCGATAGGTCAGGCCCTGCACATCATTATCTTCACCCAGAATGTTGATATGCAATCGCTCGGGATTAAGCCGCACATGCCATTCCAGTACCTCGACCAGGGTTGCCGCATGATGGGGTAATTCCCCAGCCTTGCCCACTGCCCGTTCGATCACCTGCCTCGCGGAGAAGGTTTTTTTGTGTCCTTGTGCATTGATAATAGAGCGCAACAGGTCACGCGGTGATTCCGCCTCGGCAAAATCTTGCTGGGGCAGGGTGACATTAAAATGTTGTTCGATGCGGGAGATCAGTTCGACGCGCGCCAGGCTGTCCAGGCCTAGATCGTCATCGAGTGAGCTATCCAGGCTGAGCACGAAGCTGAGGGTCTTTGCGGCATGTAATTCGGTAACCAGGCCCTCGATCAGCATCAGCAAGGTGTTGGCCAGTTGGTCCTGATCATCTGGTGTAAAACCGGCCTTCATCTTATTTTACCTCTGAGGCATCAACCCTCTTTTTTTAGCTGCCTTACATACAATACTTTTTTACCCAGGAAGTTCCAATTGACCTGCCTCAATTAGTGACTGATTTCTTCCATTTTTCCCTGTTTTACGATTGCTATCGAACGTATATTGAAAACCGATGGGTATGAAAAGAGGTTTCTTTTTTTATCCTTTCGTTTTGTCTGGCGGAAAACCAGTACAAATAATGAAATCTTTCCGGCGATTTCGTGAAAACATCGTCTGCTGAAATCGGTAAAATCGGGCGTTTATACTCGATGCGATATCAGAGATGCGCAGGATGACTATTTATCTCGTTGTTGTCGTCGGCCTGATCCTGCTGTTCACCTACATGGTCAGGATGCCGGGTGATTCCTATAAAGCTGAATTATCACCGCTGGACGAGGCCGGTCGGGCGTTAGCGCGGCAGCTCGAGAGCCATGTACGCACGCTGTGCAGCCATCCGGCGGGCAGAAATTATATCGAAAAAAAGGGGTTGGCCCTTGCCAGGGACTATATTGCCGGGCAACTCGCGTCATCAGGCTATCAGGTCGAATTTCAGGTGTATCGGATCGCCGGTGAGGAGTATGCCAATATCGAAGTAACCCGCCTGGGCGAAGTCTATCCTGATGAAATCATTGTTGTCGGCGCACATTACGATGCCGTCGTCGGCGCGCCGGGCGCGAACGATAACGGGTCAGGTGTTGCGGCGCTGCTGGAACTCGCGGATCGATTCAAGAATGCGGAATTACCACGCACAATTCGCTTTGTCGCGTTTGTCAACGAAGAACCGCCACATTTCATGACCGGGACGATGGGGAGTGATGTCTACGCCAGGCATGCCGCCAGCCGTCGGGAAAACATCGTCGCCATGTATTCTCTCGAGACCATCGGTTATTTTCGTGACGATGTCGGCAGCCAGCGCCACCCGCCGCCATTTGGTTTCTTCTATCCGAGCCAGGGCAATTTTATCGCCTTTGTCGGCAATCTACGCTCGCGTGGCCTGGTGACGCGGTCGATTCGCGCATTCAGGTCACATGCGACATTCCCGTCGGAGGGGATTGCCGCGCCGGGCTTCATTCCCGGCGTCAACTGGTCCGATCACTGGTCCTTCTGGAAGCAGGGCTATCCGGCGATCATGATCACGGATACCGCGCCGTATCGTTACCCTTATTACCACGCCCCGCAGGATACCCCGGACAAGGTTGATTACAAGCGGATGGTCTATGTTGTTCGGGGGCTCGAAAAGATGCTGGAAGCGTTACTGAATTTGTAGGGAATGGCGGGCTGCATGAAAAGTCAACCGAACATCCTGGTGCGCGGCAAATCGTGGTGCTACGGCTTTGTATTGTTATTTGTTACCGCGGGCCTGCCGGCAATGACGTATGCTGCAAAGATGTCGACAAGTCATGCAATTACCCTGTTCATGGCCGGCGATATCATGATCGGGCGCGGTATCGACCAGGTATTGCCCCACCCGGGCGATCCCCGATTATACGAGCCGTATGTCAAGGATGCCGGCGGATATGTTGCGCTGGCGGAAGCCGCCAATGGCAATATTCAGAAGCCGCTTCGGTGTGAGACGCTGTGGGGAGCGGCCTTACCGGAATGGCAGCGTATCGCGCCGGATGTGCGACTCGTTAACCTGGAAACGAGCATTACCACGAGTCGTGACTACTGGCCGGGTAAAGGCATCCATTACAAGATGCATCCTGAGAATATAACCTGCCTGAGCGAAGCCGGTATCGATCACTGCTCGCTCGCCAATAACCACGTGCTGGACTGGGGTTACGGAGGGCTTGGCGAGACGCTGGCGTCGCTCGCCGCTGCGGGCATCGGTTTTTCGGGCGCGGGCGAGAATCTTGAGCAGGCAGAACGGGCAGCGATTATCGACGTGGCGGACAAAGGCAGGATCATCGTGTTTTCCTACGGCTTTCGATCGAGTGGCATATCTTCCGATTGGGCGGCGCAAGCGGACCAGGCGGGTGTGAACCTGTTGCCGGATTTGTCAGCGCGCACCGTTCGGCGGGTCAGGCAACAGGTCGAGGAGCTGAAGCAGGCTGGCGATATTGTCATTGCCTCGATTCATTGGGGCAGTAACTGGGGCTATGCCGTCCCCCGGCGCCATATCGATTTTGCCCATGGGCTCATTGACGAGGCCGGCGTTGACGTGATCCATGGTCATTCTTCACACCATCCGAGGCCACTGGAGGTATATAACGGCAAGCTGATTATTTATGGCAGCGGTGATTTCATCAACGACTATGAAGGCATCGGCGGTTACGAGGAATACCGGGATGACCTGGTGCTCATGTATTTCGCCGATATCGATCCCGGTTCCGGAAAACTCGTTCGGTTACAACTGGTACCGATGCAGATAAAGCGGTTCAGTCTGCGGCGCGCCTCGGCAGCCGACAGCCAGTGGCTGCAGCAAACTCTGAACCGCGAAGGTCGGTTGATGGGAACCCGTCTAAAGCTAACCGAAGACCTTGTACTGACCCTGGAAAAATAGCTCGTTAATTGATCATGATGCGCAGCGAGTTTTGCGGGTATTAGCTGTGCATTGTTATGCATGGTAGTGCAGGCCAGGGCAACGGACGCCCCATAAACGGTTGATTAATAAAGAAATATAAATAACCGGTCCGTCTGAAAATCCTCATGTCGGTGCCGTAGGCGGACCGGTTCGATTCGGCCCCTGGGCACCATTTAAATTTAAAAACAATAACTTAAATGTTCTCGGAATATTTCACGATCTCCGAAATAACGTATCTCGTCCAAATTTAGTCCAGCAACAAACAACAGTATGTAATGTCTACCGTTGAGGCGGTTGTAATCTTGTTAATATTCCTTGCCTTCACATGAAATCGCTAAGAATGTTAGTTAAGCCCACTAACTGGCCACTTCCGATCGCGGCGCAATGGGGTTACAAAGTTTGGAAAACGTGATTTGCACAATTATGTGCGAATCAAAGGCAATCATTAAATCGTATGCCTGGAGGGATACAAGGCATCTTCCAAGAAAGGTTTTCAAGGGTTCGTAAGCTGGATTCATTCGCCAGGGAACGAAGCACCATCAAAGGTTCGGCGAATGGCAAACCTTATACTGGCTAAATTTAATGAAATTCAAGAGACGTCTCGTCAGCATAACCAACAGCGGGGCTATCTGGCGGACAAATAGTCGGATGCTCAGTATACTGTCGCAGGGGCTAGATCAGGTAACCACAAATGTCAGACAAGGTCACAGAATGGCTGGGAAACACTACCAAAAAGGGGCGCACCTACTAGTCGATCCCGCTGTAACACTAGCAAGGGTTATGCCATATGTGTCCGAAATGGGCATTACCCGCATTGCCAATGTCACCGGGTTGGATCGTACTGGAATTCCGGTGGTCATGGTGTGCCGACCAAACTCGCATTCGATTGCCGTATCGCAAGGAAAGGGTTTCACACTCGATGCAGCAAAAGCCTCAGGTCTGATGGAGTCAATTGAAACCTGGCACGCGGAGCGCATAGAGTTGCCGCTCAAGCTCGGCAACTTTGATGATTTATCACTCGGTCACCCCATGATCAATATCGATCGCTTGCCGGCTATGCGCGATAGCCTGTACCACGGCAAGCTACCTATCCTGTGGATCGAAGGCACGAACCTGGTTGACGAGTCATCAGTCTGGCTGCCATACGAAACTGTGCATACTTTTTACGCCCATCCCGCCCCATCGGGGAGCGGTTGCTTTGCACAAAGCAGTAACGGTCTTGCCTCTGGAAACCACTATCTGGAAGCGATATCGCATGCGATTTGCGAATGTGTCGAACGTGATTCAACCAGCCTGTGGCATCATAAAAGTAAATCAGAAAAAGATGACATAAAGCTCGATCTCGACAGCGTCGACGATGAAATCTGTCAGGAATTGATAGCTCGGTTACAAGCCGCAAATCTCACGGTGACAGTATGGAATACCACAAGCGACAGCGGGATCCCCAGTTTTGACTGTATGCTGCTCGACCCGCAACAGGCGCTCACGCACCCAGGACTGGGAGCTGGGTGTCACCCCTGTAAATCGATTGCACTGGTACGCGCACTCACCGAGGCAGCGCAGGTGCGCACGACCTATATCGCAGGTTCACGCGATGACTTGACCCACCGGGAGTTTAAGCCATCGGAGTTGGAGCAAAAAAATCGGCTGCTGCACAGGATAGCCGGCAACAATAGTGGTGTCGTCGATTTCGCAGGCATCGTAGACCAACGATTCGCTACTTTCGAAGAAGATGTCGACTGGATGCTGGCTCAGCTAGGTAATATCGGCATTGACGAAGTCGTTTGCGTTGACCTTAACAAGCCGGCATTGGAAATCCCGGTGGTGCGCGTTGTCATTCCCGGTCTCGAGGGTCCACACGACGAAGACGATTACATCCCCGGGCCGCGCGCCCGTGCTATCGCTGGGCAAGCAACGTGAGAGCCATCGTATTTGCCGGGCCGAGTATCTCCCGCAAAGAGGTGGAGGCCGTTCCGGGTGTCGAGTGGCGGCCACCGGTATCGCAGGGAGATGTCTATCGCAGCGCACAAACAGCGCCCGATTTCATTGCCATAATCGATGGCTATTTCGAAGGTGTGCCATCGGTATGGCACAAGGAAATACTGTGGGCAATGTCACGCGGGATACATCTGCTTGGTGCCAGTAGCATGGGTGCACTGCGCGCAGCCGAGTTGCATCAGTTTGGCATGCGCGGCGTGGGCGAAATCTTCGAAAACTTTCGCGATGGTATTTTGGAAGACGACGATGAAGTAGCGGTGTTGCACGGCCCGGCGGAATTGGGTTATCCCTCGCTTTCGCTGGCAATGGTCAACGCGCGCAAATCAATTACGGCTGCGATGGAAGCCTCGATTATCAGTCAGCCTGTCGCGGAATCCCTGGTTGCACTGGCCAAATCTATTTTTTACCAACAGCGCCAGTGGAAGGAAGTGTTTGCGCTGGCGCGGGAATCGGGAATCGACGCAAACGAACTGGCGGCATTGGAGTCCTGGCTAGAGAGTAGTGAGCAGGATTTGAAATTGCAGGATGCCAGGGCGATGCTGGCTCAATTGAACGAGTTGATGGCGTCCACCAGCGAACCGTTTCACTGTGACTATGCCTTTTCGTGGACCGTGATGTGGGACAGTGTGGTAACTGGAGACACCGGCCAACCACCCACTGAAGACGGCGCTAACCAGGTCGATATCGAGTCGCTCGTTCTCGACGAACTCAGACTGGACCCGCAACAATATCGGCGGATAATTTTACGCGCTCGATTGAAACAGATCGCACGGCGTGAAGCCGTGCGTGCGGGCATCGAAGTCGACGAAACGCAAACGCGCCGGCAGCTTCAGAATCTGCGTGAGGCGCATGAATTGTACACACGCGCGCAACTCGATTCCTGGATCGAGCAAAATGACTGGGATCCCAAACGTCTGCAACAGGCACTCGAACTCGAGCAGCAGTGCCAATCAGTGATCGATAAACTGGGTGATATCGACGATCGAATGCTAATGGATGAATTACGGTTTGATGACGAATATGCGGCGTTGAAAGCACGGGTTGAGGCCAGGCGGCAAGTCGATCTGTCATCATTCGCCGGTGTTGATGTCAAACCCCCTCAATTGCTCGCCTGGTATTTCGAATCACAGCTGAGTGCTTCCATACCCGCCGACCTCGACGAATATTTGTTCACTACCGGTTTTCGCGATCGCGCAGAATTTTATCGTGTGCTCAAATATTACTACCTCACTACACTTGCAATCGAAGGTGAAAAGCAGTAGAACTCTTCCTTAGTATTTGAAATAACAACAGTAACAAAAAATACTATCGGGGGACATGGCAGTTCGGCCCAACCATCCAGGCGGAACCCGATTCCGTCTGTATCCGCAGGCTCCGATTCTCGATCCAGCGCGGGAGCCAGAAACCGTTATTGTGTCCAGCCCGGCGGGAAGCGTCGGTCCCGGCCCCGAAGACGATCGCATGTACGCGATCAACCCAGTCGATAAATGGCCACCCTACGGCGTGCAAACCCGCCGAGATGGTTCGCCTTACCTGTACCTGCCCCCTTGGGATGGGGATATCCATCCGCCGGCCTTCCCGGATCGGGACGGGCATTTCGATTATCTTGACGAGAACTCGCCCGAATTCCTGGTTGCACACCTGTTTGGATGCGTGCGTTTTGTGCAGGACATCTGGGACGGCTATTTCGGGGAAACGATCGAATGGCACTCGGCCGACGCTTTCGACAAAATGGAACTGGTCCACCTGCCGCGCTACGACAATAGCCGTATCGGCTTCGGTTTTATCGAGTTCGGGTCGAGTGAAAGCGAGAGCGGCATCTTCTCTCATGACGCCACCAATTTCGACATCATCGCGCACGAGGTTGGCCACGGCATCATTTACAGCACCGTGGGCCTGCCGGACCCCGAAGGCGAAACCGGCGAATACAATGGCTTCCACGAGTCGGCCGCCGATCTGGTCGCAATGATCTCCTGCCTGCACTTCAATTCGGTCGTGGACGAGCTGCTGGAAAATACCCGGGGTAATCTCTACATGCTCAACCGGCTCAATCGAATCGCCGAGCTGAGCCAGAATGAACAGATACGCCTCGCATCGAATTCGGTGACCATGTCCGAATTTATCCACGGCTGGCGCAGAGAGCATCTGCTGTCGCAACCGCTCACCGGTGCGATATTCGACACGCTGATCGATATCTTTCACGAACAATTACTCGATCGCGGGGTAATTAGCCCCGAGGTCGAGGCGCTTGCCGATCGTTATGAATACGAACCGCGTTACCAGTCGCTGGTACAAGACATGTTCGAAAACGCCTACGCCGGCGAAATGCCGACATTTAAGGAGGCGTTACTGGATGCGCGTGACATCATCGGTCACTACCTGGCCGAAACCTGGCGCCGTCTGCCCGCCGATTATTTGAGTTACCTGCAGGTCGGCGACATCCTGTGCGAAGTCGATCGGGATTTTTCCGGCGGCGAGTATGCTCGCATCATCGTCAACAATTTCGAGTACCGCGAAATCGGCCTGGTGCCATTGGGCCCGCAGTTGGCCAAACTGCCCAAAGAAAATCATATGGATTCGTCGCGCTGGATGTCGCCCGATAGCTGGGAATTCGATGCGCAAATGCGGGAGGCCTATTGAATCGACCTGTGGATCAAAGAATGCAGGACTCAGCCAGAGGGTAATAGTGGCTGGAGTGTAAAGGTGGACAACAACTAAAACCACGAGAGGAGGGATGTGATGAGTAACTTAATGATGCCATCGAGGGTGTTGCTGTACGGTCGTGTGGTACAAGGCATCTCGATCGATGTAAGTGTCTTCGACGCTGGGACCGGGGGTATTCCTGGCCTTGGAAATAACCGGTTTTTACGCAAGCAGTTTGATCCTAGTAAATTGGATGAACAGGATGAAAAGGCAGCTTGTTTAGCGATGATTTACGGCTTCGAATACGAAGCGCATTATTACGATTTGATGGCGCCCACGATAATGCTGGTGCACGGTGAAGGCATGGATCAGAGTCGCGGTCGCCCAGTCGTTGATGCTGCCACTGCCGCTGCCGCTGCCGTCGAAGCTACCACTGCCAGTGTAGTTGCCGCTGCCTATGCCGCTACCGATGGACCTGGCGCAGCCAATTCCGCTGCAGCTACAGCTGCCGCTATCGCTGCCTATGGAGCTGCCGCCATCGCTGCCGAAGAGGCTGCAACCAAACCGGGGGCCACCCCTGCCGATGTAGTTAACGCTGCCGCTGAAGCTGCCGATAACACTAGCGAAGCCGATATGGCTGCGGTTGCCGCTGCCAAGGCGGCCGCGGCTGAAAAGGGAGCCACCCCAGACAGTGTAGCTGCCGCCGCCGTTACTGCTGCCGAGCAAGCCGCGCTTGCAAGCGGAGCTACCCCTGCCAGTGTAGCTGCCGCTGCCGCTAATGCCTCCGCTGCCGGCCCTTACATCGGCCGGGTAGAAGGGCCGTTTCCGGGTTTCGCGGACAATGTCAGGGTCTGGCCTTACGACAAGGACGATTTTTCGATGCGGCTCGATCCCTGTTCCGGGCCGATCGAATCGATCCTGCTCGAAGCCGAAATCGACGATGCCGAAATGGCGGATGAGATGGCCGGTCGAAAGGTGAGCGGCAGAAAGGTTGGTGGCTACCTGGGCCGGGGGCGTAAAGTGAGCGGCAGAAAGGTCGGAATTAGTGGCCGAAAAGTTCGCGGAGACTAGCCTGAGCATTGCACCAGTATCCGGAATGCTGACGCCGGGCAGGTGCGCTTAAGTCAACCCGGCTTTACGCAAGCCCTCGATAAAATGCATAGTTTCATCGGGGTATTTATCCGGCAGCATTTTGCTCCACCGCTCCACGGAAAAACCCGGGTGCGCCGACAGCGTTTTCCGGGCGTAGGTTCGGGCCAGGTCCAGTTGCCCCAATTGTGCATGACTGGCTGCCAGAATGCGGCTGCCCTCGGTGGGATTGTTCATTTGTTCGACCACGCTAATTGCATCCTGGTATTGCTTCAGGTTGTAGTAGGCGCCGCCCAGAATCCACAGGTATTCGTCCGGATAAAACGGGTTTAGGTGCATCGCTTTCTTAATCAATTCGACCGCCTCATCCGAGCGTCCAGAGTGCGCATAGGTATCGGCGAGATCCGATATCACTTCGGCATCGTTGGGGTTTAGTTGAAGTGCTCGTAGATACGCATTGATCGATGCCTCATGGTGCTTTTGGTAGAGCGAGACAAACCCTACTCGCGCATGGCCGCGTGCGTCACCCTCGTCGAGTAATACCGCTTGCCTGGCGAGACTCAGTGCGTACTCCAGCGTTTCATCCGGATTGTCGGACCAGGAAAACAACCATTCCAGGTTAAGCGTTTGCGCGATCGACGAAAGTGCGCGTGCGTAACGCGGATCGAGTTTCGCGGCCGTTTCGTAATATTTTCGCGCCAGCTGTAAATCTTCCCGGGTATAACGATAAATATGCTGTTGCCCCTTTAGAACCATATCGTAGGCTTCGTGATTTCCAGGCAACATGCGTTCCCGGTTTGCACTTTCCTCGGCGCTGATTTTCACCGCACAGACATTACAAATGATCGCGGAAATTTCATCCTGAACTTCAAATATATCGTCGAGGTTTCGATCGTAATTTTCTGTCCAAACGGTTTGAGCCTTGTAGGTATCAACGAGTTCAATCGAGATACGAACACGATTACCGGCGGTGCGGACACTTCCATCCGCGATATAGCGAACGCCCAGTTCGGCACCAATTTGCTTCGCTGGTCTCATCTTGCCTTTATAGGTGAACGACGAGTTGCGTGAAATGACGAACAGGTTATGAAACTTGGCCAGATTAGTGATGATGTCCTCGGTGATACCTTCAGAAAAATACTCATATTCCGGATTGCCTGTGGTATTTTTAAATGGCAGTACCGCAATTGATGGACGCACCAACAAGCCGTCTGCATTCCTGCCTGGGGCAGTCACGATAGCTGATATGCGTGGGCTGGCAACTCGCATCGCGGTAGTTGCATCTTTTACGATACGGAATACCCCGATCGGTTCCCTGATGTTTTTAAGTCGGTGTAACCCAAGATATTCATAGCTAAAATATTTTGAATTTTTTACCTGCTCGTGTACCGAGCTGGATATATAAACACCGCCTGTATCACAAAGACCTTCGATGCGGGAAGCGATATTGACGGCGTCGCCAAAATGATGTTTGGCATTATGAAGGACGTCGCCGAGGTGAATGCCGATTCGAAAACGCATTTTACGATGTTCAGGATAGTCCTTGTTGTATTCTTCGACACTGTCCTGTGTCTTACTGGCAAAACGAACGGAATTCACCACGCTGGTGAAAATGGCGAAAATCCCGTCGCCGCGGATATCGAGGATTTCTCCATCAAATTCGTTGCAACCTCTGGCAAACAGGTCGGTAAGTTCACTGATACCCTTGTGGGTGGCCTCTTCGTCGTCCTGCATCAGACGGGTATACCCAACTACATCCGCAAACAGAATTGCTTTCAGTTCTCGCCGGTTCTTGTTGTTGCCACTGTCAACCACTGAACCTGTCCTCCCGGATCGGCAATAGTTAGTATGTCGCGGGGACCTTTTTCTACTTCAGAGGCCAGATCCACCTGCTACCGGTGTCTCGTCCGAATGCGACTTCTACCTTGTTATCAAGGGCATCGCTCAATGGGCCTCTGGAGGTACTCCATTCTTTCGAAAGCAAACCAACAATATTAACATCACCATATTCCCCATCAAAAAAGTACCCTTCCCGCATACACCCCTCGTCAGTGAATCCAAGGCGTTTAACAAGGCCGACCGACGGGATGTTGTTGGCGTGGACATAAGTTGTTATGCGGTGCAGTCGTAGCTGGTAAAAGGCCAGATCGAGCATCAACGCCATGGTTCGTAACGCGACTCCACAGCGTCGCATATCCTTTTTAATGTAGATAAAAATAACGCCGTTTCCGTCGGCATAATTGATTTCCTGGAGTCCGGTATGCCCAAGCGGCTCACCGTCCTGATCGCATATTGAAAACAGATAGCTGGTGCAGGGTTCCGTTTGCACCAAATCGCTTTGCCAAAATTTCTCTAGTGAATGAGCGTTCAAAGGCACGGCCAGTTTGCTCTCGATCAGAGCCAGATCTTTGATATCCTCGTACCACACGGCAATGTGCTCCACGTCACTGGCTGTGAGTGGTTTCAGGTAGAAGTGCTGACCGTTACTATCACGCTGCTGGCTCATCTCAAGATCACGACGACCAATGTATTGGTGTGAACATGCTTAAACCTCTTCCCATGGAATTCCCTTCTATTTCCCCGCGAAAATAATCATATTAACACTCCTAATGATCTATCACGAATATCCATATGAAGTATTTTAATTTTCAGCGGCTTAATGTTACCAGGGGCGGAATCGAATCTTAGCTTTAAATTCTTGATTTAATTAATTATTTTTGATTTCTATAATCAATAGTTACAACACTTATACCAACAATATTCGGATATGATCGAAGTTATTCTTAACCTTTGCCAAGGTTTATTTGATCTTTACATAAAATCGCGAAAGCAATGGGATGGACTCCTCCTCACTCTATCGGCATCGATGTGCCAAACTGATAGTGTCCTTAACTGGACTTCCCTCAAACCAGTGGACACTCATATACTTTAAATTAAAGCATATGAGAGAGAGCAA
>Ga0224512_10003934_pt1 | contig 12831 bp, 11 predicted proteins | sample SF_May12_sed_USG_4_FD_169103 | JGI IMG/M metagenome (GOLD analysis project Ga0224512, IMG submission 169103) | Sediment microbial communities from San Francisco Bay, California, United States - SF_May12_sed_USGS_13 | ecosystem: Environmental > Aquatic > Marine > Sediment | place: USA... | reverse complement strand
TCCGCGTTACCTTGACACCCCACGGCTTCGTCGCTTCGTCGACCACCGAGAGCAGGCGGGCGTTGATCGCATCACGCTGGGAGAGCAGCTCGTCGAGGTCCATCGAGCCCATCACCGTGCGAATGTTGGTCATGGTGAGATTGATGATCGCGCGTTCCAGGTTGTTGACCTGATAGGCTGCTTCGGCGGCATCGAGCACTTGGAAGAACATCACGCCGTCCACCTGCACCATGGCATTGTCTTTGGTGATGATCTCCTGCGTCGGCACGTCGAGGACGGTCTCCATCATGTTCATCTTGGCGCCGATGCGGTCGACGATCGGAACGATCAGATGCAGACCGGGCCGAAGTGTTCTTGTATACCGACCGAATCGCTCGACTGTGTATTCATCGCCCTGTGAAACCGACTTGACGCCGGCTGCGACCAGTACGATCGCCAGCACGACGACGACGATCACGAATACCGAAAAGACGTCCATTCCTCGGCCCTCCTGAGCCAGGCTGCGCCCCCCGGTCGCAAATCGCCTCGCATCGCGGTGTTATCCGCAACACCAAACGGATGCGCCCAGTATAACGCGAACATCGGGCGGGGGCCTATCAAGCTGAGCTTCCGACATTTGGTGAAAGATCGAAGGCGGGCGCGCCCGTGAAAATCGGCTCAACCATCGCGCGGCGAATACGCGTGTGTTAATATCTCGCCTCGGAAAAACTTGCTCGACGCATGACGTCGGGAGCAATGGAGGTTCAGTGAGTATGTTCGCCAAACGCGCAGGAATCGTCGCACTTGCCTTGGTCATTGGATTTGCCGCCGCACCGGCCAGCGCCGCGTCGCGCGGCGAGCAGCAGCAAACCGTCAACAGGGCGCTGCGGACGATCCAAAACTTCGCGGCCGATCCCGACATGACCTGGTTCCGCGACAATATCGGCCGCGCGCGCGGCGTGCTGATCGTGCCGCACAGCGTCAAGGCCGGCTTCATCCTCGGCGGCTCGGGCGGCGGCGGCGTTCTGCTGGCACGCAGCCCGCGTAGCGGCCGGTGGAGCTATCCGGCCTTCTACCGCATGGGGTCGATCACCTTCGGCCTGCAGATCGGTGGCGAAGTTTCAGAGATGGTGTTGATGGTGATGACCCAGCGCGGCATCAACGCGTTTCTTTCGACCGAATTCAAGATCGGCGGCGACGTCAGTGTCGCGGTCGGGCCGGTCGGCGCGGGCGCCAAGGCGCAGACCGCCGATATCATCGCTTTCGCACGCACCAAGGGTGTCTATGGCGGCATCAACATCGAAGGCTCGGCAATCACGATCTACCGGTCGGCCAACAGCGCCTACTATGGTCGGCCCGTTAGCGCGGTCGACATTCTGATCCGCCGCACGGTGCGAAATCGCGGCGCCGATCCGTTGCGGTTCGCCACAGCCAGGATCGCCCGCGGCGGCCGCCGCTAGAAATTACTGGTCGCGGCGCCGGCCCTCACCCCCGCCCGGCCGCCCATGAGGATACTGTCGTTGGGCAGTCGGGCGGGGGGAGAGGGCCGGAACCGACTTCCGGGACAGTTCAAACGGCGTCAGGTCTTCGCGGCCTGGCGCCGTTTCAACAGGCGGAAGATGATCGGCGCTGCGATCACCACGATGATGATGCGGATAATGTGGTGGGTCGAGACGAAAGCGGCGTCGATGCCGAGCGCCAGGGCGATCAGGCTCATCTCGGCCAGACCGCCGGGCGCGAAGCTGAGGACGATCGCCTGAAACGATGTCTCGGCAAGCGGTTGCAGCAACAGCGCGAAGAGCACCGTCAATCCCAGCATGATGGTGGTCGAGCCTGCCGCCTCGGCAAGCGTGCGACCGATAATGCGCAGAGGGAGGCCGGCGAACCGGCAGCCGACCGCGGTGCCCATGACGACCTGGGCCGCCGCGATCAGCTCGGTCGGCGGTTTGCTGTCGGTAAGGCCCGTCATATGAACGATGGCGCTGAGGATCATCGGCCCGGTGACGAAGGCGGCCGGCAGCTTGATCGCCCGCGCGCCGAGCGCACCGAAGACGCCGCAGGCGGTGAGCACTGCGATATCGCGGACACCGAGGCTGGTGAACTCATCGCCGCTCGGCGGCCGTGCCGTTTGGTCGTAATCGCCAATCAGCATGAAGCCGAACGGCACCACCAGAACCACCAGAAGAACCCGCATGCCGTGAACCAGCGCAATGGTGCGCACGTCGCCGCCCATTTCGCCGCCGACAATGATCATTTCGTTGAGCCCGCCAGGCGCCCCGGCGAAATAGGATGTCGTCCAGCTATGCCCGGCGATCTTGCGGAAATAGACCATAAGCACGCCGGTGATGGTCGCGCAGTAGACCGTCAGAATGACAATCGTCGGCCACCAGTCGAGGATGCGGCCGGTCATGCCCGGCGCGAAGGCACTGCCCAGCATCACGCCCAGGACTGTGACCATCACCCCGCGAGCGGTTCGCGCCATGGCGACAGGCGCGCCGGCGACCGAGGCGATTGTCGTGAAGACCATCGCGCCGATCATCCAGGCGAGCGGCAGGCCGACCCAGTTCGCGGCAGCGCCGCCGGCGGTGCCGATTACGAGCGCCAGACCAATCCTGCGAAGGTCTGGGCGTGGCTCGCGCGTGGTCGGTTTGACTGGATTGGATCCGCTCTCGTGCGATCCGGTCGGCTTTTGGTTGCTCTGCCCCGACTTCTCGGTCCCGGCATCGTCGTTCACGGCAGGAACTGCTCCGCCACGATGCGTTCTTCAAGATTATGCTCGGGGTCGAACAGCAAGGTGAGCGTGTGCTCGCGATCCTCGATGATCTCCACGGCGGCAACGTCGCGAACTTCGGTGAAATCTGCGACGGCGCTGACCGGCCGCTTGTTGGCTTCGATCACCTCGAAGAGAACCGTGACCGCTTCGGGCAGCAGCGCACCGCGCCAACGCCGGGGGCGGAAGGCGCTGATCGCCGTGAGCGCCAGCAGTCCCGCGCCGATCGGGATGATCGGTCCGTGCGCGGAAAGATTGTAGGCGGTGCTGCCGGCCGATGTCGCCACCATCACGCCGTCGCAGACCAGCTCTTCCAGGCGGACCTTGCCGTCGATGCTGATGCGGATCTTGGCGGTCTGTCGCGTCTCGCGCAGTACCGAGACTTCATTGATCGCCAGCGCTTCGTGGACCGCACCATCGATGTCGGTCGCACGCATGCGCAAGGGCCTCAAGGTGACCCGCTCGGCGCGCGCAAGGCGATGTTCCAGATTTTCTTCGGCGTATTCGTTCATCAAGAACCCGACGCTGCCGAAATTCATGCCGTAGACCGCGGCATCGTCGGCCAGGGTCTTATGCAGCGTCTCCAGCATGAAACCATCGCCGCCCAGCGCCACGATTATGTCGGCCTCCTCGAGCGGGACCGTCGCATGGCGCGCGCTCAATGCCTTGAGCGCCGCCTGGGCGGCGTCCGCTTCGCCGGCGACGATGGCGATTGTGCCGAGCTTGCCGGATTTCGGTCGGGTTTCGTTCAAGACGGCGCTTTCTCAAATCGGTCGGCCGGCATATCCGTCGACCAGATGGCCGGAAGTATAGCTCTTATGACGCCACGGGCCAGCGGTGCGATGGCCAACACCCGTGCCGACGATAGTGGCCGCGCCATGGGAGATGCGGGCTGGCTACGCTGCTGCTAAGCTGAACCCAAGTGATGAGCGAATAAGAAAACACATATCACGAGGGGGTGAATGATGGGTCGATGGGCAATCGTATTGATCGGGCTCGCCGCGCTGGCCATGAGCGGCGCGAATGCCGTCGCCGCGCAGAGCGGCGGCACCTCCGGCAAGGGCAAGGCGGCAAGCGCCCGAAAGGGCAAATACGACCGCCACGAGGGCTACTACTATCCACCGCTCAAGGCGCCGCCGGAGATATACAAAGCCCGCGCCGTCACGCTGGCGGAGGCCAGCCGGACCCGACGCATCGCCTTTGTAACGGCGCTGACCAATCAGATGATGCAGAACTCCTATCCTCCGCCCTTCGCGATCTTCGCCAAAGGCGACAACGCCGAAAAGCTGATCATCGTCGGGCTCTATGAGGGTGCCTACAACACGCTCTACCGCGCCCGTGGGCTGCTCGCCATTTTGACCGCGCGGGCGCGGATGACGCCGGTCTTCCGCAAGCATCAGGTCGAGGACGTGTTCACCTTTTTCGATTTTCTGAAGTTACAGGGCTTCGAGCGCCTCACCGTCACCGACGGCAAGAGCTACGCACACCAGGTTCGTTTTCAGTAGGGTTTCTCAACAGAGCGCTGAGGCTGCCGGCGACGGCGGGGCCGCCTGAGGTCAGCCGCCGGTCACGCTCATATGACGCTCGACCGCGGGGCGCCGGGCGGTGCGGCGGTCGTGGACGAAGTCGTGGCCCATCGGCTTGCGGGTGATCGCCTCGCGGATCGCCTCGATCAGAAGATCGTCGTCGGCGCTGGCCCGCAGCGGCGCGCGCAGATCGGCGGCATCGGACTGGCCGAGACACATGTAGAGCGTGCCGGTACAGGTGAGGCGCACCCGGTTGCACGACTCGCAGAAATTATGGGTCAGCGGCGTGATGAAGCCGAGCCGGCCGCCGGTCTCTTTCACCGTGGCGTAGCGCGCCGGCCCGCCGGTGCGGTAGTCGCTGTCCGCCAGCGTCCAGTTCTTCTGGATCGCCGCGCGCACCATCGATAGCGGCAGGTACTGGTCGAGCCGCGCATCGCCGCCGATCTCGCCCATCGGCATGACCTCGATGATGGTGAGATCGAAGCCTTCATCGCCGCACCAGGCGATCATGCGATCGAACTCATCGTCGTTCACGCCCTTCAGCGCCACCATGTTGAGCTTAATCTTGAGGCCCGCGGCTTTCGCGGCCTCGATACCGGTCAGCACCTGCTCCAGGCGGCCCCAGCGCGTGAGCTCGGTAAATTTGCGAGCATCGAGCGTGTCGATCGAGACGTTGATCCGGCGCACCCCGGCCGCAAAGAGCGCCTCGGCGTGCTTGTCGAGCTGGCTCGCATTGGTAGTGACGGTGAGCTCCTCCAAGGCGCCGGTTTCGATGTGCCGGCCGAGTCCCTGGAACAGCGACATGATATTCCGGCGCACCAGTGGCTCGCCGCCGGTCATGCGCAGCTTGCGGACGCCCAACTTGATGAATGCCCCGCACAGCCGCTCCAGCTCCTCGAGGGTGAGGATGTCGGCTTTCGGCAGGAAGGTCATGTGCTCCGACATGCAATAGACGCAGCGGAAATCGCAGCGGTCCGTCACCGATACCCGCAGATAGGTTATGGCGCGTTCGAACGGATCGATCAGCGGGGCGGTGGTCATGCAGGCACGCTCGCTACTGTCTCCGGTGGGCTCAGACGGGTCTGTGCCAGGTTAACTGCCAATATAGGTCTCCTCACCCGATTGGTACAGCCGGCGGCTGCAGGTGCGATTGCCACGCCCTCAGCGCCTCAGGATGGCGATCCAGCGGGCGACGTTGAGCAAGCTTGCGAGCGAGCTCGCCACGTAGGTCATAGCGCAGGCGCGCAGGATCTGCTCGGCCGCGGGCATGTCGCGCTCGGACAGGTAGCCACCCTCGCGCAGGATCGGCAGGGCCTTGTTGAAACTGGCGTCGTATTCGACGGGCAGGGTGCTCAAATGAACCACGATCGACGAGCCCATGACCGCGACCGCGCCGACGAGCGTGAGGATCGCAGCCGCCGGAGATCCGCTCAGAGCACCGACGATCGGGGCTGCAAAGAGCGCGTAGGAGCCGATCTTCTCAACCCGCATCACCGACCCGATCGCCTTGGTGCGTGCGGCCAGTGGCGCGAAGCCGGTGTGGTCTTGGATCGCGTGTCCGACCTCATGGGCGGCAGTGACGATGGCGGTGAGGGACCGGCCGTCTAGGGCTTCGCGGGACAGGCGCACGGTCTTGGAGACCGGGTCATAGTGATCGCCCTCGTTGGTCGGCTCGACCGTGACGCCTTCGAGTTCGTAGTGGTCGACCAGGTGCTGGGCGAACTGGCCCCCGGTGCCGGGAAAATCGGCGCGCGGCCCGCTGTGTTTCGCCAGCACCCGCCGGACCCAGATATTCGGTCCAAAGACCAAAGCGGCGAGGCCGACCAGCAAGACTATGTACGCCATGGGCAGGACCGTCCAACCTCCGACCGCCCACCAATCGACGGTCTGTCTCATTGTCATGGGATCGAAATGGGGCCGGAACAAGGGGCGGCCTCATGTTCCGCCCTAACCAGGTGCGAAAGCGGGGGCTTCGCGATAGGCTGTTGCCGAGCTTGGAGGGGCCGCGAATGCCGGACTTGATGACCACAAAAGAGGTCGCCGACTATCTGCGGATAAAGGAGCGCAAGGTATACGATCTGGTGCGTGCCGGCGACATTCCCTGCTCGCGCGTCACCGGCAAGTGGTTGTTTCCAAAGGCGTTGATCGACCTTTGGGTGGCGCGCTCGACTGAGCTGCCGGAAGGCTTGCCGGCCAGCGCCGCTGCCGGGGCGGCGCCGCCCCCAGTGCTTGCGGGCAGCCACGATCCGCTGCTGGAATGGGCGCTCCGCGAATCGGGCTCCGACCTGGCGCTTCATCCCGGCGGTAGCCTCGACGGCTTGCGGCGGCTGGCGGCGGGGGAGGCGGTGGTTGCGGGCAGCCATGCGCCCGATGGCGATGGCGGCTATCGCGGGCAGATCGCCGCGCGCGCCCTCGACGGTCGCCCGGTCGTCGTGCTTGCCTGGGCCTGGCGCCGTCAGGGCTTGGTGGTGGCTCCAGGCAATCCCCACGACCTCAAAACCATCTCCGATCTGGTACGGCGCGGCGTACGCACGGTGCTTCGGCAAGAGGCGGCGGGCTCGCAGTTGCTTCTGCTCCATCTGCTTGCCAAAGCGAAGCTGGATCTTGGCGCGCTGAATGCGATCGAGGCGCCAGCGCGCAGCGAGAGCGAGGTGGCCCGCGCGGTGATCGAGAAGCGGGCCGATGCCGGGCTCGCCATCGAGGCGGCGGCGCGCGCGCACGATCTCGATTTCGTGCCGCTGCATAGCGAGCGTTACGATCTGGTGATGATGCGGCACGACTATTTCGAAGCGCCGGTTCAGGCGCTGCTGTCCTTCGCCCGATCGGAGGCATTTGGCGCGCGTGCGCGGGAGCTGGGCGGCTATGAGATAGGCGAATTGGGCCGGGTCATCTACAACGCGCCTTGACGTTGGGCTCCGTAAACGCCGCGAGCCGAGGGCGCCGGGCGGCGCTACTCGCTTTTGCGCTGTCCGTGGTTCGCCGTGTAGGGGTATTGGCCGGCGATCGTGAACTGATTGATCGCGTTCTGGACCGGCTTGCTGCCAAGCCACTTGATGAAAAGGCGGGCCCGAGCAGCCTGCACCTCCTTATGGAGCTTTGGGTTCACCAGCATGGCGCCGTATTGGATCACCATGCGGGGGTCGTCGGCGACCAGCGGCACGTAGCTTCGCGGCCTTCGCATGCCAAGCCAGGTACCGCGGTCGGCGATCGTGTAGGCATTGCGGCGGAGCGCCTCCTGGATGGTCGCGCGCATGCCTCCCTTCACGCCGAAATACCATTGCTTGGCCTCAGGCGTGTCAATTTCGATATTGGCTTCCTCCCAGATCCCGTTTTCGATCCGATGCACCGCGCTGCCATCGGCGCGGGAGGCGAACTTCGCCTCCGCGGATGCAATCAGCTTGACCGCCTCAACAACGCTGGTCATGCCGCGCAATCCGGCCGGGTCGGTGCGCGGGCCCAGCATGATCAGCTCGCCATACATGATGTCGCTTCGTTCGACTACCACGCCGGCCTTGAGCGCGGCACGCTCGCGCTCCTCGTCGGACAGCCATAGGATGTCGGCCTGGCCCTGGCCGGCGAGGGTAAGGGCGTCCGGCGGTTCAAGCACAATGACGCGGATCGCGATCTTTGCTTGGCGCTCGAACTGGGGCAGCAATAGATCCAGCAGCCCCGAGCGCGACAGCGCCGACGGAACCACCAGGCGCAGCTTGCGAGCAGAACTTTCAGCCTGCACGGGCCCTAAATGCAGTCCGGCAAGTCCCGCAAACGCCAATGCAAACAAAACAGCGTGCAAGCAGATGCGGAATGCGGACCGCGGTGTCGAGGCATGCATATGACGGTTCCTTCAGCCTCGGTTCGATGAATCACGATAGCGGATAGGGGGCCTCCGCGTCGATGACACATCCACCTGGCCGCAACGAATTGTGCAGGAAACTAGGGACTCGGGACGTTGGCCGGCGTGAATGGCGAACGCCCGTTGATCTGATAGGCGCCGATCGCCCGTTGTCCGGCCGGACCTGATACCCAGGTAAAAAATGTGCGGGCAGCGCGGGCGTGCGCTGGATCAATTCGCGACGGTGCGACTAGGGTCACGCCGTAGGCGTTCGTCAGTGACCTGTCCGCTGCGACCAGCACCGCCAGTGCGCCCTTGTTTCGGAACGCAAGCCAGGTGCCGATGTCAGTGAGGGTGTAGGCACCGCGGCCCGAGGCGACGTTGAGGGTTGCCCCCATGCCCGCGCCGGCCTCCATGTACCAGCGCCGAGCCGGTTTGAGGGGATCGATACCGGCGGCCCGCCATTGGCGGCGTTCGGTGCGGTGGGTGCCGCTGTCGTCGCCGCGCGAGACGAAGCGGGCCTTGTGATGGGCGATCTTTCGCAGCGCCTCAGGAGCCTTTTTCAGCCCTGCAATCGATGCTGGGTCGGATTTCGGCCCGACGATCACGAAATGATTGCGCATCAGATCCCGGCGTTCCGTGCCGTGTCCGGCTCGCAGAAAGGCGCGCTCGCCCGCCGGATCATGCGCGATGAAAACGTCGACATCGCCAGCCCGCGCCACGCGGAGAACCTCGCCGGTGCCGCGTACGATAGCGCGTACCCGAATTCCGGTAGCCGCCGTGAAGCGCGGCAAAAGGTGAGCGAGCAGGCCTGAGTTCTCCACTGTCGTTGTAACGCCGAGGCGAAGGACGGAGGGGCGTTCGGCGTGGCTCAGCCGGCCGTTCGCGGCGACGCCGACCATCAGCGCGCAGGCGACTAAGCCGCGCATCCGCGCCCACGAAAATGTCCTCACTGATCGGGATACCGCATACATGCCGCAAAGATGATCGACGCCCTGGCGGGCCGCAAGTTGCGATTGGCCGCATCAAACCGTGTCCATCCGGCCGGGCGGTCGCCAAGAAAATCGGACCGGACCCCGATCGCCGCTGGGCGATTCGAGACCCGATCCGAAGAGAGCTCCGGAGTGGAGACCATGGCCTCAGACGACGCGGTGTCAACCGTCGTGGTGCCGTTCACCGATTCCGACGTTATCGGGCCGGCGTATCGGTGCCTTAGAAGTAGTAGCGGGCCGAGAACTGCAGGCGATGGACCACGGACTCATTCGCATTGTGGAAGTTCGACCGCAGCCAGTGATACTCGATGCCCAAGCGCACATCGCGAACCGGTTGCCACACGACATTGGCAAGGAGCGACCAGTGCACATCGAGTGTCCGACCGGGAATGTTGCCCTTGGCGATATGCTGTTCGACATCGGTGTCGACCCTACCGAAACCGACATTGGTCGAGATCGTGTCGGTCCACTTGTGGGAGACCCAGGCGTAGCCGCCGTAGTGCCGGATTGGCTTGACGTTGACATTCGCGCCATTGACGCCGGTCACCGCGATGCTTTGTGTCAGCGGTCCGCGCCAGTACTTGCCCATGCCCTGGCCGAAGAAGCCGAGAACCGCAAATTCGGTCCGCTTGTTGTTGAACTTGTACCTGAAGGCGCCCTGTACCGCCCATGTGAACGCCTGGTCGTTCGAGCCCGCGCCATCGTCGATGCCGGCCCGACCGAATACCGCGCCGAACTTGACCCGGCCGCTCGACCAAACATGCTGCAGAGCAATGACGATATCAGGCATCGTATCCGGCGCGCCGCCGGCGGAGACGACCACGGGGTCGACATAGGTCGCGCTGGTGATCGCGCCGCTGGTTTCCGGATTCTCGACCGCAAGCAGCAGCGATGTGCCGCCACCGAATTTGTGGGTGTAGCGGACCTGGCCCTGGCGACCGTTCCCATTGGCTGCGAGACCACGATCCTGGAAGGTCCACATCTCGAATTTGGTGAAGCGAATGGTGGAGTAATTCTGACCGGCCATCACTGGCCCGAGCGAAGCCCAGGCATGGCGGACACGGAAGGTATCGGAGTTGGATACGATCTGATTGCCGCCGGCACCCATGAAGTCGCCCTCGATGCGGGTGTGCAGCTGGCCGTAGTCCGTCGGTGTCCAGGTCTTGATGAAGAAGCGCGACCGCCGCGCGTGCAGGCGGACGTGCTGCTGTCGGTTCGCCCCCGCCGATCCCCTGGACGGGAAGGAGCCGCCCGAAGCGCCGTTCGAGGATACGGCGTCGCCGCTGGCGTGGTTGAAATCGTAGATCAGGCTCAACTGGGCGAAGCCGCCGATCTGCATCGACGTATTCGTGCCCGGAAGTTTCCAGGAGCGGGGCTTTGAGCCCGCCTCGACCGCGGCTGCCGCGGCGACACGGCGACGTTCGCGTGTGCGTTTTGCTTCGAGCGCGCTCAACCGCGCCTCGAGTTTTTCGATCTCTTGCTGCATTGCGCTGCGGCGCGCATCCAGGCTGTCGGCTGCAAGCCCCGGCATGGCGGCCGCTGTGACGACGCAGGCCGCGCCCACGCCAAGCAGCACAGTCCTTGTCATTTTGATTCCCATGAGACCTCCTCTCCGAACTAAGTTCGTCCCCCTAAGAGACTTGTTGTAGGCCCGGTTCTAACGGCGGTTTGTTAAGGTTTGACGAATTGTCTGTTACAGTTGGACGTCTAGCGGCGCTCCTGGGAAACCGTGCCATTTGCGACACTGTTGAGCGTCCCGGGTGCTGCTCAGCGTCGATCGACATCACGCATATACCGGCCACCGCGCAGGGGCTACTTGCCGTGGGCCATCTGCGGCAATAGCGCACAAATTCGCAAACCTGTGGCGTGGATGACGACAGGCGCGTTGGTTGCCGGAAAAGGCGAAAAAAGTTGACCGAGCCCCGGTTGGACGGATGTGTGGGAGTCCGGGGCCCGGTCTGGGGAATTTGCGGGTCACGAGAAAACTTTCTCTTGCTCTTGTTGTTGGGGCCGCCCGAGAGCTGAGCCCAAATCGACCAAACACTGATCACCCCAACGGTTAGTCCGGGTGCAAATTTCTAAATGCGAATCATTCTTATTAGTATTGCGAGCGATTCGCAAGAGCTAATTTGGCCTAGGTGCGCCCAGCGACACAAGCGGTTGGCGTCCAGATGGCAGATGGCGTCGGCTTATCTCGCGTTGGGGAAGAAGAGCTGAAGGCCCTTTACCTTGAACGCGGCAATGGTTTTCTGACCGTCCGCCGAGGTCAGCCAGGCAATAAAAACATTGCCGTCGTTGGCCCGGACGTGGGGGTGTTTGCGTGGATTGACGAGGATCAGGCCGTACTGGTTGAAAAGGCGCTTGTCGCCCTCGACCATGAGGGCAAGCTGGCCCTTGTTGCGGAAGGCGATCCAGGTTGCGCGATCGCTGAGCACATAAGCGCTGAGACCGCTTGCCGTATTGAGCGCCGCGCCCATGCCCGAGCCGGTCTCGCGGTACCAGCTACCGCCCGTGGTCTTGATGTCCACCTGGGCCGCGCGCCACAGGCCGCGTTCTTTCTTGTGGGTGCCGCTGTCATCGCCGCGTGAGACAAAAGTCGCTTTGGCTCTGGCGATCTTTTTGAGCGCGGCCGTGACGTCCTTGCCGCCCCGGACCCTTGCCGGATCACTCGCCGGGCCGATCAGCACGAAGTCGTTGTACATGACGTCGTGACGCTTGACCCCGAAGCCAGCGCGCACGAAACGCTCTTCGGAGGGTTTGTGATGAACCAACAGCACATCGGCGTCCCCGCGTTTGGCAAGCCGGATCGCTTGGCCCGTACCCACCGCGATGACATGCACGCGGATGCCGGTGCGTGCTTCGAATGCCGGCAGCAAATGGCTGAAGAGCCCCGAATTTTCCGTAGAAGTCGTCGATGCGAGCCGGATTGTGCGGTCCGCCGCAACGGTGGCATTCACGCCGGCAATCAACGCCAGCACCGCCAGAGCGCAGAAAATGGCCTTCATCGAATGACCCCCTTCGGCCTACCAGTAGAGCTCGCCGCGCATGAAGGCGTCGGCGGTGTCGGTGCGTGGCTTCTCGAAGAAGGCCTCGGCGGGTGAGCGTTCGACCAGACGGCCGCCATGAAGAAACATCACCTCATCGGCGAGACGCCGCGCCTGGCCCAGATCGTGTGTGGTCATGATGATTTTTGTGCCCGATGCGTGGATGGCATCGATGATGCGCTCGACGGCGCGGCTCGCAGCCGGGTCGAGATTAGCCGTCGGCTCGTCGAGAAACAGCACCTCCGGTTCCAGTGACCAGGCACGGGCAAGCGCCAGGCGTTGTTGCTCACCGCCGGACAAAACGCGGGCCGGGCGTGCGGCAAGCTCGGAAAGCCCGGTGTTGCGCAGGGCCTCGGAGAGGCGCCTCTTGCGGTCATTGCCCGAAAATCCACGTAGCGCCAGTGCGTAGTCGATATTGGCGGCTGCCGAGCGCCGCAGCATGACCGGCCGCTGGAACACCATCGCCTGGCGCTTGCGCGCCTCCTTGGCGAACGGCCCGCCCCAGACGACACGTCCGTCGGTGGGCGTGAGCAATCCGTGACACAGCCGCAGCAGCAGGCTCTTGCCGGCGCCGTTGGGCCCCAGGATGATCGTGCGCGCGCCGGCCTGGAACGTCGTGCCGATCGCATCGACCAGCGTGCGTCCGCGGACGGCATAGGACACGCGCTCGAGGCGGAGGGGGAGGATG
>Ga0224512_10003933_pt1 | contig 12836 bp, 13 predicted proteins | sample SF_May12_sed_USG_4_FD_169103 | JGI IMG/M metagenome (GOLD analysis project Ga0224512, IMG submission 169103) | Sediment microbial communities from San Francisco Bay, California, United States - SF_May12_sed_USGS_13 | ecosystem: Environmental > Aquatic > Marine > Sediment | place: USA... | reverse complement strand
ATGGGTAATATCGAGCAGGACGCAAATCAGGTCCACGTCGTCGAGCATGCTGGTGGCGGCACGATTCATATAACGATGGATGGCCTTGCTGTTGTTGTCGTGGATACCGGGAGTGTCGACAAAGATACATTGATAATCCTCGCTGGTTTTTATGCCCAGTATCTGGTGCCTGGTGGTCTGAGGCCGGTGCGCGGTTATACTCAGTTTTTCACCCACCAGCGCATTCATCAAAGTGGATTTGCCCGTGTTAGGTTTGCCGACAAGAGCGACGTAGCCGCAGCGGAAGCCCTCGTTCATAAGCCCAGTTTATCCAGTATCTGCTGCGCCGCCTGTTGCTCTGCCTTTTTGCGGCTGCTGCCCGAGCCAATACCCTGCAATTCGGGTTCGGTGATCCTGCAGCTGACGGCAAAAATCTGTGAGTGCGACTTCCCGGTGGTCTGCTCGACCTGGTAAACCGGCAAATCCTTTTGCCGCGCCTGCAAATACTCCTGCAGCCGTGTCTTGGGATCTTTCAGGTTTGCCCCGTCGTCGATGTCGTCGAGTTGCCGCTGGAACAGCCGTAGCACCGCGGCCTCGGTCTGCGCATAGTCACTATCCAGGTAAACGGCGCCGATCACGGCCTCGAGCGTGTCCGAAAGTATCGATGCACGGCGATAACCCCCGCTTTTCAGTTCGCCACCGCCCAGGTTGATATGGTCTCCGAGGCCTAACTCCCTCGCGACCCTGGCGAGCGTCGCCTGCTTCACCAGCGAGGCCCGGACGCGGCTCAGTTGACCCTCGTCGGCTTCGACGAAGCGATGGTAAATGTGATTCGAAATGACCAGGTTGAGCACGCTGTCGCCGAGAAACTCGAGCCGCTCGTTATTGCTGCCGCACGAGACGCTGCGATGGGTAAGGGACTGCTGCAGTAAGTTCTCGTTGCTGAATTGATAACCTGTTAATAAGTGAAATTCTTCGGTATTCACCGATCGATCACTATACTCTCGGCAAAGCGCGCACCGATAAACAAATTACCGATGTAATCGTCCCTGACCTCGTAGGTGACGGTCACCGTGGTTCTGCCATCCTTGCGCTCCATCGTTACATGTTCCCGTGTGATATTCCTGACCTCGTTGACGAACAGGCGTTTCTGCAGCGACTGCCAGATATCGCCCTTCGATTTCGGATCGACATCGGTGTCCTGCTGCAGCGCCTCGAGTGCCGATTTAAGCTTGAAGTTCCCGTAATACATCGGGAAAACCTTGAAAAAGCTGATTATCAGCAGACCAAATATGCCCGCGACCAGCAGCCAGCCTGCCGTCGATAAACCTTTTTGACGGCGTCGCATGTTCGTGGTTCTTTTCATTACCATCACCTCAGTTAGAAATATCCCGGCCCACTCTGGACAAATCCAGCCCGCTTCCTCCGTTACGCCAGTCCCAGTGCATCCAGATCATAACCGCTTTCCCCACCAGATTTTCTTCGGGGACGAAGCCCCAGATTCTGCTGTCGTTACTATGATCACGATTATCGCCCATTACGAAATAATGACCACTGGGAACGAACACCTCGCCATTGACACCCAATGAGGATTTCGGATTCGTCATTACCGTATAGCTCGCGTCACCGATATGTTCAACGTAAACCTGGCAGCTGGCGCCACTGCTGTCGCAACCGTGCGCATTTCGCATCTGGTTAAGATCGCCGAGTCCCTGGTAAACCCCGTTCGAATCCAGTTTCAGGGTCTGGTTATTGATTGCCAGGCGTCGATTATAGTAACTAATGTGGTCTCCCGGCAAACCGACGATGCGTTTGATATAGTCCTGCGACTCGTCCTGGGGATAGCGGAAAACGACAACGTCGCCGCGTTTCGGGCGGTCTCCTTGCGTAATCCGATTTTGCCAGACCGGCATGCGCAAACCGTAGCGGTACTTGTTTACCAGGATAAAATCACCGACCAGCAGCGTCGGCATCATCGACCCCGACGGAATACGAAAGGGTTCGAAGAAAAACGCGCGCAGTACCAGCACGATCAGCAAGACAGGAAAGAAGGCGCGGGAATACTCGATAATAATGGGTTCCTTTGCCTGCTCCTTGGCCGCCGGCTGCCTGCGAAAACGGGAAAACAAAAGCACATCGGCCAGCCATAGTAAACCGGTGACCGCGGTCAGGATCAGCAACAGGAACTCAAAATCAAAATGGACCATTCAGTATGTCTCTGGCTCGTGCAATAAACCGAAAAATTAGCTGCCTACCTTTAGAACCGCGAGAAATGCATCTTGCGGAATTTCGACGCTGCCGACCTGCTTCATGCGCTTTTTACCGGCTTTTTGCTTCTCAAGCAATTTGCGTTTTCGCGTCACGTCGCCTCCGTAACATTTCGCGGTCACGTTTTTACGCAGAGCCTTGACGTTGGTGCGCGCAATCACGTTGGAGCCGATGGCGGCCTGAATGGCGACATCGAACATTTGCCTCGGGATCAATTCTTTCATTTTCGACGCCAGCTCACGCCCGCGGTAATCGGCATTAGCGCGATGCACGATAAGGGACAGGGCGTCGACCTTTTCCCCGTTGATCAAAACGTCGAGCTTGACCAGGTTTGAAGCCTCGAAGCGCAGGAACTCGTAGTCGAACGACGCATATCCCCTGCTGACTGATTTGAGCCGGTCGAAAAAGTCCAGCACCACTTCGCTCAGGGGCAACTCGAAAACCAGCGAAACCTGGTTTCCGATAAATTGCATGTTTTTTTGCACACCCCGCTTTTCGATACAAAGCGCGATGACCGCGCCGATGTGCTCTTCGGGCAACAGGATATTCGCCTGTATAATCGGCTCGCGGATTTCATTGATCTTGTTGACCGGCGGCAGATCTGCCGGGTTGTGAATTTCGATCAGATCTCCTGCCGTGGTTTCAACCTGGTAGACAACGGTTGGTGCCGTGGTTATGAGATCGAGATCGTATTCGCGCTCTAGCCGCTCCTGCACGATCTCCATGTGCAACATACCCAGAAACCCGCAGCGGAATCCGAAACCCAACGCCTGCGACGTTTCGGGTTCGAACTGCAAAGCAGCATCGTTCAGTTTCAGTTTCTTCAGCGCTTCGCGGCAGTCCTCGTAGTCGTCGGTACTCACCGGGAACAGCCCGGCAAACACGCGTGGCTGCACCTGCTTGAAGTCGTCCAGAGGACGATCGGCAGGCTGCTGCGCCAGGGTTATCGTGTCGCCAACCCGTGCCGACTCGATATCCTTGATACCGGCGATGATGTAGCCGACGCTACCCGCCTGCAGGCGCCCGGTATCCTTTCGCTTGGGAGTGAATATACCCACCTTTTCGACCAGAAATTCGTTGCCGCTGGACATCATCTTTATCTTTTGCTTCGGCCGTATCTGACCTTCCATCACTCGCACCAGTACGATGACACCGACATAGCTGTCGAACCAGGAATCGATCACCAGGGCCTGGGTGCGGTTGTCTTCCGAACCACCGGGCGCAGGGATTTTCTCGATTATCTGCTCCAGTAAATCCACGATGCCGACTCCTGTCTTGGCGCTAACCTCGATCGCCTCGGATGCATCGAGGCCGATTATCTCTTCGATCTCTCGTTTTACCCGTTCGGGATCGGCGGCAGGCAGGTCTATCTTGTTCAGCACCGGGATTACCTCGAGATCGAGATCGATTGCGGTATAACAGTTGGCGACGCTTTGGGCCTCGACGCCCTGCGACGCGTCGACGACCAGCAAAGCGCCTTCGCAGGCGGCGAGGGACCGCGAAACCTCGTAGGAGAAATCGACATGACCGGGCGTATCGATGATATTCAGCGTATATTCCCGGCCATCGCGCGCCTGGTATGGCAACGAAACGCTCTGCGCCTTTATGGTGATGCCGCGTTCACGCTCCAGATCCATGGAATCGAGCACCTGAGCTCCCATTTCCCGCTCGCTCAACCCGCCGCAAAGCTGGATGAAGCGATCGGCCAGGGTCGACTTCCCATGGTCGATATGGGCGATTATCGAAAAATTGCGAATTAACTCCATGCGCATCAGGTTTTTATCGCGGCCTCGTGGTAGTTCAGGGTGGGTTGCCAGCGCGGAGGTAGCCGGCATGGATGCATGAAACCTTCGAAGTTTACGCTAAAGCCAGCGCGGCTAGCAATGCCGATTCGTCGAAAAAAAAGTGACAGATTTCGGTACTCCCGGCGCAAAGAACGGGTACCCGCGCGTCGTAGAGCCGAATCAGCCCGATATCGCGGTCGATATCGACCTCTCGCCAGCTGATCGGTCGTCGTTTTTGTGAAAATGCCACCAGCGCTTTGCGCATCGCATCGCACAGGTGGCATTGTTCACGATAATAGAGGATTATCTCCAATCAGCCCCGCATCAGGAGTCTTCGGGACGAATCGCGAGAAAAACAGGCCCCGCGCGGCGCTGTACCAGCAAGGCCACCGATTTACCGGTCTTCAACTCACCGGTAATCTTTTCGAAATCGTCGATCGAATCGACCTCGCGATTATCGATCATCGTAATCACATCGCCCCTCAATATTCCGGCGTCGCTGGCGGGTCCGGACTCGTCCACCTCGGTAACCTGAACACCATGCTCGATCTTGAGTTTCTTCCTCGCGTCAGCGTCGAGTTCCTCGACCTTCATGCCAAGAGCCGACTGCCCGACAGTCGGGCTGTCCTCGGGCGAAAACGCCGCCTGGGTAATCGTCGTCGGCAATTCGGCGATCAATACCCCGATATTGCGGCGTTTCTTGTCCCGGATCACGGTGAGTTCTGCTTTCTTGCCGACCTTGGCGCGTCCAACCAGCGGCGGTAATCCGCTGGAGCGGAAGACTTTCTGGCCGTTGAATTCGACGATCACATCGCCCACCTCGAGCCCGGCGGCGGCGGCGGGGCTGTCGTCAAGCACCTTTGCCACCAGCGCGCCATGTGGATTTTCCATGCCGAAAGACTCGGCCAGCTCGCGCGTAACTTCCTGGATCAAAACCCCGAGCCACCCACGGGAGACCGACCCGGTTTCCTTCAACTGGTTGGCCACGTCGACCGCCAGTTCTATCGGAATCGCGAAGGAAAGTCCCATGAAACCGCCTGAACGGCTGTATATCTGCGAATTGATGCCTACGACCTCGCCGTCGAGATTGAATAACGGGCCACCTGAATTCCCCGGGTTGATCGCCACGTCGGTCTGGATGAACGGGACATAGTTGTCGCTGGGCAGGCTGCGCCCCTTGGCGCTGACGATTCCGGCCGTCACAGTCGCGTCGAATCCGAACGGGGAACCAATTGCGAGTACCCATTCGCCGACTTTCAAGCGGTTCGAATCACCCAGCTTCAGCGTCGGTAAATCTTCTCCGTCGACTTTCAGTACCGCGACGTCGGACGCCTCGTCCGAGCCGATGACCCTGGCCACGTATTCTTTCCGGTTCGCCATACGCACGATGACCTCGTCGGCGCCGGCAATAACGTGATGATTGGTCAGGATGTAGCCGTCGTCGGAAATAACAAAACCCGAGCCCAACGACTGCGCATCGCGGTGCCGGCGATCGAATTCGTCACGATCGAAGAATTTGTCGAACAGCTCGCCAAAAGGCGAACCCTCAGGTAATTCGGGTATCTTGTACTGCTTCGACACACTGGGTTTCGCCTTGGTCTTGGTGCTGATGTTGACCACCGAGCCCTTCGCCTGTTCGACGATCCTGGTGAAATCCGGCAAGTCGGCCTGCGCCATTACCGGCATGCCGAGCGCAATAACAATCAGGGACCGATATATTTGTTTGCTTAGATATCTCATTAAATTGTTCCAGAAAAATTCATATATTTTGTGTAAGACCCGGTTCAGCGCTGCGGGTTCAGCCTGACTTCAACGATATGTGGTGTCAGTCGGCCATGTTCAAGCCTGCGCGCGCGACGGGATGCAAGTTTTACTCCTGCAAACAACCCGGTAAATGCCGCGATCGCGACCCAGGTATCTGCCAGATTGTACAGATCTGCCGCCAGCCCGGCCACAATCATGCCTGCCAGGGGCAGCCCGTAGACGGACAGGCTTGCCGTCACGACCGCTGATTCGTGCATACCGACGACAAGCCTGTCGCCAGGTTTCAGCTGCTGATCGGATTCGATTACCAGGGGTTTCGAGCGATGACCTAACAGACGCCCGATAGCTCCTGTTCCACAGCCCTGGTTGAGTTCGCAGTGACCGCAGGCCGAGTCGCGCTGTAGCCTGATTTCGACCCGCTTGCCATCGCAATGCGTGACCACGGCATGCTCGGTAATCATTCGCGTAGCCCTCTGTTGTTGGAGGTATGTGCGAAGTTTGATGCCAATCTCCGATTATCGCAAGGAGCCTGTGGCGGCATGTCGCCTCCAGCCGCGCCGTGCAGCCCTACTGCTGTCGGTAAGTTATTGATTCGGCTACCTCTTTCACGGTAATTGCCGGCACTTCGCCAATCGCGGTAATCGAATGATTTGCATGAATGCGCATATAGGCGTTGACCGCGCCCATCGAGGTTGCGCCGCTCAGAGAATCGCTCGTTTCGCGCTCGATAAATACCGACAACGATGCCAGGCCGTCGGTGTATACCATCTGCTGGACAAAATTCTCGGTGCCCTGGATCATCCGCCGCAGCACTGACTCGCGCCAGAAACCCCCCGGGGTATGGGACAGTTGCCAGGCGTTGTCGACCTCTACCGATTTCGAGCTGTCACCGCGGTGATAACGTACCATGGTGTAGCTTTCGTCGATCTTCGGTAGCGTTTCTATTAGCGGTTTTTCATCGTCGCCGTAGACTCGCAGGCTGGTGAACATTACCTGTTCGATTTCCCGGTATTGTTCGTCGAGCAGGCTGGATTTCATCATCAGGTGATTATCCCGGTTGATCCAGAATTTGATGCCGTAGCGATAGGTATCCCTGGGTTCGATATGTACCACCACGGTGTTATGGTTGGCGACTCGATCCATGCCGAGCAGCTTCATGTCATAAAACTTTTCCAGCCTCGCGATATCGTCGGGTATAAAAATCGGTGAAAAACTGTTCTTTCGCGATAAATCGACGACTACCTTCCGACTCGACGGCCATATGCAGGTCAGGTTCTGGTTGTCACGGAAGACCTCGCGCGCCTCGCCATTCAGTGATAAGAGGCGTTCCTTTTCTCCGTCCGCGTCGCGGTAATGCGAGATCTGCATGCTCTCGAGCTGGTTGTCGTGCATGTACACGAAATTCCCGCTGTAGCTCAGGCCACGCATCGCGTCCGACATTTTCTGTACCCACTGCATTGCCTCGTCGGCGAGCGCCGGGGCGCTGACGCAGCTCGCCAGCAGCAGGGGTATCACCACCCTGGGCAATAAATCCGCCCTGCCTGCCGCGCTATTGTTGCGCATCGAAACCGGCAACTCGTGCCTGCGGGATAAGACCCTGCACGGAGTTCGAATACTCGGTGTGATTCACCAGGTAGGCGTTCAGCTTTTGCTGCAATTCTGGCGATCCCCTGTCGATCTTCCAGCGCGTCCCGCGCGTCGGCACCCCGGTGGATACCGGAACCGCGCTACCTGCAATCCTTTGCCCGGCAAGCTGTTGAATTTTGATCTGATCGGCTTCCGCCAGCCCGGCATCGGGCTGACGCGCATCCTGGCTTTGTGGCTGCCATAAAGCGACGGTGACGATAGCGACGCTGGCGGCGACCGCAAGACCTGCGATTGGCTTGAATATCCCACGGCTCAGTAGCGGAGCCGGTGTCGAGCTGTCGAGCATCGCCCGGGGCTTCCGGTCCTGCACCGCACCGACCTCCCGCGCGATCCGTGCCATCACCGCCTCGTGAAAACCGGTATCGATTGCCGGCGGTAATTCGTGCCGCATGATTTCGCCGATCATCCGGTAGCGTCGCATCCGATACTGCAGGTTGACGTCGCCTATGACTTCGTCGACATTGCCGGAGGCATTTTCATCAGCATAATCATCCAACAGGTAAGATAATTTTTCGTCTTGCTCTTTCATCTCTAACTCTCGTTTTAAACCAGCACAGTTTCCATGGTTATAAAATCCTGCACTGTTAGTCATTCTAACAGGGGTCTAAGTTCCTTATCGATCACATCTCTGGCGCGAAATATTCTAGATCTGACCGTCCCGATCGGGCAATCCATGACTTCTGCTATCTCTTCATAGCTCAATCCATCGATTTCGCGAAGTGTAATCGCCGATTTCAAGTCTTCGGGCAGTTTCTCGATAGCGCTGAAAACCGTCGCCCTGATTTCATCGGTTAACAGCAGATTTTCCGGATTTGCGTACTCCTTGAGACCTGACTCGCCTTCGAAATGTTCCGCGTCGTCGACGTCCACGGTATAACCCGGAGATTTGCGCGATCTCGACGCGAGATGATTCTTCGCCGTATTGGCGGCGATTCGGTAAAGCCAGGTGTAGAACTGGCTGTCGCCCCGAAACTTGTCGATGGCGCGAAACGCCTTGATGAACGCATCCTGGGCAATGTCCTGGCACTCCGACTGGTCGGATACGAAGCGGCCTACGAGGTTAATGACCTTGTGCTGATACTTTTGCACCAGGATATCAAAGGCGCCGGAATCGCCGGCCTGGACCCTTTTCACCAACTCTGCATCAAGCAGATTAGTCCCCATCGATATCCCTGTATGCTTATGAATGTCGGAGATAATAATTTTTTATTCTCCGAGCCGTCAGATAAGGGCCGATTATACAATTAAAAGGTCTCTCCAGGGTTTGGTTTTGCAATGCAAAGGATTTAACTATACTGGCAGACAGGTAATCGGGAACATCGAAATGAGCCAACAGTATGAGTTTGACGTCGTCATCGTCGGATCGGGCACCGCGGGTCTCGCGGCGGCGCTGCATCTGCCCGCAACGCTCAAAATTGCGATTCTTGCCAAGACAGAGTTCGAGCAATCGTCCAGTTACTGGGCGCAGGGCGGCATTTCTGCAGTTCTCGATCCGGACGACACTATCGAATTGCATGCGCATGACACGATTGATGCCGGCGCCGGGCTGTGTAACGAATCAATCGTCAATTTCACTGCCGCGCATGGCGCGGAATGCATTGCATGGCTGGCAGATCTCGGCATGCCATTTTCTCGCGACAATCCCGAAATTCTCGATAGCGCGTATCATTTGACCCGCGAGGGCGGCCATAGCAAACGCAGGGTAGTGCACGCGGCCGATACGACCGGCATGGCGATGCAGCAAACCCTCAGGGCGCATATCGCAGAGCGCCGCAATATCAAAGTCTTTTTTCAGCATGTCGCGGTGGACCTGATCTGCATGGAAGGCAGTTGTGCGGGGCTTTATGCCTTCAATCGATCCAGCCAGCACGTCGACGTATTCCAGGCGCACAAGACAATTCTGGCCACCGGCGGTGCGAGCAAGGTTTATCTCTACACCAGCAATCCCGACGGCTCCACCGGTGACGGTATCGCCATGGCCTGGCGTGCCGGTTGCCGGGTCGCCAACCTGGAATTCAACCAGTTTCACCCGACCTGCCTCTACCACCCCGAAGCGAGAACTTTCCTGATTACCGAGGCCGTTCGCGGCGAAGGCGGAAAATTGTTGCTACCCGACGGCGAACGATTCATGCCGCGTTTCGACCAGCGCGCAGAACTGGCCCCGCGCGATATCGTCGCGCGCGCAATCGATCATGAAATTAAGCGGCTCGGCATCGACTGCGTATACCTCGACATCAGCCATAAGAGCCGCGCCTTTATCAAGTCGCATTTCCCCGCTATCTACCAGCAATGCCTTAAGTTCGATATCGACATTACGCGACAACCGATTCCGGTGGTGCCCGCCGCGCATTACACCTGTGGCGGAGTAATGATCGATATCGATGGGCGTACCGATATTCCGGACCTCTATGCCGTCGGCGAGGTGACCTATTCCGGCCTGCACGGCGCCAATCGCCTGGCCAGCAATTCGCTACTCGAATGCCTGGTGTTCGCGCGCGCGGCGGCGCGCTGCATTGCCGGCGAAATCGATACCGCAAGGACCTCGCCGACGCTGAAGCGCTGGGACGAATCGCAGGTGACCGACTCCGACGAAGATATCGTCGTGTCGCATAACTGGGACGAACTGCGCCGCTTCATGTGGGATTACGTCGGCATCGTGCGCACCAACAAGCGGCTCGCGCGCGCGCTGCATCGGACCGAGTTGCTGAAGAGCGAAATCAACGAGTATTACGGCAACTACAAGGTGTCGCCCGATTTGCTCGAATTGCGCAACCTGGTCGTGGTCGCCGAACTGATCATCCGCTCGGCGCTGGCACGCAAGGAAAGCCGAGGGCTGCACTTCACCCTCGACTACCCGGAATCCAGCGATGATTTCCTTGCGCCGACGATCCTCGATCCGCGGCAGTCGCAGTCCGCCCCTGCCAGACTCGCCTCCATTTAGCTGGCAGGCCAAAAAAAGCTCAATTTGCGGCATCACCTGCGCTTACCGTTTTCGCATGAGGTTTTCGACGGTGATAGAATGATTCGATGTTCGAGCAGCACACGATAAGCATTCAGACCCAGGGCCGCGCAACGATCGACATCACCGGCGAGATCGAACAGCTGCTGCGGCATTCGTCGATCGACCGGGGACTGTGTCACGTTTTCATTCATCACACCAGCGCCTCGTTGATCGTCACCGAAAACGCCGACGTCGACGTGCGCCGGGACCTCGAGAATTACATTGCCAGGCTGGTTGTCGATGGCGACCCTGCTTATCTGCACGACCAGGAAGGTGCAGACGACATGGCCGCCCACATTCGCTCGGTGCTGACGCAAACCGAGATCACGATACCGGTAAGCTCCGGCAGGCTCGCGCTCGGGACCTGGCAGGGGCTTTTCCTTTGGGAACATCGCTACCGCGCCCATAAACGCAACGTTACGGTTACCGTAACCGGTAGCTGAACGGCCACTGGAGGTTTTGGCAGTTTGATATTGTCATCCCGGGATAAAACCGGAGAATGAATCCCACGACGAATAAACCATAGAGGGGAATCCATGAAAATCATCCTGTTAGGGCCTCCCGGGGCCGGTAAGGGCACGATCGCCAAGGCGCTGATGGAGCAGGACGGATCGGTACAGATATCCACCGGCGACATCCTGCGCGCCGCGGTCGCCGCGGGCACCGAACTCGGCAAACAGGCCGAGGCCGTAATGAAGGCGGGCGACCTGGTTACAGACGAGCTGATCATGGGCATCATGGAAGAAAGGCTGCAGCAGGAGGATTGCAAGAAAGGCTACCTGCTGGACGGATTTCCACGGACTATTCCACAGGCGGAAGCGCTCAAGGTGCTGCTCGAGAAACTCGGCGAAAAACTGGATTGCGCGCTGGAACTCGATATTCCGCGCGAGGTCATCATCGACCGGCTGACGACCCGGCGCACCTGCACCAACTGCGGGGAAATCTACAACGTCAAATCGAAACCCCCGAAAGTTGACGGCCTGTGCGATGTCTGTGGTAGCAAAATCGTCCAGCGTGACGACGAAACCGAAACAGCGATCGAAAACCGGCTGCAGGTATACAACGAGCAAACGGCTCCGCTGGTGGACTATTATCGCAAGCAAGGGCTGTTGGTGAGCGTGCCCACCTCCGATCTTGAAACGGTAATGTCGGCGATCCGGGAGCGCCTCTAGCCCGAATATTGCACCCGTATCTCGGAGTCTGGCGCTGGACAGATACCGCCGGACATGTCAGGGCCGAGACAGGAATCAGGCCGCTGACGACGGTCGCTTCGAATATGGCGCGGTATGCCTAAATTGAGTCGACTTATTCAATGCGTGATTCTCATGCCCGAATCAGACTGGTGCAATATTCAGGCTAGTCATCCTCCTGCCTGCGGGCCTCGATTTCGATTCTCTCGATGCCCGCCACAAAAACCTCGGTCCCGTCGAGCGTGGTAAATCCATCGCTGTGAATTTCGTTCTTCATTGCGCGGTAGGATTTCTTACTACCCGACTGGGTATTGATGACATGCACGGTCACCACGGCACTGCGCCGGTCGACCTCGAGATATATCATCGCGGCCGCAGCAAAGGCCATTACTACCATGAACAGGATCGCGCCATTACGCAGCAGCTTCCTGTTGCGCTCGGCTTCGGGATTGGCGATCCTTCTAAGCTTAGGCTTGGCGCGCGCCGAAAGCATCCACATGCAGGCCACGATCACCCCGAGGGTAATGAGTATCTTGCTGATCATTTAATCTCGATTATCGAATCTGATCCTAGTTGCGGGAAAAAGTGACCAGATGGTCGACGTTGAGCCGGATCCCGATGCGTTCGTTTATTTTATGGTTATGGTGGCTAGGTGCAAGACACATCACCTCTATGCCACTATCCATGCGTAAATAGTACAGAAAATCCGCACCCCTGAAGGCCTTCTCGACGACCACTGCCGAATCTTCCGATTCATCGTCATGAACCACGTCGTCCGGTCGGATCAGTACGTCCAACATGGTGCCCGGCGGATCCGCGATACGCGCGTCCCCCTCGATAACACCGAGGTCGGTTCTGACGCTGGTCGCGCTTTCCACTGTGGCCGGTATTATTACGCCCTGGCCGATAAAATCCGCGACAAATCGATTGGCCGGCTGGTGGTAAAGGTCGTAACCGCTGCCCTGTTGCAGGATACTGCCCTCGTTCATCACGCAGATCTCGTCAGCCATCGCGAAGGCCTCATGCTGGTCATGGGTAACCAGTATCGCGGTACTGTTCTCCTGTTTCAGAATATTTCTGACTTCACGCGCCAGCTGCTCGCGCAGCTCGGCATCCATGTTCGAAAAAGGCTCGTCCAGCAGCAGCAGCCGCGGACGCGGAGCCAGCGCGCGCGCCAGCGCTATACGTTGCTGCTGTCCGCCC
>Ga0224512_10003932_pt1 | contig 12837 bp, 16 predicted proteins | sample SF_May12_sed_USG_4_FD_169103 | JGI IMG/M metagenome (GOLD analysis project Ga0224512, IMG submission 169103) | Sediment microbial communities from San Francisco Bay, California, United States - SF_May12_sed_USGS_13 | ecosystem: Environmental > Aquatic > Marine > Sediment | place: USA... | reverse complement strand
CCGAGGCCTGCACGCCTCCGACCGGGTGTCCCTCTACCTCGCCAAAAAGATCCCCAGCGCGTTCCGGGCGATCGCTTCCATGGCGCGCGGCGAAGAATGATCCTAGGCGTCGAGCGTCAGGGCGTACTGCTGCCAGCGCCACGTGTCGGCACACATCTCTTCGATGGTCCGGGTAGCCCGCCACCCGAGGTCCCGCTCTGCTTTGGTCACATCGGCCCAGGTCTCGGCCACGTCGCCGGGGCGCCGGTCGGCCAACCGGTGGGGGATGTCCCGGCCGGTGGCCGCCCCGAAGGCGGCGATGACTTCCAGCACCGAAGTCCCGTGCCCGGTGCCCAGGTTCCAGATGTGACAACCCGGGTCGGCCGCCAGCCGGTCGAGGGCGGCCAGATGACCAAAGGCGAGGTCGACCACGTGGATGTAGTCACGCACCCCCGACCCGTCCGGGGTCGGGTAGTCGGTTCCAAACACCCTGACCTCGGGGAGCAGACCGGCCGCCACCCGGGCAACGATGGGCATCAGATTGTTGGGGAGGTCGTTGGGATCCTCTCCGATCAGACCGCTTTGGTGGGCTCCGACCGGGTTGAAGTAGCGGAGCAGCGCAACGTTCCAGCGGGGGTCGGCAGTGTGCAGATCGGTGAGGATCTGCTCGATGACCTGTTTGGTCCCGCCGTAGGGGTTGGTGGCCGGTTTGGTCGGCATGTCTTCGGTGACCGGGACCACGTCCGGATCTCCGTAGGCGGTGGCCGAAGAACTGAACACGACGGTTCGGACGTCGTGCCGGTCGAGCACCCCGAACAATGTCGTCGAGCCGCCCACGTTGGCGTCCCAGTAGTCCAGCGGGCGTTGCACGCTCTCCCCGACCGCCTTCAGACCGGCGAAGTGGATGACCGCCTCGAACCCGCCCCCATCGACGATGCGGTCGAGGGCCGCCTCGTCTCTGATGTCGGCCTCGTGGAACTCGGGGACCGTACCCGTGATCTCACCCACCCGATCGAGAACCGGGCGTTTCGAATTGATGAGATTGTCGACGATCACCACATCGTGGCCGGCCGCCAGCAACTCGACGACGGTGTGACTCCCGATGAAGCCGGTTCCCCCGGTGACCAGAACTCGCATGGGCGCCAGGATACGGCATGGGGAGCGGCTGGTGGCTATCGCCGGGAGTGAGCGGCGCTCCCTCCGGCCAACCGGTGAAAGGCGATCGCCGCGGCGTGGCCGACGTTCAACGAATCGAAGTCTGCCGAGATCGGGATCCTCACCAGACGGTCGACCCGCGCCAGCGTGGCTGGTCGAAGACCGGGCCCTTCGGCACCGAGCAGCAGCGCCAGGCGCGATCCATCGCCGACCGTCAGATCTTCGATGGGAACGGCTTCTCGATCCGGGCTGAGGGCCACCAGTTCGTAACCGGCCCGGCGCACCCTCGCCAGGTCATCCGGCCAGTTGGCCAGCCGCAGGAAAGGAAGCTGGAACACCGCTCCCATCGACACCCGCACCGTCCGGCGGTAGTACGGATCGGCGCAGGTCGGGTCCAGCAACACTGCGTCGATTCCCAGGGCCAGGGCACTTCGGAAGATGGCTCCGAGGTTCTCCGCGTCGTTCAGGCCTTCCAGAATCGCCAGCGTCCTGGCGGCTCGGACCACTTCGTCCAGGGTCGGTTCGGGGAGCCGCTCGGCCACCGCCACGACCCCCCGGTGCAGGTTGAATCCGGCTACCTCGTTCATCACGCCTTGCCCGGCAATGAAGACCGTGACGTCGAGCCGGGCGAGGTCGTCGGCGAGCTGCGGGTAGCGGGCCGGGGTGATCAGCACACTGCGCACCGGGTGGGCGGCGGCCAGCAATCGTCTGACCACTTCGAGGCTCTCGGCAATGAAGTGCCCGGCCTCACGCCGTAGCTCCGCATCGGTGAGCCGGACATACTCGGCCACCCGGAGGTCCGACGCGTCCTGGATTTCGATCACTGTGGCCACGTCATCATCATGCCAGCCAGGACCTAGGATTCCGGGCTCTATGCCGGAACCGCCCATCACCACAGCCGCTCCACCATCGGCGGCCAGCCGCAGACTCCTGATCGTCCTGGCCCAGCTGGCCGTGTATGTGATCTGGGGTTCGACCTACCTCGCCCTGCGCTACATGGTCGAGGGATTCCCGCCCTTTCTCGGCAACGCCATCCGGATGCTCATCGCCGGGGCCATCCTGTATGCCTGGGTGCGATTCCGGGGGGCGCCGGCCCCCACCTTGCGCCAATGGCGCAGCGGGCTCCTGATCGGCTCGCTGCTCTTCGTGGGCGGACTCGGTTTGGTCACCATGGCTGAAGGGCTGGGAGTTGGCTCGGGACTGGCCGCCACCGCCGTCGGGATGACCCCGGTCTGGGCCGCCGTGGTCACCGGTTTCTTCGGCAAGTGGCCGTCCCGGATCGAATGGTTTGGCCTGGCCATCGGTATCGTCGGGGTGGTGATCCTCTCGGGCGAAGGCGATTTCGAAGCTGTGCCCATAGGGCTCTTCCTGCTGATCCTGGCGCCGCTCCTCTGGGCGATCGCTTCGGTGTGGTCCAATCACGTCGACTTGCCGGCCGGTTCGATGTCGACCGCGGTCCAGATGCTGGCCGGCGGACTGGCCTTGAGCATCGCCGGCGTGATCGCCGGTGAGAGCATCGCGGCCGCTCCCGGGGCGAGAAGCTGGTGGGCCCTCGCCTATCTGATCGGACCCGGCTCCCTGATCGCCTTCAGTGCCTACGCCTACCTGCTGCGCACCGTTCGACCGGTGCTGGCCACCAGCTACGCCTACGTCAACCCGGTCGTGGCGGTCCTGCTGGGGGTGACCCTCGGCAATGAGACCCTCACCGGCGAGACCTGGATTGCCCTGCCCCTGATCCTGGGGGCGGTCGCCCTGATCGCCCGCGGTCGCTCCTGACGCCGGCGTGTCGATAGTCTGGATGGAGCCGAAAGGATCACGCATGCGCATCCAGTCCGATCAACTCGTGAGCTTGGGGTACGGCAAGTACGTGCGGTCCGACGAGGTTGCGGCCGTCGAACCGATCACCGAGGGACGGGGGCCCGGCCGCCGCTCGCTGGTATGGCTGCGGGGGGTTTCCGAACCGCTGATCGCCTCGCGGGCGGAAGGTTCGATCGTCGACGACCTGGTCACCCCCGCCGAGGAGGCCGGCCGTATGCGGCAACAACGCAGCGCCTTGCGGAACATCGCCGCCACCCTCACCGAGCTGTCCCCGGTCCTGCGCCGGGTCCTCAAGGAAGAAAGCGGCGTTGACGTTTCCGGCCTCATCGAAGAGGCCGAACGGGTGCTCGGCTGAACGAAAGGAACACGCCGTGAGCGAGAATCAAGCGAGGAGAAAGTCCGGCGATGTTCCGGCGGCGTTGGACGCAGTGATGAAGCTCTTCCTCAAGACGCCTCTCCTCCAGAACGGAATCGGCAAGCAGCTCGCCCTGCTCTCGTTCACCGGTCGGCGCACCGGCCGCAAGTACACCATCCCGCTCAGTTACTCGCGGGACGGCAACGACGTCCTATTGCTGACCAGGAAACGCCGAACCTGGTGGAGAAACTTCGCCGACCAACCGGAGGTCGAGCTCCGGCTGGCCGGCCAGGTCGTGCGGGGGACCGCCGAAGCTCACGTCGGGACCGACCTCGATGTGGCCGACGTCGTCGATTACCTGGAGACCCGGCCCGTTGACGCCAAGACCTACGGCGCCACCAGGCTGGCGGACGGGTCGATCGACCCCGAAAGTGTACGGACGTTTCTCCCGGAGACCGTTCTGGTGCGGGTCGACCTCGGCTGACCTACCAGATTTTGTCTTCACAACCACCGCGGATGGCGTTAGAGTGCGCACTATCAGTGGTGGCTTGGGAGGCTCGACTGAGAGCGAGCGATCATGAGTCAATCTGCCCTGGCATCGACCTCCGACCAGACTGGCTCTGTCTCCGTCACCGTGGCGGCCCAGCGCGACATGGGTCTGCAAATGCGTCTCTTTCCGACTCGTGCCCCTGAAGGTGAACAGGATCAGGTCGACCTGCGGGTGGCCGACGACCTGGCCGGGATGTACTACATCGGCTAGTCGGCACTCTCACCGTTGCGGGCCTCGACCAGCAAACCGGACACGATCACGACCTGCGCAAACAACGCGGCCGCTCCCGCAAACGACAAACCAACGGTGCTGGAAATGGTGAACGCCACCGGCAGCAAAGCACCCAGGACCCAGAGCAGCTGAAAGATCGTTTCCGCCCGCGTGAACGCCGCTCCCCGCTGCTCCCGGGTGGCGGTCTTCTGCAACAGGGCGTCGAATCCGAACTTGGCAGTGCCCCAGGCCAGCCCGGCTGAGGCGGCGAGTACCACGGCCGCCGTCAACCCGAAGATTTGCGCCGTGATGAACGCCGCGGCCGCTTCGATGGCCAGCGCCGCCACCACCGTCGGCTCCTCGCGGAGACGTCGGGCCAGGAACGGGGACACATAGGACGCCACCCCGTAGCCCAGTCCGGCCGCCACCAGCAAAGCTCCGAAATCGGCCAGGGGAGCGTCGATGTCCTTGAACACGAAGGCCAGCAATGCCAGCAGGAACCCGTTGATGAACCGGACGACGGCCGTGGCAATCATGGGGAGCCTGGTCAGGCGCGGCACGGCATGGCGCCGGCGCGGCACACGCCGGGCCGGAACGCTCGGTGAGGGAACCTGTCCGGCGCAGAGGGCCGCCAGGACGTAGAACAGGGCGGCGACCACCAGAGCCGGCCACGACCCGATCCACCGCACCGACGCCGCTCCGATCGGAATGGCCACGGCCCCGCCGACGATGCCGACCCGGGCCAGTAGCCCGTTGGCGGCGACCAGCGCTTCCGGTCCGGGTACCGCCACCGGGACCAGTGAACCTTTGGCAATCGTGTGGAGTCTCGACATGACCAGCAAGGTGAACGCCAGCGGATAGAGCCAGAGGGTGTTGACGCCGACGGCCAGAAGCAGGGCGATGGCGGCCCGACCGGCGGAGCTCCCCGCCAGACTGGCCCGGTAGGACCCGGGGAACCGGGAGAAGAAGCGGGGCAGCAGCGGGGCGATCACCGAATACGGGGCCAGCGTCAACAGCAGATAGAGCGCCACCTTGTCCCGCGCTTCGGCGCTCGGCACCGAGAAGAACAACGTGCCGGCCAACCCCAGGGCGATGAGGGTGTCCCCGGCCACGCTGGCGCCGAACTCGGCGGACAACCACCGGAACGGAGTCCCGTAACCGGCAAAGACCCGCTCGTAAACCCGCCGGGGCGTCCGCAACGCGCTCCGGTAGGTCCGCTCCGAGAGGTTTTTCACCTTCCCCACGACCCACTCGGTCTTCATGTCGTGGAGGTTACCCAGCGGCGAACCGGGTTCCTTGATTAGCCCGACCGGACCTCTTGCGGGCTAGGTCACAAACGACTTGTAGACCGCCCAGTCGGGATCGTTCTTGGCGATCACATGGACCGGGTGGGTCGGCACGGCGGTCTTCATGGCTTCGTGGAATGCCTCGAGCCACTCGCTCGAGTTGGTGTACAGCACGAACTCCCGCATCCCGCCCGTCGTGATCACTCCCACCAGGACACTCTGCTCGTGGGCTTTGCGGAGCAGTGTCGTTTCAATGGCGTCGAGTTGCGCCGTTTCCTCCGGAGTCGGCATACCCTCCGGGGTCGGGTCGTTGAACGGAATCGCCACCCCGACCTGAATCGAGTACCGGCCCTTGAGCTGTTCGCCGCTCGTGTCGAACCGGGCGATCAGGGGTTTCTCCTCGTGCACCCCCGAAATGACCATCCAGGAATCTTCAAAACTCACTTCACGATGAGGACGTTTCCGAAACAAAGCCATGGAAAGAGGATAGCCGCCCCCTTCTCAGCCTCTCCCACCTGCCTTTGCCTCTCCCGCCGGTTCCTGCCTCTCCCGCCGGCGGGAGAGGGTGGAAAACCCCCTACCCGCTCTGACGCGCAAACACCTCTCGCACCGTTTCGATCGTGTCGGCCTCCTCCGCCGTCTTGTCTTCCCGGTACCCCTTGACCCGGGCGAAGCGCAGGGCCATACCACCCGGGTAGCGGGACGAGGCCTGGATACCGTCGAAGGCGATCTCGACCACCTGCTCGGGACGCACGAACACGACATGGCCCTCTCGATGGGTCTCCAGCTCCCGGAAGCGGGCCGTCTGCCACTCCAACAGGGCGTCGGTGAGCCCCTTGAATGTTTTGCCCAGCATCACGAACCCACCCGTGGCCGGGTCGCGGGCCCCGAGGTGCAGGTTGCTCAGCCAGCCGCGCCGCCGCCCGCTCCCCCACTCGACGGCCAGCACCACCAGATCCAAAGTGTGTACGGGTTTGACCTTCAGCCAGCCCGACCCGCGCCGTCCCGCCTCGTAGGGGGCGGTCAGGCTCTTGACCATGACGCCCTCGTGGCCGTGTTCCAGAGCTTCCCCGAAGAACGCCTCACCGGAGGGGGCCTCGTCGACGATCAGGCGCGGTACTCGCAGGGGCGCGGGGATGGCGTCTTCGAGAGCGATGATCCGTTCGGTGGCGGGTAGATCGATGAGGTCCCGGCCGTCGAGGTGGAGACAGTCGAAGAAGAACGGGGTCAGAGGCAGTTCCCCGGCCATCTCGACGGCGTTGACTTTGGTTCCGAAGCGGCTCATGGTCACCTGGAAAGGATGGGGGCGGCCATCTTGGCGGAGGGCGATCACCTCTCCGTCCAGCACCATCGACTCGACCTCCAGGCCCCGCAGCGTCGCAACCACCTCGGGGAGCCGGTCCGTGATGTCGGCCAGATTGCGGGTGAAGACCCGCACGTCGGGGCCGAGGCGGTGGGCCTGAATGCGGGCCCCGTCGACTTTCCATTCGACGGCAGCGGGGGAGAACGACTCGAGCGCCGCCGTCACGCTCTCGGCCGTCTGGGCCAGCATGGGGAGCAGAGGGCGCAGCACCTCGAGACCGAACTCCTCCAACGCTTCAGCGCCCCCGGTCAGGGCCGCCTCCGCCACCACCCGCACATCACCGCGCAGCAACGCCGCCCGGCGGACCAGGGCGGCCGGGACTTCAGCGGCCCGGGCAATCGCCTCGATCATGATCCCTTCCGAGGCGCCCTGCCGCAGGTCGCCGAGGATCAGCCTCACCAGGAACTGCTGCTCGGCTTCTGTGGCGCGCCCCATCAGCTCCTCGAGCAGGCCCCGTCGCTTTGACTGCGATCCGGGTCCGCCCGTGGCGGCGATGGCCGTGATGAGCCGGTCGGCTTTCAGCAGGGACAGTGTTGCCTCGGTCGCCGGTGGCACGGACTCGTTGAGGGTGGCGTATCCAACCCCGATGGTTCCCTGGCGCAGCACCCCGCTCAGGAATCCGACCCCGACTTCGATCTCGTCCGGGTCGAGCCGGCCGAGCAGCCCGGCCAGCAGGTCGAACTTGGCCAGCCGCTTGGTAGTGGCGGCAACCTGTTCGGAGACGGTGACGACTTCTCGTAAAAGCACAGTTACCGGGCGGCGCGCACCACTCCAACGAATCCGCCGGCGAACCCGCCGGTGAGGAAGGCCGGCCACAGGGAGATCGCCACAGCCTTGTCAAAGCTCACGTCGAGCAGCAGCCACACCGCCAGGGTGATGACCACGAAGGCAATCGGGAGGCCGGCGGCGGCCCCGAAGATCACGCTGCGGCCGAACACTCCGTCCTCTTGGTCTTTCCCCTGCTCGATGGGAGTCTCCGCAGCCATATCTCACTTCTCTCTCGTGGAACGTTCCATTATGGGTCTTTTCGACCGGTCGCGTCGCCCGCCGGCCGTTCGGGTTTGATGCTCATCGAATCCAGCACGGGGATGAGCACTTCGATCGGCAGGCCGGCCACGTTGCCGGCGGAGCCGTCGACGGAGGTAATGAACCGGATCGCCTCGCCCTGTATCCCGTAGGCGCCGGCCTTGTCGAGCGGCTCTCCTGTAGCGCTGTAGGCGGCCGCCTCGGCCGGTGAGATCGAGCGCATCGTCACCCGGGTTTCTTCCAGCCCGGTCCGCGTTGCTCCCCGCCCCACGAGGGCGTAACCGGTGTAGACCAGGTGGGTCCGCCCGGACAGGAGCAGCAGCATCCGGATGGCTTCGGCTTCGTCGGCAGGCTTGCCGAGCATGTCCTCCCCGACGGCCACCACCGTATCCACACCCAGCACCACCCGGTCCGCATCCACCCGGCCGGCCACCTCCCGGGCCTTGTCGAGGGCCAGACGGACCGCCATCTCCCGGGGGTCTTCACCGGGCCGGGCCACCTCTTCGACCTGCGGCGGGACGATCTCGAAAGCGAACCCGGCGGCGGACAGCATCTGGTGCCGGCGGGGAGACCCGCTGGCCAGGACGAGCGTCGGATGGTTTTCCACGAACCCATTATGGACAACCGCGCACCGGCTTCCCTCCAGCGGCCCGAAGTCACTACGATGCCGCCGCCGGGATACCCTCGAGAGGATCGGCATCATGAAATGGCGCGGACGCCGGCAGAGTTCCAACATCGATGATCGTCGCCGCCGGGGCGGCGGTTCTATGGCCCGGATCCCCACCAGCGGCAAAGTCGGCATACCGGCTCTCCTGGCGATCCTGGCGGTGGTGTTCTTCGGAGGGAATCTGGGTGGCGGCGGAAGCGGCCTCGACGACATCCTCGGTCAGTTGAACGGAGCCCAGGAGCAGGCACCCACGCAGAACGATCCTGCGCTCGACGCTGCCCCGGACCCGGACGCCGATCTGGCCGCCTTCATGGGCGTCGTGCTCGCCTCGACGGAGGATCTCTGGGCCGGCATCTTTGGAAACGCCGACCAGCAGTACCGGCCCGCCCCGCTGGTGATGTTCTCCGGTTCGACCCAATCGGCCTGCGGCGGAGCAAATGCGCAGGTCGGCCCGCACTACTGCCCGCTCGATCAGACCATCTACATCGATCTCGACTTCTTCCGGGACCTGGCCTCCCGGTTCGATGCCCCGGGTGACTTCGCCCAGGCGTACGTAGTCGCTCACGAGGTCGGCCACCATGTGCAGAATCTGCTCGGGATCAGCGATCAGGTCCGCTCGTTGCAGCAGTCCCGCCCCTCCGACGCCAATGAGCTTTCGGTCCGGCTGGAACTGCAGGCCGACTGTTTCGCCGGCGTGTGGGCCTACCGCGAGTTCACCCAGGACTTCCTGGAACAAGGCGACTTCGAGGAGGCCATCGGGGCCGCCTCGGCGGTTGGCGACGACCGCATCCAGGCCAAGACGACCGGCATGATCAATCCGGAAACGTGGACCCACGGATCGTCCGAGCAGCGGGTCGAATGGTTCCGGGCCGGGTTCGAGTCGGGCGACCCGAACGTGTGCGACACTTTCGGCAACGACTTCTGACGCCGATAACCCGGTAACTACGGTTGAATCTCTTGTGATCGATCCGGAGCGTACGTGCTGAAGAAACTGGCCCTCATCCTGGCAACCGGCCTGCTGGCCGGCGCCTGCTCGCTGTTCGTCACCGGGTCCGACACCCCGGAAAGCCCCAACACGACCGAAGCCTCCACCACCACCCTGGCACCGACCACCACCGTGGTGGCCGGGTTGCCGGTGGAACTCACCGACTGCAGCGACCCGCCGGAAGGTTTCGAAATCCTGTGCGACTCCTACCGCTTGCTCACCGAGAATTATGTGGACCAGATCGACGATGCCGCCCTGGCGGCCGGCGCCGCCCGGGGGATGGAAGAGTTCGAGCCGGAAACCACCGTCACCGTCCCGGAGCAGGTGGCCTGTGCGCTGCCCACCGCCGCCTTTGAAGCAGCCTGCGAGGTCTTCGCCGAACTCCAATCGGCGTCTCCGGCCCCGCCCGCCGACCTGGTTGAAGCCGCCGTCCGGGGCATGATCCAGTACGGCCTGGAAGATCCGCACACGGTGTATCTGTCGCCCTTCGCCCTGGCCCATGTGAACGAGGACCAGTCCGGCCAGGTATCGGGCATCGGGGCGCTCGTGCGCGGCGAAGACCAGACCTCCGAAGAAGGCGCCAACTGTTCGATCCTGTCCGACACGTGCATCCTGACCATCATCGACCCGTTGCCGGACAGCCCCGCCATGGCGGCAGGCGTACGGGCCGGGGACGGCATCGTCACGGTCGACGGACGGGACGTCGACGGACTGACCGTTGACGAGGTGGTGGCCATCGTGCGCGGTCCGGAGGGCACCGACGTGGCCCTCGGATTGCTGCGGAACGGACAGATCATCGACGTGGTCATCACCCGGGCGGCGGTGGTGGTACCCGTGGTGGTATCGGAGATGATCGAACCCGGCATCGGCTATGTCGCCTTGTCCCAGTTCACCAACAACAGCGCCGACCAGGTCCACGATGCGCTGGTGGCGCTGCTGGCCGACGGCGCCGATCGGCTCATCTTCGATCTCCGCAACGACCCGGGTGGGTCGCTGACCGCCTCGGTGCGGATCGCCAGCGAATTCCTCAGCGACGGCCTGGTCCTGCGCACCGAATCGCCTTCCGACACCCGCGAGTACTCGGTCGAACCGGGCGGGGCCGCCACCGATCCGGACCTCGAGATCGTTGTGCTGGTCAACCGGGGCAGCGCCTCAGCTTCGGAACTCGTCTCGGCGGTGCTGCAGGAGCGGGGCCGGGCGACCATCATCGGCGAACCGACCTTCGGCAAGAACACCGTCCAGCAGCGATTCGACGTTTCCAACGGTGGGGCCCTGAGCCTCAGCATTGCCCGCTGGGTCACCCCGGAGGGCCGGGATTCCGGGACGACCGGCGTCCAGCCCGATATCGAGCCCGAGATTCCCGAGGATGCCACCACCGACGTGGTGCTGGAATTCGCCGTGGAGTATCTGCGGACCTAACCGCACAACGGTGGGAACCATCCCGCCCGGTCGTTCGTCTGAGAGCGATGACTCTTGATCTCGAGCGTCGCCGGAAATTCGAGGCGATCACCGACGAGGTGTACGAACCGCTGCAAAGGTACCTGCGCCGCCGCGCCGCTCACGATGACGCCGACGAGCTGCTCGATGACGTGCTGCTGACCGTCTGGCGGCGGCTCCCCGACGTTCCGCACGAGGCGGCCCTGCCCTGGTGCTACGGCGTGGCCCGGCGGGCCCTTGCCAACCGGCGCCGCAGTCAGCGCCGCCACCTCAATCTGGTCGCCCGGTTGGCCGCCCAGCCGCCTCCCGGCCCGGGTTTCGACGACACCGGGTCCGATGAGCACCCCTCCCTGGCGGCGGCTCTGAACCGGCTGCCGGAGGCGGACCGCGAGGTGCTGCGCCTGTGGGCCTGGGAGCAGCTGGAGCCGCGCGAGATCGCCGTGGTGCTCGGCTCCACCCCCAATGCGGTCAGCCTGCGTCTCTCCCGGGCCAAGAAGAAATTGGCAGATGATCTTGGCCGACAGGATCGGGTCGATGCCGGACACAAGGGGATCGAGAACACCGGGGAGCACGCATCATGACCGACGACCTGCGCAGCAAGCTCAGCCACCTCGATCCGATGCACGCCGGTGTCCCCACCGAGTCCAAGACGACTGCGTCGTCCCGAATCAGATTGGAGCGTGTCATGTCAACCAACCTCACCGAGCAGCGGTCCCGGGAGCGGCAACCCCGCCAACCGTGGATCATCGCCGCCGCCTCCGTCGCCGCCGCTTCGCTGGCCGTCGTCGGCGTCCTCTCCCTGACCGGCAACCCCGCGCCGGTCGGTCCGCCCCTCCAGTTGTCGCTGGGCGAAGGCGACGCCATGCTGTCCTGCCTGCCCTTCGAGGTCGGCATCCTGGCCGACATGTCGATGGCGTTCGCAGGGACGGCTACGGCCATCGACGGCGACCACATCACCCTGACCGTCGACCACTGGTACATGGGCGGCGACGCTGCCGAGGTTTCCCTGATCGGCCCGGCCGGCCTGGAAGCCCTCATAGGCGGTATCGCTTTCGAAACCGGCGGCCAGTACTTGATCACCGCCGAAAACGGCAACGTCAACTACTGCGGTTACAGCGGCGTCGCCACCCCCGAGATGCGGGCCGCCTTCGACCAGGCATTCGGTAGCTGAGCCTCCCCGCCACTACCGTTTGGATCGATGGGTACCTACCGGGAAGCTGCCTTGTGGGGCGACGAGCACACCGAACTCGGTGAGATGGCCGTCGCCCCACTGGCGCCCAACGCCGCCCTCGCCCTCTCCCGGGGCAAGTTCCCCAAGGGGTACCCGCATCTCGATCCCAACGAGGACGCCGTCCTGGCCGCCACCGACGGCGCCGGCTGGCTGCTGGCGGCCGCCGACGGCCACAACGGTTTCGATGCCGCCCGGGCCGCCGTAACGGCCGCCCGGCGCACCGCCCCGGCCATCCTGGCCGAAGCCGCCACCGACCCGGCCGCCGCCCTGCAGGCCGCCCTGGCGGTCATCGGCCGGGCGGTTACGGAAGCTGTGGCAAGCGTGCCAGAGGACCGGGCGGGCAGCGCCACCGCCCTCACCCTGGCCCTCCTGGGGCCAGGGTGTCTGACCGCCGTGACCCTGGGCGACACGGCGGCGCTGCTGGTCCGGGACGGCCGGGCCCGCCGGATCGGGATCTCGACCCGGTTTCTGGGCCCGGGCGCCGACCTGACCGGCACCGTCATCGACCAGGCCGACCTGCAGACGGGCGATCTGGTGGTGGTCGCCTCCGACGGTTTGCTCGACTTCCTGGGGCGTTCCCCCACCCGGGTTCTGGCCCGCCTGGCCGCCCAACACCCCGATGATCCCCTCGATCTGGCCCGGGCGGCGATCGAAACAGCCTTCGCCGGAGGGGCCGGTGACAACATCGCGGTGGCCCTGTTTTACGCAGCACCCTCGATGGGATAAGCTGGCCGTGCGGTCGGAGCCGGGAACAGGGATGGGGCGTGGAATGATG
>Ga0224512_10003931_pt1 | contig 12838 bp, 10 predicted proteins | sample SF_May12_sed_USG_4_FD_169103 | JGI IMG/M metagenome (GOLD analysis project Ga0224512, IMG submission 169103) | Sediment microbial communities from San Francisco Bay, California, United States - SF_May12_sed_USGS_13 | ecosystem: Environmental > Aquatic > Marine > Sediment | place: USA... | reverse complement strand
GGGCCTCGAAGGCCCGGGTGAGCTCGCTGGGGGTGCGCACGATTCTTCAATCCCTTGTAAACGTTGTTTACGACATTCTAGCGGAGTTCGGAAACGCCGTTGGCGCACTCAATGCCCGGAACTCGGCCCCGCCGGGTGTCCTCTGAGGCAAATTTTTTTCCGTTCGGGTATTGCAATAGTGTAAGTTTGACACTATCCTTCGTGTCCAACTTACACTTACTGGGGTTCGAGTGACCCAAAGCGCCAGAAACTCCCGCCCGGCGGTCACCACCAACGTGGTGGTCTTCACCCTGCGGGACGACAAGCTGAAGCTCCTGCTCGTGCGCCGGCGCAGCGATCCGTTCAAGGGCATGTGGGCCCTGCCCGGGGGCTACGTGCAGGTGGACGAGGACCTGGACCACAGCGCCATGCGTGCGCTGGAAGACAGCACCGGCGTCACCGGGGTCTATCTGGAGCAGCTTTATACCTTCGGCGCCCCCGATCGGGACCCCCGCGATCGGGCAATTTCCATCGCCTACTACGCCCTGGTGCCTTCGGAAAGGCTTCAGCTGCGCACCGCCGGCGACACCGAGGCGGTGGGCTGGTTCGCTCTGGAGGAGCTCGAGCCCCTGGCCTTCGACCACAACGAAATGGTCAACGTGGCGCACCATCGGCTTTCGGCCAAGCTCGCCTACTCCACCATCGCTCTGCAGTTCATGCCGGAGAAGTTCACCTTGAGCGATTTGCAGCGCGTGTACGAGCGCATTCTTAACGAGAAGCTCGACAAACGAAATTTCCGCAAGCGCGTCCTGGCCCTCGACCAGATCAATCAGACCCAGGAAGTGCGTAGAAACGGCAGCCACCGCCCGGCGCGGCTTTACCGCGTGAAAAACCCGGGCGAAGTCCAAATCATCCGCTGAGGAAACAGCCATGAACGCGCCCCTCTCCGTTTCGATTTCGATTCCCGACGCCGCCACCGTCGCCGCCATCGCGCCCGAGCTTTCCGGCGCCGAACGCGGGCTGCTGATGGAACGGGCGAAGCAGCTCTTGATCCAGCAGGATGCGGTGCTGGTTGCCCACTACTACACCGATCCGGATCTTCAGATCCTCGCCGACGAGACCGGGGGACACGTGGCCGACTCGCTGGACATGGCCCGTTTCGGAAACGAGCACCCGGCGTCCACGATTGTCGTTTGCGGCGTACGCTTCATGGGCGAGACCGCCAAGATCCTTAATCCGGAAAAACGGGTGCTGGTGCCGGAAATGGAGGCCAACTGCTCGCTGGACCTCGGCTGCCCGCCGGATCTTTTCTCACAGTTTTGCGACCAGCACCCTAACCGCACGGTGGTGGTCTACGCCAACACCAGCGCCGCGGTCAAAGCCCGCGCGGACTGGATGGTGACCTCAGGGATCGCGCTCGATATCGTCAAATCACTCAAAGACCGGGGAGAAAAGATCCTCTGGGCGCCGGACCGGTTCCTGGGCGCATACATTCAGCGCGTGACCGGCGCGGACATGCTCATGTGGCAGGGCTCGTGCATCGTCCACGAACGGTTCAAGGCCGACGGGCTCGCGATGCTGAGGGCCAAGTATCCTCAGGCGGCGGTGCTGGTGCATCCGGAGTCGCCGCCCGGCGTCATCGACCAGGCCGACGTCGTGAGCTCCACCAGTGGGCTCATCCAGGCGGTGCGCCGTATGAACAACGACACCTTCATCGTTGCCACCGACCGCGGTATTTTTCACAAAATGAAGGAGTACGCGCCAGACAAGATACTGCTGGAAGCACCCACCGCCGGTGCAGGCGCCAGCTGTGAAAGCTGCGCCCACTGCCCGTGGATGGCCATGAACGGCCTGAGAAATCTGGTTGACGTGCTCGAAACCGGCGCCAATGAGATCATCATTGAAGAATCCATACGCAAGCGCGCAATAGTGCCGGTGAAACGCATGCTGGAGTTCGCGGCGAGAAAGGAAAAAGAGATCGTGGGCGACATGTAAGTCGTAGCTGGTGTCGAGTAACTGGCAACAACGGTGCGCAGTGCGCACCCTGCACCATTGAGAATCAATCCGAATGTTGTGCCTCAGGATCACCAGTGTGGACTATGCGCCCGACGATCTTTACCGGCAAACCCCGTTCGATGCGAAAATTCTGCGCAAAATTCCAGGATCGGATCGGCCCGACTACTGGCTCGCCCGGCTACTGAATCCGATTCATTGGTTACAGGACGGCCGCGAACTCGAAATTTCCTATCTTGTTCTTGCCGCCCGATGGGCTGATACTCAAATTTCTGCAGGGATTCGGCAGCTTCCCATCGGAATCGCATATGTGACGGACCCGTCTCTTATGGACGACGAAGCGCTGGATTTCGACAAATGTAAGTACGTTGCCGTCGGAGTTGCCGAAGACGCAGCCCATTCGTCCCTCTGATTCGAATCGAGCCAGTGGGGTCACATGTGTCTGAAAAGAGTTATGCTTTCGCCAGCAAGCGGATAGCGGAAGAAGGACGCAAGATCCGCTTCATGTACCGGGAAGATCCGCGGCGCCCCGGAGACAGCGGCTGGAAGTTCTTCAGCGGCGACGAACCCCAGGAATACATCGACGACCCTAAAAATGTCGGCGAGTATCCGCTGGAAAAAATTACGAAAATCGATCCTTCGGTGACGCCTTATCTCGACACGCCCGCGCCGTGCGCATTCGAGCGCGAAAACGATATCGCGGAATTCATCGAATCGGATTTCGATTTGTGGCTGGAGGAATAAGTGACATGTAACACGTAACACGTGACATGCAAGAAAATCTTTCTTGTTACATGTCACGTGTCACTTGTTACTATCCTACTACCACTGCAAATCACCCACCCGAGGACAAACTTCCACGTCATCAAAGCCCCCGTGATCCATCCGGAGCTCAAGGATTTTCTCGCGCGGCTGAAGACCGTCCCGGCCGCGGCATCGATTGAAGAACAGCGGCGCGTCTGGCGCGAGTTCTGTCTCAAAAACAATCACCCGCCCCCCGCCGAAATCTCCGTCTGGGACGAGGCGCTCCCTCTGCCGGACCGGGAAATCCCGCTGCGCTGCTACATGCCGGAGGGGAAAAAACCCTATCCCTGCGTCATCTACCTGCACGGCGGCGGCTGGGTTCTGGGCGATCTGGACACCCAGGACACCATCGCCTGGGGGCTTGCCCAGGGCACCGAAGCGCTGGTGATCAGCGTCGCCTATCGCCTCGCCCCGGAGCACCCCTACCCCGCCGCCTTTGAAGACAGCTACGCGGTGCTCGAGCACGTGGTCACTCACGCCGACGGCTTCGGCATCGACCCGTCGCGTATTGCCCTTTGCGGGGACAGCGCCGGCGGAACCCTGGCCGCCGCGCTCTGCCTCGCCGCGCGCGATCGCAAAGGCCCGCAAATTGCGGCCCAGGCTCTGCTCTATCCGGTGATGGACACCGACACTACCCGCGAGTCTTACCAAGAAAACGCCGAATCGCCCCTGCTTACCCGCGCCGAAATGGAGCACTTCCTGGACGCGTACCTGGGAAATCGCCGCGACGACGCCGACGCCTACGCGCTTCCGCTCAGGGCCGAGGATTTGACGGAGCTGCCGCCGGCTTTCGTACATACAGCGGAGTTCGACCCGCTGCGCGATGAAGGACACCTTTATTACAGGCGCCTGCGGGAAGCCGGTAACGAAGCCGAATATCGATTCGCGGAAGGAATGCCCCACAGCTTCGCCCGCGCACGTTTCGAAGGCCCGGCAGCCAGAGCCGAGTTCGACGCGGTGTGCGCCTTCCTGAAACGCAAGCTTTAGGACCTCTGACCGGGGACCCCGGTCAATTCGCCGGGAAGCGGCCAAGCCGCCTGGCCTCTTTTTTACCGTTCCCGCCCTCGCATCCGGATTCGAACGCTCCGGGACCAGGACACAGGTTTCTTCCCCGCCGAAGGCATGGCCGCCGGCCACTCGGGCGGGCGCCGAACCAGTGATTCGGAATACGGTCGAATAGGCATCTCGTTCCCGATGATCTCGATCAAGACGTTCGTTCCGTGAATAAATTAGATTGGTTCTAAAGTCTGGATTTTGGCAACGGGGCCGGGACCCCAGGCGAGATGCCACCCACTCAAGCAGATTCAGAAGGAGGACACAGATGTCACCGCCCACCAAAACGCAAAGCTCCGCTTCTCGGAAGAAAAGCGAAAGCGCAAATCCGCTTCTCTCCAACGTAAGCGGCGAAATGATGGGGACCCTGGGCGAAGCCGGCAGCGCTTATTTGCGCGGCGTGGTTACTTTGAACCGGGAGATCGCCGACTTCGTCAGCAAGCGGTTGGAAACCGACGCCGAAATGAGCCGCAAGCTTGGACAATGCAAGGACTTGAGGGAGGCCGCCGAACTTCAGCAAAGCTGGTTTCGCGAAGCCTCCGAGGAATATGCCAGCAACGCCAGAACGCTGATGGAGATGACCACCCGGATGATGAACGAGACCTGGGCTCCGCTGCGGCAGGCCGGCAACCGCGGGGAAGATTTCTCCGAGGACTGAGCCCGACCGCGCAATACTCGCGCTCGGCAAAAGGTTGAGGACTCGACGTGCAGGAAACCAAAGAGCGCAAAAAAGTGACACGGGCTCTCGGCCGCTCAGGTCGGGAGCCCAAGCGTCCGCTGTTGCCGGTGCCTAAAGCCAAAGCGGAACCGCCGGTAAGCAGCGAGGGTGAATCCAGGGTTTCCAGATACCTGGGACGACCGTTTTTTGATCGTGACATCGCCAACGCCATCGATCACAAGACAAATGCCGCGTTCGCGCAGTTCACCGGCGGGATATCGCCTCAGGTACTGCTGTCCGCCTATTTCAGCTGGTGGATGCACCTTTCCACGTCTCCCGGAAAGCAGTTCCAGCTGATTGAGAAAGCCTGGAGGAAATCGGCGACCCTGGCGAACTATGCTCAGGAATGCGCGCGGTGTCCGGAATCACCGGCATGCATAGAACCTCTGCCCCAGGACCGGCGCTTTTCCGCGCCGGCATGGCAAAGGTGGCCGTATAACTTTCTTTATCAATCTTTCCTCCTCACCCAGCAATGGTGGCACAACGCCACCACGGAAGTGCCTGGGGTCTCGCGCCGTTCCCAGGATATCGTTGAGTTCACCACCCGTCAGATGCTCGATATCTTCTCCCCGTCCAACTTCGCCTGGACCAACCCGGAGGTCATGGAAACCACGCTCCGAGAGCGCGGACAGAATCTCGTCAGGGGCTCGCATTATCTTGCCGAGGAGCTTTCCTCGATTAACGCGCCACGGCCAAATGCCGATTACGTCGTCGGAGAAAATGTCGCGGTAACGCCTGGAAAGGTCGTATACCGAAACCGGCTGATGGAGCTAATCCAGTACACGCCGGTGACGGATAAAGTCCATCCCGAGCCGCTCCTGATCGTCCCTGCATGGATCATGAAGTACTACATCCTCGACCTGTCGCCCCACAACTCCCTGGTCAAATTCCTGGTGGAGCACGGATTCACCGTATTCATGATTTCCTGGAAGAACCCGACGGCTGATGATCGCGACCTCGGCCTGGAAGACTACCGCACGCTGGGGGTTATGGACACGCTCGACGCAATATCGGCAATCGTTCCAGGAGAAAAGATCCACGCGGCGGGATACTGCCTCGGGGGTACCTTGCTGGGCATTGCCTCCGCCGCCATGGCGCGGGACGGCGACGAGCGGCTTGCAAGCCTGACCTTATTGACCACGCAGCTGGATTTCACCGAAGCCGGGGAGTTGATGCTGTTTGTAAACGAAGGACAGATCAATTTCCTGGAAAGCCTGATGTGGAACCAGGGATACCTCGATTCCCAACATATGGGCGGGGCGTTTCAGCTTCTGCGTTCCAACGATTTAATCTGGTCACGGATGATCCGGACCTATCTGCTTGGCGTCAAAGATAAGCCCAGCGATCTCATGTCGTGGAACGCCGATCAGACGCGCATGCCGTATCGCATGCATTCCGAATATCTGAGAAAGCTGTTTCTGAATAATGAATTCGCTCGCGGTCGCTACGAAGTAGAAAGTCGCCCGGTCACCATGAGCGACGTCCGCGTCCCGATTTTTGCCGTCGGCACCATCACCGATCACGTGGTGCCCTGGCGCTCCGCCTACAAAATCCACCTGATCTCCGACGCGCCGACGGTAACGTTCGTGCTGACCAGCGGCGGACACAACGCGGGTATCGTGAGTCCGCCCGGTCACCCGCGGCGAAACTACCAGATTGCTACGGTGCACGAGCGCGATCGCTACGTCAGCCCCGAGGCGTGGATTGAAAGCACTTCCAGTCACACCGGATCCTGGTGGCCCCAATGGCAGGGCTGGCTCAGAGAACTTTCTTCAAAGAAGATTGCACCGCCCGCCATGGGCGCGCCTGCCGCCGGGTTTCCTCCGATAGAGGACGCGCCCGGGCGCTACGTTCACGAGCGATAACTCCATTGAAGCCATTCACACGCGCGGAGACCGGCGCCCCGCCGGCCGGCGGTCACGCTGGCGTCAGCAATAATGGCAGCGATACCGCAGGTGCGCGTAACTGGCACGCGCTCGCGGTTGATGACGTCTTCATCGCTCTCAACACATCACGAAAAGGACTGAGCGAGACCGACGCCGCTGAACGCGCGGCGCGATATGGGTTGAATCAGTTGCCACCCCCGCAGATTCGAAGCGGCTGGCAAAGGCTGCTCGCGCAGTTTCACAACGTTCTCATTACGTGCTTTTGAGCGCCGGACTGGTCACGCTGTCCCTCGGACACTGGATTGATTCCGGCGTGATCTTCGCCGTGGTCATCATTAACGCGCTCATCGGCTTTGCCCAGGAAGGTAAAGCTGAAAAGGCCTTGGACGCGGTGAAGAAAATGTTGTCGCCGCAGGCCATCGTCTCGCGGGATGCACGACGCCTCACGGTGGCTGCAGAAACATTGGTTCCAGGCGATCTCGTGCACCTTCAGTCCGGGGACCGGGTGCCGGCAGACCTGAGACTGATCGGCGCGCGTAACCTCCACATAGACGAGGCCATTCTGACCGGCGAATCGGTGCCCGCCAGCAAATCCATCGAAGCCGCGGCCGAAGAAGCCCAGCTCGCCGATCGGGGCTCCATGGCGTACTCCGGAACCTTTGTCACTTCCGGTCAGGGCGCCGGCGTCGTGGTCGAAACGGGCAAACGCAGCGAAATTGGCCGCATCAGCCAGCTGCTCGCGCGGGTACAGCCGTTGACGACGCCGCTGATTCGAAAGCTCTCGGTTTTTTCCCGCTGGCTCACCGGCGCGATTCTCGCCCTCGCCTCGCTGACGTTCCTCTTCGGGACGATGGTCCGCAGCTACCCGGCCAGCGAAATGTTCCTCGCCGCAGTGGGTCTTGCGGTGGCGGCAATTCCCGAAGGACTGCCGGCAATCATTACCATTACCCTGGCAGTCGGCGTGCAGAGAATGGCGCGGGCAAACGCCATCATACGACGGCTCCCGGCGGTGGAGACCCTGGGCTCGGTGACCGTCATCTGCTCGGACAAGACCGGCACGCTCACGCGCAATGAAATGACGCTCCAGAGCGTGGTTCTCAAGGGCGGAACGATCTCAGTGAGCGGCGTGGGCTACGAGCCTCACGGAGGCTTTTCAAGCAACGGCGACGACCTCGAGTCAGACGAAGAGTCGGCGCTGGAACAGCTGCTGCGTGCCGGCATGCTCTGTAACGATTCAAGCGTAAGTAAGAAGGAAGACGGCTGGTCAGTGCACGGAGACCCCACCGAAGGCGCGTTGCTGGTGGCAGGGATGAAGGCCGGACTCCAAGGCGACTTCATCTGCGAGCAGTTTCCGCGAACAGACATCATTCCGTTTGAATCTGAACATCGTTTCATGGCGACGCTCCACCACGATCATGAGGGCAACAGCTTCGTATACATCAAGGGCGCGCCTGAAGCCCTGCTGCCCCGATGCAGCCGCGAACGGCAATCGCAAGGGAGCGCCCCCTTCGACCCGGATTATTGGCAAGAGAAGCTCGAAGAATTGACGGGCATGGGTCAGCGTCCGCTTGCCATCGCGACCAAATCGCTTTCCCCCGGAAGCCAGGCGATGACGTTCGAGGATGTAGAAACCGACCTGGAGCTGCTGGGCCTTGTCGGCATCATCGACCCGCCCCGGGACGAGGCGATTCGCGCCGTGGAGCGGTGCTGTCATGCCGGAATTCGCGTGAAAATGATCACCGGAGATCATATCGGCACCGCGAGGGCCATCGCTAAACGGATGGGTATCGGAAATGGAAGCCGCGCCTGTAATGGAGAGGAGCTCAGCCGCTTGGACGCCGGCGCGTTTGCCGACGCGGCAAGAGACATCGACGTTTTTGCGCGCACCAGCCCCGAACACAAGCTGAAACTGGTCAAAGCGCTGCAGGAGCAAAATGAAGTCGTCGCCATGACCGGCGACGGGGTCAACGACGCACCCGCGCTCAAACGCGCCGACGTGGGCGTCGCCATGGGCATAAAAGGCACCGAGGCGGCCAAGGAAGCCGCAGAAATGGTGCTGGCCGACGACAACTTTGCCTCCATCGCCCGCGCGGTGGAGGAAGGGCGCACGGTCTTCGATAACATAAAAAAGGCGATGCTTTTCATACTGCCGACCAACGGCGGTGAGGCGATGATCATCATGGCCGCGGTCCTGCTGGGGCGTGTGCTGCCCGTGACCGCGCCGCAGATCCTTTGGGTAAACATGGTCACCGCGGTGACTCTGGCGCTTGCGCTTGCATTCGAGCCTGCGGAGACCGACGTCATGGGAAGGCCGCCGCGAAAACCCGCCGAACCCATTCTCACCGCGTTCATGTGGTGGCGCATTTCGATGGTGTCCATCGTCATGGTTGCGGTGACGTTTGGCCTGTTCATCTGGGAGCGCGAGCACGGCGCATCTATCGAGAGCGCGAGAACGGTGGCCGTCAACGCGCTGGTCGTGCTGGAGATTTTTTACCTGTTCACCACCCGACACCTGAAGACGGGCGTTCTCAACCGGGAGGGGCTGCTCGGAAACCGCTATGTGCTGATCTCGATTGCCGCGGTTGTGCTGCTGCAGGTCATTTACACCTACGCGCCCCCGATGCAGACATTTTTCAGATCCGAAAGCATCGGTATTGAGTCCTGGATCAGGATTATCCTGCTGAGCAGTCTGGTTCTATTTATCGTCGAGCTGGATAAGTATTCCTATCGTAGACGGCAAAGACAGCGGTCCGGCTGAACGCGGGAAATTAATGTAAATGCCCGGGCCGTTTTTCATAACGTAACCCCCCCGCGATAGCAAGCGTAGCAATAAAGATGACCAGGTCCTTGATCAGATACTGCCCCTCCGGGGTCGGTGCAAAAGGAAAAGAGTAAAAACAAACGTCGGGCTTGAGTATGAAAGCCAGAATCACCCCGGGCAGTCGAATCACAAGCAGAAGGATGGCAACCCGAACCAGCGGTCTGATGATCAAGCATACGCCGATGGCCACTTCCCACCAGCCAAGGATGGCCACAATGGTGTCCGGGTCACCCCAGTAGATTGAATGGGCCAGTATCGAGGTGGTGGTCTTGTGCCCAAGGGGCTTGAGCAGCCCGAACCAGATGAACAACGTGCCCAGCGAAATTCGATGGACAAAGTGAGCGTAGCGCACAAACAGCGCGATCAGCCACTGGTCGAATTGCCTAACCCGAGCAATTAAAACTTTCATAACGTATCCCTCAACAAGGCAGCCTCCCTTCTGACAGCGTCCTTAAACCGGCTAATTTCGGCACGATTTTCACTAGGCTGTTTGATCCACGTCAACATGCTTGCATGGCCGGGGTGGATAATTTTTTTAGGGATGAGTGGTATCAGATTGAAACCAAGGAGGTTCACAAATGGAAACCAAGGCTCATAGCGTACACGTGGCAAAAGGCAAGCGGAACGATATCCCAAGGACCTTGCCCGAGCGGCGGGGGTATGCGCCTTTCATGGGTTTTCGCGACGAGATGAACCGTATGTTTGACCGGTTTCTCAGCGAAGACTGGATGAGACCCGCCCCCGCACTACGGCATCTACGGGAATTGCCGCTGTTCAAACATAAGGGCGTCGACCTGAGCGAGCTCATGGAAACGCCCCGGGCTGACATGAGCGAGACGGAGAAGGAATACGAGCTCACCGTCGAGCTTCCTGGAATGAGCGAGAAGGATATAGAGCTCAACATCACGGACGACATGATTTCGCTCAAGGGCGAGAAAAAGTCGCAGCACGAAACCAAGGAAAAGGACTACTACATCGCGGAAAGGAGCTACGGAAGTGTTTACCGCACCTTTGTGATGCCATCCGGTGTCGAGCTGGACAAGGTTAAGGCCAGCTTCTCCAACGGTGTGCTGACGGTGCACTTGCCGAAAACCAAGGAGGCGCGCTCCAAACCGCGCAAGGTCGATATCAAGGCGGATTAGCGCTGCAGAAAACGAAGCCTTTTGAGTGAATACTCGACAGCGCGCTCCGGTCGCAACGGCCGGGGCGCGTTTTTTGTTGTCCGCCGGGAGCAGACGATTGCGCGGCGGGCGGGAAAGACCGCGATAAGCACGCAATAAACCGGTAACTAACAGGCTGGTGAAAAAGAGCGTGGATGCGCTTTTTCACCAGCCTGCTTACGACTCATTACTCGACTCGAGTCACGCTGGGTTGCTCACTCCTCCCTCAAAACCTCCGCCGGCGAGGTGGTGGCGATGCGGTAGGCGGGATAAAGGCCGGCGAGAAGCGCGGCGCAAAGCGAGAGCGCCAGCGCGTTGCCCAGCAGCGCCGGGTCCACCTCGAAGCTCATGCTCCAGCCGAACGAGCGCCGGTTGATGACCTCCACCAGCATCAGCGACAGCAGCACACCGAGGGGAAGCGCCAGCAGGCCGGCCACCAGTCCAAGCACGCCGGTTTGAGCTTCGGCGATGCCAAAAAGCTGGGCGCGGGTCAGGCCGAGCGCCCGGAGCACGGCGAACTCGCGTCCCAGCTCAAGCTGGATCGCCATCAGCGCGCTTAAGATGCCCACGAAGGCGATGATCACCGCAAGCAGTCGCAGCACGTTGGTGATGGTGAAGGTCCGATCGAACACCTCCATGGACAACTCTCTAATGCTCGCGGCGTCGTTGATAAAAAGCGCCTGATCACCGGCGGCGGCCTCCAGGCGAGATCGCAACTCGGCCAGATCGGTACCGGGCAAGACGTAAACCCCGATGGTGGTGATGCCTTCATCCATCCAGTAGCTCACGAATGTGGCGCGGCTCATTAATACCAGGCCCCGATCGGTGCTGTAGTCGCGGAAAATGCCGGCCACCTTGAAAGGAAGCAAACCCTTCTCAGTCAACAACGTGACCCCTCCGCCGACGGCAATCCCGCTGCGCAAGGCGATGGGCTCGCTTACCAGAACGGCATTTTCCTCATCGAACGCGGCCCACGCCTGCTCGGGATTTTCAGAAATGATTTTAAAACCCGCGTAACTTTGCTCGGCCATCTCGATGGCCAGCGCCTCCACCTCCCCAGTTTCCGACTCGAGCGTCAGCCGGCGCCCCAGGCTCAGGTTGCTGACGCCGTCGGTATTACGAACCCGCTGAATCGTCTCGGGGCTAATGGATCTCAGGTTGCCGACACCGGGAACGCTCATATAGATGTCGGCGCGAAGCGTGCGCCCGAGCCAGTCCGACACGCTGTGACGAAAGCTGTCCACCATCACCGCGACACCGGCGGTGGCGGCGACCGCCACCATCAGCGCCGCTACGGCCACGCCGGTTCGGCTCATGTGCCGTCCCACGCCGCGCAAAGCAAGACTGGCAATGTCGCCTCCGACCGAGGCGGCGATGGGACTCAAAAGCCGCATAGCCACCACCATCGCCCCGGGCGCCAGCAGGGCGAAGCCGAACACCATGAAAAAAAGCGCCGCAAATGCCGCGCCGAGACCCCCGCCGGGCCAGAAAACCGCGGCCAGCGAAAACAGCAGCAGTGCAACACCCCCCGCGCTGACCAGCGGCAATAGTTTTCGCCCGCGCCGCTCCAGCTCGTGTCGCTGCAACGCCAGCCGGGGCGGCGCGTGGGCGGCTTCGATGGCCGGAAGCACCGCGGCGACCAGCGCGCCGCCGATACCGAGAAGCAGTGATTTGAACAAGATTGCCGGCGACAAGCTCACCTCACTCACCTGCACGCTGTAGTAAAGATCGTTGATGGTCTGCGCCATGAGCCCGAGCAGCTGCTGCGCCAGCAGGGCGCCGATAATGAGACCTAGGACGGCGCCAGCCAGACCGAACACCGCGGCTTCCATCAGCACGAGAAAAAACACTTCCCGGCGTGTGGTCCCGAGCACCCGCAGCCTGCCGATGAGCGCGCGCCGCTGCACCACCGAAAAGCTCATGGCGTTGAAGATGAGGAACATGCCCACCACCAACGCCAGCAGGCCCAGCATGTACAGGTTGAGATCGAAGGCGCGGGTCATCTGAGCGGTGGCGCGGGTGCGCGGCCCGGTCTCCACCAGGCGCGCGCCCGAGGGGATCAAAGCACGCAACCGGTCGAGCACGCCGGATCCACCTCCCGGGTCCGAAACGATCAGGTCGATACGCGTCAGGTAGCCGGCGTTGTCGAGAATGTCCTGAGCCGTGGCAATGTCGGTCAGCACTACGTTCTCCAGCCCCTGCCGCTCCAGCGCGGTTCGCGGCGCCAGCAGCAGCGCGATTTCCAGCTCGACGCGCCTGCCGTTGATGTTTAGCGCAAGAACGTCTCCAGGCTCTAAACCCAGGCGGGCGGCGGTGGAGTCGGAGAGCGCCGCCGTCATCGGTTCGGTGATCAGCTTCGCCTGCGCCCGGCGCTTTGAAGCTATCCCCAGATGACCTCTAAATT
>Ga0224512_10003930_pt1 | contig 12841 bp, 9 predicted proteins | sample SF_May12_sed_USG_4_FD_169103 | JGI IMG/M metagenome (GOLD analysis project Ga0224512, IMG submission 169103) | Sediment microbial communities from San Francisco Bay, California, United States - SF_May12_sed_USGS_13 | ecosystem: Environmental > Aquatic > Marine > Sediment | place: USA: California... | reverse complement strand
GGAGGCCCTCGTGCACCGAGGGCCGGACGGCGATGGCCTGGACGAGCGAGAGCGCGCCGTGCTGGGACATCGGCGTCTGTCGATCATCGATCTCGCGGGCGGTGCGCAGCCCATCTACAACGAGGACCGTAGCCTCTCGATCGCAGCCAACTGCGAGTTCTTTGGCTTTATCGAGCAGCGCGCGCAGCTCGAGCGCCGCGGCCACCGCTTCAGCACAGCGTCCGATACCGAGGTGGCCGTCCATCTCTACGAGGAGTATGGCCTCGACTTCCTGCGCCACCTGAACGGGATGTTTGCGATCGCCCTCTGGGACGAGCCGCGTCAGAGGCTGGTGCTGGCACGCGATCGGCTGGGGAAAAAGCCGTTGTACTGGGCGCGGCGCAAGGGAAAGCTGATCTTCGCCTCGGAGATCGCCGCTCTCATGACCCATCCGCTGATCGAGCGCGTGCCCTGCGATGAGGCCATCGACCTCTTCTTGGGCCTGCAGTACATCCCGCCGCCGCTGACCGGGTTTCGCGACGTCTTCAAGCTCGGCCCGGCGGAGCGACTGGTCTTTGAGAACGGCGAGGTCACCATCGATCGCTACTGGGAGCTCTCGCCCTCCCCGAAGCTGCAGCTTTCCGACGAGGCGGCCGTCGAGGAGCTGACCGCGATCCTCGAAGACAGCACGCGCATCAGGATGATCAGCGACGTTCCCCTGGGAGCCTTCCTCTCGGGCGGTGTCGACTCCTCGACCGTGGTGGCCCTGATGGCGCGCGCCCAATCGGAGCCGGTGAGGACGTTCTCGATCGCCTTCGACGCCGGTACGAGTCGGGACGCGGAGGTCGCCCGCGAGGTGGCCGCACACATCGGCACCGATCACACTGAGCTGACGGTATCTCCCGACATGCTGTCAATCCTGCCCGAGCTCGTACGGCGCTATGGCGAGCCGTTCGGCGACGTCTCGGCGGTGCCCACCTACTACGTCGCCAAGGCGACGCGCGAGCATGTAACCGTCGCGCTGACCGGAGATGGAGGCGACGAGCTCTTTGCCGGCTACGACCAGTATCGGCTCATGCGGACCCTCGGCCGCGTCGCGCCGTTGGCCAGGGCGGGCAGCGCACTGGGAGCCCGGCAACTCGCGGGCCGGATCGGCAGCGGAGACGGCAGGCTGGCGCGCCCGTCACGCCGTGCCGAGCGGGTCATGAACGTCGCATCACGGCCTTTTGCCGACCGCTACGCGCTACTGATGTCGCATATCTCCAGCGATGAGAAGCGGCGGATCTACAGTGCCGAGTTCATGCGCCGTATCGGCCGCGACAGGGCCGCGCACTACCTCCGCGACGCCCTCGGGCCGGACAACGGAGTGGCGTGGCTGGACCGGTTGACGCTCGCCGATGCCGCCACCTATCTGCACGGCGCCGTGCTGACGAAGGTCGACATCGCCACGATGGCGGTCGCCCTCGAGGCGCGGGCGCCCCTGCTCGACTACCGCGTCGCCGAGTTCGCCGCGCGACTGCCGCCACATCAGAAGCTGCGCGGCGGCACCGACAAGTGGCTGCTCCGGCAAGTGGCGCACGATCTCGTGCCCCGCGAGGTGCTCGAACGACCGAAGCAGGGCTTTGGAATACCGCTACGGGAGTGGCTACGAGGGCGAGCGGGCGACGTCGTGCGAGAGACGCTGACCGACGGTCGCCTCGACTCCCGTGGCATCCTTCGCCCCGGAGCCGCCGGCGAGGCTTTCGACGACTTCACCTCAGGACGGGGGCGCCAGACGCATCAGATTTGGCTGCTGCTAATGCTCGAGTTGTGGTTCCGCGACGCCGTCGACCAGGAGTCGCTCGCCGGGTGGGGCGCCTAGATCAGCCCCGGCTCTGGCGGAAGCCGTCGTGGAAGACCACGCCGGTCTTGGTGAGGCAGCCGCAGCGGTAGTACCCCTGCTTGAAGTAGTTCCCAATTCCCGGGTACATCGTGCGCACCTTCGTACGCTTGAGGACCTTCCTGCCGTTCATCCAAAGCTCGACCCAGCCCCTACCGTCGCTTCCCGACCACCGGACGCGCATCTTGATGTGGTTCCACTTCCCGCGCCAGATCGGCCCGCTCCACAAGTCGCGCACCGACAACAGCCGACCCGGCGCGGAATGACGGTGCGCGCGTAGCACGAGCCGATTGCCTTCGACGAACCACCCAAGAGGAGGAGACCCGTTGGCCTTGGAATGCCACTGGGTCACAACCTGCCAGGCGCCGCGGCGGGCGATCGGGAAGTTGCGCGCGAACTTGGTGCTCCAGCTGTACCAGCGCACCTGACCCTCGCGCTCGCCCGTGCGGATCAGCACCTCGGCGCGCTCGCCGAATCCCAATGGGCTTTCACCGTCGCGCACCTCGAATCGCCCGGCGAATCGGCCCTGGATAGATGAACGAACGACCCGGACACGCCGGCGATTGACGGTCTCGACGTTCCCCCACTGCCGGAGGTTTCCGCTCTCGTAGTCGCCACGCCGAAGTAGGCGGCCCGGGATCGCGGTGGCGCGCTTTGCCGCACGCTTCGCGGCCGCCGAGGCAGCCTCGGCCTGGTGCGGCTCTGCCGTGCCGGCAAGGGGGTCGGATCCGGCTGCCACCAGTCCGGCGGCGCCAAGCGCGCCGATGGCGAGGATCGCGCGGAGTCGTGTGGTCGTGCGAGGCATGGAGCGAGTGGCACTCTTGCAGCCGTGGGGCCGAGGCCGAAGCGGCCGCGGCGCACGCTTACACGCCATTCACTACCCCTCGCCACGCCATAACAGCCCACGAAGACGTAGCGCGAACAACGCGAGCCGTCCGCGCGCGCTGATGGGCGCATACACGCGGCAGAGGGGCACCTCACGGGCAATCAGGCCTTTGTAGGCGTCACTCGAAGCGCCGAAATCCACGATCTGGATGCCCTCCTGCTCGAGGGATTCGATGAGTGCCATCACGCTGATCCAGCCGAGGTTCGGCAGGCCGCTCGCGCGATCAAGCGCACCCGTATAGGCGGCGGCGTAAGTCCCGTTGACGATGGTGATGTCAAAGGCGACCAAGTCACGGTCGCGGTCCCTGACCTCGATGAGGCGCAACGCGTCGGTGCTGAGCTCCCCCAGCGCATGCCGGGTGAACGGTCGCGCCTCGTCCCCCGCGAGGCCGTTGACGCCGCCACGGTCGAAGTGGGCGGCGTGGAAGTCGAGCAGATCATCGAGTCGCGGCAGCACCTCCTGCCCCCGATAGGCTTCTGTGGCCAATGGCCGCCCGGCGTCCTCGGCACGCCGCAGGCCTCGCCGCACCTCTTTGCGACGTTTGCGCATCGACTTCGGCGGATCGGCGATGGCGAGCCGGAAGCCGTCGGGCGTGGCGACGACCGGGCCCCGTGGAAGGACCCCCCGGGCGCACTTCGCGCTCGCCCCGTCGCGCTCGATGCCCTCCAGTATCAGCACGTCACCAGGGAGATCACGCATGGCCGCAAAGAGAGCCCTCCGGGCCGCGGAATCGCGTGCCAGAGGCTCGAGGTTGAACCAGGGCCCGTCGGCGCCGAGCAGACGCACTCGCGACAACGATCCCCCGTTCGTGACCACGAGCGGGGCGCCGGCGACGAGTTCTCCGTCGCGCTCGACGGTGATGGCGACGGCCTCTCCCTCAGGGGAGAGCCGCTCGCGCCAGGCCGTCATCCACGCCGCACGGCGGGTGGGGTCGGGATGAGCGCTCTCCGCCAGCAGGGCGTCCCACCCACGCTCAGCGAGAGCCGCCAGCGCATCGGTGCCGGTGTGAACTGTGGCCAACTCGCGCATTCAGAGCGAGGCTAGCCAGCGGACCGTGCGACGCAAAGCGTCACCGCCTACCCGATGGTGTAGACGGGCAACGGTTCCACCCTCCGCGGCTCCCTGGGCGAAACGGCCGCCGCTCGAAGCGGCGGCCGGAGGGCGTGATTACCGCTAGTTCACCTTCGTGATCGTGAGGCCGTCGTGGTGAACCACCGCCGTCGCGTTGCTGCACGCGCAGCGGTAGTAGCCCTGCTTGAAGTAATTGCCCAAGCCGGGATAGGTCGTCCGGACGCTCGCCTTGGAGATGACCTGCTTGCCATCGATCCAGAGACGGACGAAGCCAACGCTGTCCGAGCCGGAGAACTTGACGTTCATCCGAATGCGGCGCCACTGGCCGGGCTTGATCGCACCGCGCCATAGAATCCGCGCGCCCAGATTTTGGCGCTCCGCGGCGTGGCGATTCGCCGTCAGCACCATCTGGTTGCCGTCGATGTACCAGCCAAGCGGCGGCGGACCATTGCCACGGCTGTGCCACTGGGAGAAGACCTGCCAAACGCGACTGGACTCCGTCGGGAACCCTTGGGGAAAGAGGGTGAACCACTCGTACCAGTACTCCTGGCCCTCTTCGATGCTCGGGCCGGCGAACGCCAGCTCGGCGCGGTCGCCGAAGTTACCGAGCGGGTCCTCGCCGGGGCGCACCTCGAAGCGCACCGAGCGGTTACCCTGTGCCGCCTTCGGCGAGCTGACCACCTTGATGCGCTCCGCACTGACGGTCTCGCGAACGCGCCAGGGCGAAGTGCTGCCGTTCTCGTAGCTCGCCGAGAAGACGCGGGTGCCCGGCAGCGGCTCGTTGGGTCCGACCGGCGGCCTGGCCACACCTCCGCCGCCGCTGGACGGGGAGCCGGAGTTCGACACCTTCACCCAGCGCCGGTCGACGCCGATGCGGCGCGAGCCCCGCCAGAGCGAGAGCTCGACGAGGTGAGAACCGTTCTTCACCGAGCGGCTATTCCACGAGAGTCGGCCCGTGCCGGCGCGGCGCATTGCGCGGTGCGCGCGCCTGCGACCATTGATACGGAGCTCAAGGCGACCCCGCGTACGGACCTTGGCGGCGAGTCGCCGCTTGCCCCGCACCGTGGAGCGGTTGCGCAGGCCTCGGATCTTGACCGACTTCGGCTTGAGGGCGCGCTTGCCCGTGAAGTGAGTCGACACCAGGAGGCGCCGGACGCCCGGCGCATCGCGACCGGCGCCGCCCAACTCACCCGCGACCTGGACCTTGCGGCGGCCACCGGCCGCAAGCCGCTCCGTGCCACGGCCCTCCAGGTGGTAGGGCTTGCCCTTCTGGTCCACGATGACCGACTCATTGTCGGACCACCCCGGGAGCACGACGCCGTTAACGACCACGCGCGGACCCGCGCTGGCCTCCTGCGCCAGGCCGCCGAGCCCGGCAGCCGCTGCCACGCCGGCCACGCCGGCGAGTGCAATGCGGCACACAGACTTACGATTCATGTGAAAGCACCTCTGGGGATTGAGAGCGTTCGAGGTTCGTTCGGCGTCCCGTGTGGGGGTGATGACGAGGGCCGATGCGTGACGGCGGACGCCACGGTCGCACACCGATGTGCACGGATCTGGCCCCGAGCAGGCCCATCCTGGGCGGAGCGGCCGTGATGGGCGAGGCGCTTACGAAGCGCTTACACCTGACGAGACCGGCGGAGAGCCGCATGGCGACCGGCATTGGGCCGAATGGACCCGGCAAGCGCTCCTATCGTCGGATAACGGGGGTAAAGGCTGAGTAATCAGCCGACTCGGCTGTGATCGTGGTGTTAGGGCGGCGGTCCTACCACGGTGTGTCGCACCCGGCGAACGCCAAGCCATCGATCCCGAGGTCAGGGCCGCCGCTCTGTGGCGGCGGCCCTGTGCCGGTCGGCTCTCGTGGCTGCTAGCGGACCTGCGTGATGATCAGACCGTCGTGGTGGACGACCGCCGTCGAGCTCGAGCAGGCGCAGCGGTAGTAGCCCTGCTTGAAGTAATTGCCCAAGCCGGGGTAGGTCGTGCGGACGTTGGCCTTGGAGATGACCTGCTTACCATCGATCCAGAGGCGCACGAAGCCGACGCTGTCCGAGCCGGAGAACTTGACGTTCATGCGAATCCGGCGCCACTGGCCGGGCTTGATCGCACCCTTCCAGAGGGTGCGGGCTTCCAGGCGCTGCCGCTCCGCGGCGTGGCGGTTGGCGACTAGCACCATCTGGTTGCCCTCGACGTACCAGCCGAGTGGCGGTGGGCCGTTGCCGCGGCTGTGCCATTGGCTGAACACCTGCCATACGCGGCCCGATTCGGTCGGGAAGCCCTGTGGGAAGAGCGTGAACCACTCGTACCAGTACTCCTGACCCTCCTCGATGCTGGGGCCGGCGAACGCCAGCTCGGCACGATCACCGAAGTTGCCGAGCGGATCCTCGCCAGGGCGCACCTCGAAGCGCGCCGAGCGCGTGCCCTCTGCGGCCTTGGGAGAGCTGACCACCTTGATCCGCTCTGGGCTCACGGTCTCGCGAACCCGCCACGGCGAGGTGCTGCCGTTCTCGTAGCTCGCCGAGAAGACCCGTGTGCCCGGCAGCGGCTCATTGGGCCCGGGGGGCGGAGCGACTGCGGGCGGAGTGCCGGGCTTGGAGCCGCCGGGGGTCGGCGCACCCGGCGCACCGCCGGGGCCCTTTCCGACGCCACGGGTCACCTCGACCCATCGACGGTCGACTCCGATGCGGCGCGAGCCCCGCCACAGGGAGACCTCGACCAGATGGCCACCGGGTCTCAGCCTCGACGCGTTCCAACTCATTCGCGCCCATGAGGCGCGGCCGAGCGTGCGAATGGACTTGGGACGACCATCCACGCGGAGCTCCAGGCGGCCACGGGTCCGGGCCCTGGCACGGATGGGGGTCCGCCCCCGCAGCCGCGCGCCCGTCCGAAGGCCTCGGATCCTTACGGTCTTCGGCTTCTTGGCCCGCTTGCCCTCGTAGTAACCGCTTAGTCGGAGCCGGCGAATTCCCGGCAGGTCAGAGTCGGGAGCCACGAGGACCCCGGCAGCCTCGACCCGACGTCGACCCGCGCCCGCGAGCTCGGCCGCGCCGGCGCCCTCCAGCTGGTAGGCACGGCTGCGCGCGTCGACGAGCACGGGAGGACCGTCTTTCCATCCCGGCAACAGCACACCGTTAACCCTGAGTTGCTTCGATTCATCGGTGGCCGCGGAGGCGACCTCCGAGCTATCGGCATCCGGCGGCGTGGGCGCAGAGACGGCAATAGCGGCCATTGCGGCCAGGCTGCAGGCGCCCGCGGCGCAGGCGCTGACCAACATCTTGCGAGTCATGGCGAATGACACCCCCCTGGGGATTGAGAGCTTCAGTGGGTTCGGCCCACGGCCGCCGGCGGGGGAGAGCTCCGGCGTGGCGTCGAAGGCCTGCAGCACGCTCTCAGGCGACCTTTGTCTGCTCTCGCAACTAGCGAAAGCGCATGGGCCGGCGAGCTACTCCAGGAAGGGGGATCTCAAAAAGACCTCACCTCGCGCCCAAGAACGCTGTTTTCGGTCGATTTCCAGCGAGAACGCGCTAAGGCAGTTGCGCGCGCCCGTGGATCTCCAAACCGTTGCCTAACCTTCGTAAACGATGCGTGCGGAGGTGTTTGCCAACGTACGGGACGGCGTCACCGCGCGACATCCACGTCCTCAGCGGCGTCGGTCACGACCAAGCCATCGTGGTAGAGGATCGCGGTCGAGGCGGTACAGGCACAGCGATAGAGCCCTTGCTTGAAGAAATTCGGCGAGCCCGGGTACATCGTGCGGACGCCCGTGGGCTTCAGCACTTGCTTGCCGTTGTGCCAGAGCGCAACCGAACCGCGCTCATCGCTGCCCGACCACACGATGCGGGCTCGGAAGGTCTGCCACTTCCCACGCTCCAGCGGCGCGCTCCAATGCACCGTGACGAACGGCTGCAGGCGGTTACCCGCCGCATCGTGCCGGCTGGTCTGGAATCGGATGGTGTTGCCCGAGACCTCCATCGAGACGGGTGGCACACCATCCATCGTGGAATGCCATTGGGCGACGACTTGCCAGACGTTTTCATCCTCGATCGGATAGTCGCGTGGAAACAAGGTCCGCCACTCGTACCAGCGCTCATCCCCTTCGCGCTCCACGCGCCCTGCCTGCAACTCGGCACGATCACCGAAGTTCCCGAGCGGATCCTCCCCGGGGCGCACCTCGAAGCGAGTCGCGTACTTGCCCTCGCCGACGGGCCGCTCGACGATCCGAACCCGGTCGGAATCGACCGTCTGCACGCTGCCCCACTGGGAATGGTCACCGGTTTCGAAGTCACCCCGCCAGACGTATTCGCCGGGCAGGCTCAGAGTGGTGGGCGGCGGACTCGCGGCTGTCTCGCGGTCCTCGTCCGACCCGGAGCCCCTGAGCACGAAGAAGGAGGCGACAGCGGCGACCCCCAGCAGGGTTAGCGCAAGCACCGCGACGAGGACGCGATTCACGGGCAGAATTGTTGCAACGCACGCGGCGACCCGGCCCGAACGGTGGTTTAGGAACACCAAATCGCGGAACTGGATGTTCGCATTGAACCGAACGACCCTTTCGCGTCACTCTGGTGAGAGCACGATCACTGACGAGATGCTCCGACACAACGTTCCGAACACCACCTTCGCGCGAGTCCTCCTGCTCGTCGCGCTGGCGCTCCTCCTGGCCATAGCACCCCTGGCGGCCAGCCAAACCGGTCTGATCTCCGCGGCCGAGGAGCCCGGGCAGCGAACCGGAACCACGGGCAGCGACGCCGAGGCCTCGGACGGTGATGACGCGCGATCCGAGTCCGAGGACGGCACGACGGCCACGGGGCCCACCCGTCCGTCCCGGGTGAGGGGGACCGAGGTCATCACCCCTTCCGGGACCGCGTCAGTCTCCGGGCGCACGACAGAGGTGCAGCCGCAACGCCCGCCTCGGGTCAGCAGCACGGAGGTCGTGGCGCCGTCCAGGACCCGCATCTCGGAGAATCCACCATCCACGGCGGGGCCAGGCGCGACGATCGCTCCCGGGACAGCCTCGGCCACCTCACCGCAGCAGGCGCCATCGCCGTCGGCGCCACCCCTGGCACCCGTACCGATACCCAAGGCGCCCTCGGTCGGCGCGAATAGCACCCTGGTAGATCCGGAGGCGCCCATCCCGGCCGGCGCCCAAAGCACCGCGGCCGACCCAGAGGCACCGATCCCTGCCGGAGCCGGCAGCGCGACACCGGATCCCGAAGCGCCTGTTGCAGCTGGGGCCGACGCCACGCCCGGACCAGCCTAGACTGCCGCGTGGGCAGTCTCCACGGGGGGGTCAATGAGCTCCGACGAGGCCAAGCGGCGTCGTATCTCACCCGCAGTGTTCGCGGGCGCGGCCATCGTGCTCGCGGCCGGCGGCATGTCCTATGCCGTCTATGACGACCGCGCGAAGGGGCGCGAGGCGAGCGAGGCCGGTGCGACCCAACTCCGGGATGGTGCTGCGGCCCCGGCGAGCCGAGGACGGGCAAACGGGGACGAGCCGCCCGCCGAACTCGACGAGACCGGCCCTGAGCGGGCCGGCGCTGACGATGACGGGGGCACTGAGGGCGCAGGCTCCGCCAGCACGTCCGGCGAGGGCGAGTCCGCCGCCGCCAGCCCAGCCCCGTCCGAAGGCACTCCGCCGCGCTCCGTAGCGGCGGCGCCCACGCGATTCGCGCCGGGCTCATCGGCGCAGAGCGCCCCGCCGCCGCCGACCGACGGCAGCCCGACCGGTCCCGCCAGCCTGCCGAGCGGCGTCGCCGAACGGCCGTCGCCGCCGCCAGCCGGCGCCACGCACGACAGCACGGACCCCGAGGCGCCACCATCGGCAGGCTCCGGAAGCTCAGCCGACGATCCGCGGCAGCCGCCCAGCGCCGGCGCGGGAAGTGCGGCACGAGACCCCGAGGCGCCCAGAGCAGCGGGGGCCCAGTAAGCCAATCGCTCAGCTCGCGGGCTCGCTCGGCTCGTGAGCTCCGCGCGCGCTCACCTCACGATCGCGGCCGGCGGCCGATCGCGACGCCAGCTCGCTGAACAGGCGCTCGTACGCCCGGATCGTGCGATCGAGGCTGAATCGCCTTGTCACCTGCATCCTGCCCGTCTCGCCGAGCCGACGGCGTAGAGCCGGGTCAGCCAGGAGCTCGCAGACCCGTGCGGCGAGCGCCGAGTCATCACCGACCGCGACGAGGTACCCGGTCACGCCATCCTCGATGAAGCGACCCATGTCGCCGCAGTCGGTCATCACGACCGGCACGCCGGCCTCCAGAGACTCCAGGGGTGCCATGGGAAAGGTCTCCTGCACGGAGGTGAGGCATGCGACGTCGAGGGCCGGCAGGAGATCTCGCGCGTCCGGCCGGTAGCCGGTGAAGATGGTCCGCTCGGCGATTCCCAGGCGTCCGGCAAGAGCCTCGAGCTCGTCGCGTCGCTCGCCCTCGCCGATCACCAGCAGCCGCGCGGCCGGGCGAGCCGCGACGATCTTGGCGCCCGCCTCGAGAAAGACCTCGTGGGCCTTCTCGGCGCGCAGGGCTGCAACGATTCCGACAGCTTCGTCATCGGGCGCAACCCCGAGGGACTCGCGCGCGGCGTAACGCGCGGCCGCGCCGGGCGCCTCGCGAATCGACACGCCGTTGGAGATGACCTCGGTACGTGCTTGGCGCCAGGGACGGGAGCGAAAGCGCTCCTCCTCGACGAGGTAGTCGAGCTGCTGTTGACTGACGGTCACGAGAACGTCGACAAGAGGCATCTGCTGCATGGCATGCCACGGCAGAGTGGGTAGGCCGAGGCGCTTGCCGCCGGTCATGTGGACCGAGACCACCGTGCCGTCGACGCCGGCCGCTCGCGCGGCCGTAGGTCCGAAGGCGTGGGCCGCCACATGGCTGGTGAGCATCACGATGCTGGCACGGCGCTTACGGAACCAGCGGACGAGCGAGGACGGGGTCAGCAGGTGCTGGGCGCGGCGATGGCCGAGCACGAACACCGGGACCCCCGCTGCGACGAAGCGCGGCGCCATGGCGCCGGGCGTCCTCAAGCACAGCACCTCCGGCGCGAAGCGATCGCGGTCAAGACCCGAGAGAACGCTCAGCAGCAGGCTTTCCGCGCCGCCGATGGGCAAGGAGTCCATCAACAGAATGACGCCGATCCGGCCGTCTTCTCGGCGAGGCATACCTCTAGGACGTCGCCGCGCGCGGTTGCCCGGCGACATGCTCGAGCACCCATTCCGCCTCGCGCACCGAACGCTCGAGGGAGAAGTTCTCCTCCAGCCGCGCACGGGCGGCCCGGCCCATCTCCCGCGCGCGGTCGATCGGATCGATCACGCGAACGATCGCCTCGGCGAGGCCGTGCGGGTCGAAGGGCGGCACGAGGCGGCCGGTGAGGCCCTCCTCGATCATCTCCGGAAGCCCTCCGATGGCCGTACAGACCGAGGGCACCCCTGCGGCCATGGCCTCGAGCAACGCGTGCGGGCAACACTCCACCGTGTAGCTGGCCAGCACTGTCGTATCGCACAAAGACAGCATGTCGGCGACGTCGCTGCGCATACCCGCGAAGACCGCGCGATCACCCAAGCCGAGCTCGACGCTGAGCTGCTCGAGCTCGTCGCGGCAGGGGCCGTCGCCGACGATGAGAAAGCGGGTGTCGGGAAGCCGATCGGAGACGATGCGCGCGGCACGGAGGAAGGTGGCGTGATCCTTCTCCGGCCGCAGCACGGCGAGGATGCCGACGACCCGCTCATCTGGGTGGATACCGAACTGCGCCGCGAGGTCCCCGTTGCGGGGTCCACCGTAGCGCGGCGTGAACTCGCCCGGCTCGACGCCGTTGCGAATGATCCGGATCTTGTGGCCGGCGATCCCCAGGTCATTAACCAGATACGGAACCTGGCCGAAGGCGACGCCGAAGTAGCGATCGGTGAAAGGATCGAGCAGTCGATCGATCACCCGCTCCTTCACGGACCGCCTGACATCGCCGCAGTTGCGCTTCCAGACCACGTTGGTCGCTCGCCCGGAGCTGGCAGAGGCGAGGCGTCCGATCACTTCGGCGTTGAAGCCTCTGGTGACGACGACGTCCGGACGAAAGCGCCTCATCTCGCGGCGGAGCTTCCAGAAAGCCTTTGGAATTGCCCTTCCGCCAGGGCAATCCAGCGAAACAGCGTCGATTCCGGCCGAACGAACAGGGTCAAACAGGGCGCCGGGCTCTTTGATACAGCAGACGCGGGCCTCGAACCGCTCGCGATCCAGCCGCGGCACGACGTTGGCGATGTGGCGCTCGGCGCCGCCAACCGTGAGGTCGGGAACGACGAACAAGACGCGGGTTCGATGAGTATCGGTCATAAGCGGGCGGGAACGTAGCAGCAGGTGGGAATCCGAAGAACAGCCGGTCGGGCAGCCATGTGGGGGGCGATCGGATGGATCGTGTCGATGGTCCTCAACCTGGGCACGACCATAGTCACTGCGCGCCTGCTTGCACCCGAGATCTTCGGACTCGTGGCCGTGGTCATGGTGATCATCTACGGTGCCGCGATCTTCGCGGACTCCGGACTGAAGGCCGCTCTGGTTCATGAGGACGAGCGACTGGATGACGCGGTAGCGACGGCGTCCATCGCCGTTCCGGCGATCGGCTTGGCCGCTGCAGCCGTTCTGTTCGCAGCTGCGCCACTGCTCGCGCAGTTCTACGGCCGCGAGGAGGTGCAGCCGATCGCGATGGTGCTGTCGGGGGTGCTGTTCATCCAGGCCCTCAGCATCGTGCCGGACGCCCTCATACAGCGGCGCATGGACTTCAAGTGGCGACGAGGATTCATCGACCCGCTCTCGGTGATCATCTACGGAAGCGTGGTGATCACGTTGGCGCTGCTCGGCGCCGAGGAGTGGGCGCTCGTCGCCGGCCAGTATGCGCTGTTCACCACCATCACGATAGGGGCGATTCTGATCGCCCGGCCGAACCCGTTCGCGGGTAGAGCGAGCTTGGGCATGTGGCGGAGGATGGCCCGCTACGGCCGACCGCTGCTCGGCGCCAACATCCTCGAGGTGATCGACCAGCAGGTGGAGCCG
>Ga0224512_10003929_pt1 | contig 12841 bp, 10 predicted proteins | sample SF_May12_sed_USG_4_FD_169103 | JGI IMG/M metagenome (GOLD analysis project Ga0224512, IMG submission 169103) | Sediment microbial communities from San Francisco Bay, California, United States - SF_May12_sed_USGS_13 | ecosystem: Environmental > Aquatic > Marine > Sediment | place: USA... | reverse complement strand
GGGGGAGCCGTTCCGGCGGCGCAATTCGTGTCGCCGTTCGTCTGGCTCGGGGGGCTACTCTGCGCGCTCGGGGGGGCGGTGCTCGCTCTGACCGGCGGTGCGGGCGGGCGCCGGGCCGCCCAGGCGGCGGTGGAAGCCGCGCTCCGGCGTTTGGAGGACCCGGCATCGGATCGTGAGACGGTTGTGCGGGCGGCAGTGCTGCTCTTGTGGCACGGATCGTGGCGAGAGGGCACGACCACCTCGCCGACCTTCGAGGCAGGCCCGGCGAGGGAGCGGATCGGAGCCGTGATGCCGATCGTGGAGGAGGTCGAGCGGGCCTTGGTCGGGAGAAATCTCGTGGCCTCGATCTTCACTCTTGCGCGCGGGGAGACGTTCCATTAGCGGGGTCTTCACACTTCAAGAACTGTGGTACCGATGCGACGGTGCCACGGTTGGGCGGGAACCGGGGCTCGACTAGATGTCGAGCCGTCTTCGTTCGTAACCTGTTTGTTCATATGCCGTTATGTCAGTCACTTCGGTCCGAAAACCTCGACCGGAACCCAGGCCGAATCATGGTATGGGAGTTGCATTGAAGCTCCACAAAAGCGTGGCACTTCCCCTCGTACCAGGTCGACCCTCGATGAGACGCTTCTCCGGACTCTCCCTCGGACTCGCGCTGCTGGCCGCTCCGATCGGCGTCGAAGCCCAAGGCGTCTACACCGGCGTTCCGCCGACGATGGACTACTTCGAGTTCGTCAACGGCGGAGACCAGCCTGGAACGTTCGGAGTCATGGTCGGCCCCTATGTCGGGAACTTCCTCAACGACGGCGCCACCGGGAACTTCAGCATCTACTGCGTCGACTATCTCCACTACGCGTCGAACGCGACGGGCAAGGTGAACGTCACACAGCTTGCCGACGCGGCGGGTGCGCTCGACAACACCCGCCTCGGCAGCAACCTTCCGGTGGGTGACGCCTACGGCAAATACAGCCGCGCCGCGTTCTACGCTGCTTTGTTCGACGTCACGGCCGATCTCGATCCGGATGATCGAAAAGTCGTGTGGTCGGGTATCCATGCGGCCATTTGGAGCGTGACGTCGGGTGTCTTGAAAGGAAGCGGGGACACCGCTGATATTCGCGATGATTTGTTGGCCTTCACGGACGCCCAGTACGACGAAATTGGAGCTGCCATCGGCTTCGACGCCTCCGAATGGTACGTGATCACCCGAGTGGACTTCGAGGACGGGTATCGGGAGTCTGGGGATTACAAGGGTCAGGAGTTCCTGATGCGCCGCGTTCCCGAGCCGGGCACGCTCCTCCTCATGCTAACGGGCTTCGGTCTGCTCCTCGTCGCGTCCCGTCGACGGAATCTACTCGAGAGCCTCTAGTCCGACGGTTCTTCACGGCCCGGCGGCACGGGGCGCGAGTCTAAACGGCTCGCGCCCCGTTCCTTTGGCATCTACTCTTGGCACATTCCGAACACTTGTATTCCCCCTTGTTGGATGAGCATGGACGCTGATCGAGTCTCCCCCTGGCTGGCCCGCGGGCTGTATCTGTTCGGCCTCGCACTGATCGTGACCGCCTCCATCGACCTCTTCTCCTCGGTCTGGCCCATTCGGGCGGGGGAAATGTCGTGGCGTTACGGCTTCCTCGGACTCGCCGCGGGATATCTTCAAACGCCCATGCTCGGGCTGATCATGATCATTCTGACGGCGGCGTGGCAGCGGGAGGCCACGATGCTGCGGGCGGCCGGGAGCGTGTGCTTGGTCGCGGCCGTCTTGCTCTTATTGGTCATGGGCGTGTTCGGGATCGACGTGATGTCGATGCGTCAGATTCGAGCCGAGGACGCCCAGCTCGGCGTTCTCGTCGGGGGTGCCGTGCAAGAGGTGAAGTACTTTATGGCGATGCTCGTCTTTGCTGCCATCGGCCAGGGCTCACTCAAGACCGCGCGGAGCTCGGCGGCCACATGGGCGAAGAAGAAGCCCGGGATCGTCTCGACCGCGAAGTAGACTCGGCCCAACCTCCGCGGAGCTCGTCGTTCTTCGCTCGTCCCCTGAGCAGGAGGGGGCGGACCCAGAGCCCCACGCACGAGACGAAGCGCCCGACCCCGAGGGGGCCGGGCGCTTTTTCGTGCGGTCTCGGGACCCGGTGCTGGTGCCCCTCGACCCGGTGGCCCGCCACAGCCCTTCCGGTCAGTACACCGGCGCCCGGATGTAGGCGTCCGAACGCGCCCACGCGTCCTTGAACTCCTCGTGCACTTCGTCGGCTTCCGCGTTTCGACCCTGAGCTCTCAGCGCGCGCTCCAGGCCGAACAGCGACCACCCATTGTGGGGGTGCTTCTCTAGCTCGTGGCGGAAGGCGGTCTCGGCCTCGCCGTACCGACCCGCCTCGTGCATCGCGTCGCCGAGCCACTGATACACCGAGAAGTTGAGCGGCTCGGGCTCGTCGTAACGCAGCCCGTCCTCGATCTCTCCACCTGTACGCAGCACCTGGATCGCCCGCTCCAGCTCGCCGTTCGCCCGCAGGATCTCGCCTTCGAGGATCGCGCCCACCACGCCGAGCAGCTGCGCGGCGGAGTGCCCGCGGAAGGCATCGTCCGGATCCTCCTCGATCGCGGTCTTGATGCGGTGCAGGTACCAACGGGCGGTTCCTTCGTCGCCGGTGCGCAGGTGGGCGTACCCCTTGCCGAAGTCCCAGAGCCCCCGGAACACGGTCCCTTCGGGCGGATCGCGCAGCTCGAGGATGTCGTCGAAGCGCCCGAACCTGACCATGGTGAGTGCCGCATAGAAGCTCGCGCCGTCCATCAAGTCGGCGTAATCCCTTCCGGCCTGGATCGCCACCGCGCCCTGGCCGTCGTTCGAGGCGGCGAAGAGCAACATGTGAAGATTGTGCGACGGGTAGATCGCGAAGCCCTCGCCGTGCGCGGCCTTGAGGTCGGAGTGCCATGCGTCGGTGTTCCCCCGCACGGCGTCGCCCCAACGTCCGATCCGGTTGAACGTGTGCGACGGCATGTGCTGGATATGGCTCGCGCCCGGGATCGATGCGCCGAGGTGATCCGCGCACGCTTCGGCCTTTCCAGGCTTTTGCGTCGGCTCGGTGGCGTGGATGTAGAGGTGGCAGGTCCCCGGGTGTGTGATGTCCTGCGCCAGCACCGATTCCAGCACGCGGTGGATTTCCTGCACGTCGGGGTTCTCTATGTCCCAGCGGCCGCGGCGTGGCTGCAGGAGCATGAGGGATTCCCCGGCGAGGAAGCCCGCGTCGAGGTCGTGCGGGTAGTCGCCGTAGACCTCGTTGATCGCGACCGCCCACTGCTCGTCGAGCGAACGCCGCCTGTCCCCATCGTGCTCGGGCTCGTACCGCATCGCCATCGCCTCGATCATCGCCCGCTCCACCTCGGAGGCATGATCGTCCGCCAGTTCGAGCGCCTTCTGGATCGCCGCGTACGCCCTGGGCGCGTCGGGCGCCGTCATCGGGCCGTTGAGATACGGACCCCAGGCCCATGCCTCCCCGAAATAGCACATGGCGCAGTTCGGGTCGCGTTTCCACGCCTCGCGGAAGGAACGCGCCGCTTCCCCGGGAGCGAAGGCGTACAGCAGTTGGATCCCCTGGTCGAAATAGAGTTGCGCCTCGTGCGACGAGGTCGTGATCGGGCGGCTGAATGGACCGAGACCCCTGCCGTCGTGATGCAGCGGCATGGGGTCGTCGAAGTCCGGCGGGAGCTCGACCTCTTGGCCCGAGACGGGGGCGGCGAGGGCAAGCGTCGTACAGGAGCAGAGCAAGAGGAAGCGGCGCATGGTGACGTTCCGAAGCGTGGGTCGAGGCTACGAGCGCCCGGCGCGAAGCCGCGGCGGCTCGGGTCGAGACTGCCGCCCGGAATGTGCCGGCCGCAGAGCCGCACGTCCAGCGGCCCGACCCCTGGCCAGCGACCGCCTCACGCCGCAGCTTGGGCGTCGTCGCCGACCCCACCCGAGGAGACCGCATGGCGAGGGATGCAGAGACGCCCCGCACCGATCGATCGAATCTGTCCCGACGTGCCTGGATCACCACCGCTTCCGGGGTGGTAGCGGCCGGGCTGATCCGGACGCAGTCCGACGCGATCCGGCTGTCGGCCCAGGAGGCCCCGCGTGCGGACCCGACCAAGGTCCCCGGACGGTTCGTTTCGCCGGTCGGTTCGCGCGCGCCCGCGGAGCAGCCCAGACGTTTGCTCCGGACCGAGGCGCTCTCGTCGTCGTCTCGCACGCCGCTCGATCAGCTCATGGGCACGATCACGCCGGCCGATCTCCATTTCGAGCGCCACCACGGGGGTGTGCCGGACATCCGCGTGGAAGATCACGAGCTTCTGGTTCACGGCATGGTCGAGCGCCCGATGGTCTTCACGATGTCGGACATCATGCGGTACCCGAGGGTCTCTCGGATCCGATTCCTCGAGTGCTCGGGAAACGGAGGTGGAGTCTACAGCCGCGACCGCATGCCGACCGAGATCACGGTTCAGCAGCTCGACGGCCTCCTGAGCACGAGCGAATGGACCGGGGTACCGGTTTCGACGATCCTGCGCGAGGTCGGTGTGCGGCCTGGAGCGAGTTGGATTCTGGCGGAAGGCAGCGACTCCGCGGTCATGTCCCGCAGCGTTCCGCTCGAGAAGGTCATGGACGACGCGCTGCTCGCGTTCGGACAGAACGGGGAGATGATCCGGCCCGAGCAGGGCTATCCGCTCCGGCTGTTCCTCCCCGGGTTCGAGGGCAACACCTCGGTCAAGTGGCTCCGGCGCATCGAGGTCACGGACGCCCCGACGCACACGAGGGACGAAACCTCCAAATACACCGATCCTCTCGGCGACGGGACCGTGCGTCAGTTCAGCTTGGCGATGGACGCGAAGTCGGTGATCACCTTTCCTTCCTATCCGTACGTGTTGCCGGACCGGGGCTGGTGGGAGATCCGAGGCCTCGCGTGGTCCGGGCGGGGCCGCGTCGCCCGCGTCGACGTGAGCACCGACGGTGGGCGCAACTGGGTCGCCGCGGAGCTGCAGGGCCCGATTCTGCCGAAATCGACCGTACGGTTTCGACATCTGTTCGAGTGGAACGGACGCGATACGCTTCTCATGAGCCGGGTGACCGACGAAACGGGCTATGTGCAGCCCACGGTCGAGCAGCTGTGGGAGGCCCGGGGCCCGAGCACCTCGTACCACCAGAACCACCAGCGCGCCTGGAAGCTCGCCCGAACCGGCGAGGTCACGTTCGGACTCGGAGAGCTCGTATGAGGTGCCGCGCGCTCGCCTGCGCTGTGCTCGTTGGCGTCACGGCCTGCGGGACCGGCGAGTCGTCCGTGCCCCTCATGTCGGGCACGCCCGATGCGATGATGTTGGCCGGGACGGCCGGCGACCTGCCGGCCAATGCGCCCGCTCGCTTCGACTTCGGGCGACGGGCTTCGGACGATCGCATCGCGCTATGGGATATCGATGTCCGTCCGGATGGAGCCGGGTTGCCGCCCGGACGCGGCTCGGTGGCCGAAGGCCGTGCGGTGTACGACGTCCACTGCGTGGCCTGTCACGGCCCGACGGGAACGGAGGGCCCGAATGACCAGCTGGTGAACTCGGAGCAGTGGGATCTGTACCCGACGGGCCGCGCCGTGGGCAACTACTGGCCGTACGCGACCACGCTCTACGATTACATCCGAAAGGCGATGCCGCAGCTGACGCCCGGCATCCTCTCACACGACCAGGTCTACGCGGTGGTCGCCTACGTCCTGTATATGAACGAGATCGTTCCCGAGGACGCGGTGATGGACGCCCAAACGCTCCCGGCTGTCGTGATGCCGGCGCGCGACAAGTTCGTGGTGGACGATCGAATCGGCGGATCGGGACCGGTGCGCTGATTCGGCCGATGGGGTCGGGGTCGCCGATGGGGCGGCCCCGCTCACGGATCGTCCGGGGTCAGCTTCCGCTCGACGGCGGGATGAGCTGGGTCACGTCCGCGGAGAGCTGACTCGCCATGTAGGTGAGTAGCGCCTGCGCGTTTCTCGCCTGATTCACGTTTCCGATGCCGATGGCGAAGACGGCGTCGGGGGTGTCTTCCGTGGCCTGCACCGCCGTGAGCATGAGCGGGTCTCCGGTCGCGAGACGGCGAACCTGAGACGGCGACAACGGCACGGTAGCTTCGAGCGGCGCACCCGTTCCGGCATCTCCCATCCAGACGACATCGGCGTCGTCCGGCTCACCGAAGTGGAGCACGTATCCGGTCTCCTCATCGAGAGGCTGCGGGAGCGCAACCCGAATCCCGAGTGCCGGCGTAAAGACGAGGTTCGGGTGGCTGAAGGCGAGACCGAGGCTGTCGTTCGTGGCCTCGTACGCGGCGAGCGCTTCCGGGGGAACCTGCGCCTTGGGTGCGAACAGAGGCGTGAGCGCCACCGTGGCGACGACGTTGCCGACTCGCGTGAACCCGATGGTCCGACCGCCGTCGAGACCGGTCGCGCCGGGGCGGAGCGGTCCCGGCTGTGTCCAGGGACGGATCTCCTCGATCTCCCAGATCGACGCCGCGTCGTCGACGAAACGGAAGCGCGCGCCCTCTGACGCGGCGAGACGGGCGTCCTCGCAGATCGGTCCCGACCCCGTCTCACAAGCCGTCAGCACCGCACTCCGCACGAAGATCGCCCCGTCGCACGGAGCCGCCTCGGCGATGAGTGCCTGGTTGTCCGCCACCTTGGCACTGGCCTCCTCGCGCAGCCCCGTGATCGCTCGCGTCACCGTCGCTTTGATGGTCTCACGGTTGGCCGTCCGCTCCGCCGCGAGCGATGCGTCCGGTTGGTTCACATACCGACGGGCCAACGACGCGTCGTTGGCGAACCACTCGCGCACCCGCGCCTCCACAGGGTCCTCGACGTTGAGCGAGTCGATGATCGAGCGCTCCTCGAGAGCGATGGCCTGAGCGATCGCGGTCAGTCGCTGCGAGCGGCGGGCGATGGGCTCCATTTCGGCGTTCAAGACCTCGACGCGCGCGAGGATGGCGACACAGTCGCGAGACCGAGCCAGCTCCACCTCCGCCAGGCGGGAGGGCGTACCGAAGCCTTGCGCCGAAACGATGCCGGGTCCGAGCGCCAGGGACGCTGCGAAGATGGAAAGGGTGTGAGCGGGCCGCACGAGCGAGCTCCGTGGAGCGGGTTGGCAGACGATGCGCGGTTGTCTTACTCCCCCTGCGGGTCAGGAGTTTCCCGAGTGGGGGCGCAACCTTTTGGACTCGGCACTCGTCCTACATCATAGAGGGTATGATCTCGGACAGGGGGCGGAAATGATGAGTCGATTCGGTGCGGACGTGTTGGCGGTGACGGCGATCCTGTCGGGTGTGACGGTGGCGGGGGGAGCGACGGCCCTCATGGCCGAGGCGAACCAGGAACGCGACGACCGGATTCGGACGGTAGACGTCCGCCAGATGCGCCACATGCGCCACGACCGGGACGTCCGGGTCGATCGTGTGCGCGCTCGGTCGGCCGAGGCGCGTGCCCGCGCCGAGATCGCGCGTGAACGTGCCGACGTCGCGCGCGCCCGCGCCCGTCAGGCGCGTGACCGGGCTCGAGGAGCCGCGCGTGCTCGGTCGGCCCAAGCGTTCGAGGGCGAGCTCGACTTCGACTTCGATTTCTCCGATCAGGACTTCGATTTCGACTTCGATTTCGATTTCGACTTCGATGACGGCGAGCTTCGGGTTCGCCTGAACGGGGTCGAGGGGCTCGCCGGTCTCGAAGATCTGGATCTTCGCCTCGACGACTTCGACGTGTCGCTCCGCGGCCTCGAAGACCTCGCTCGTATGCTCGAGGATTTCTCGATCACGATCGAGGGGCTCGACGACCTGTCGATCGCCGTCGAGGGGCTCGATGACCTGGGCGTTCACATCGAGGGGCTCGCCGACCTCGATCGCGACCTGGGTCGCGAGATCGAGCAGCGAATCGAGGTCGAGATGCAGCGACTCGAAGAAGAGCTCGCACGCGTGAACGGAGGCCGGGGGGGGCGCTGAGTCTCAGCGCGCCGGTCCGCGCGCCACACCCTCCCAGTCCGGGTCCGCGGCCCCGAGCCACGTGCCGGTCTCGGCATCGTACTGGATTCCGTGCACGCGTCCGAAAGACCCGGGGCGGGGGACTTCGTTGATCTCGAGGCCGAGCGCCCGCATCTCCGCCAATTCGGACTCCGTCCACCCGATGCCGGGCGAGGTCTCGGCGTTGAAGCCACCTCCGAACCCTCCCGCGACTCGGGGCTCAGCCAGCGCCTGAGGTAGCTCGAGGCCGAAATCGATGACGCGTGTGATCGCGTGCACGACCGCCGGAGGAATCATCCCGCCACCGGCCGCACCCAGCACGAGCACGACCTCGCCGTCCTTCATGACGATGAATGGGCAGATGTTGGAGCGGGCCCGCTCCCCGGGCTCGTCGACCGAGCTGAGGTAGCCGCCGAGCGTCGAAGCGTACAGGAAGCCGAGGCCGGGCGTCACGACCTTCGACCCCATGTTGGGGCCCAGCGTTTGGGTCAGCGTGACCACCATGCCGTTGCCGTCGGCGGTGGAGAGGTGCGTCGTGTGGCCGATCACGGCAGCCTGGTCCGTCGAGGGGTCGGCGCCCAGCGTCGAGCCGGTGCCGAGGTCGGCACCCGTCGAGGCGGCGACCGGTGCTCTGATCTGAGCCGCCTGTCGCCCGGCGAACGCCTTGGACGTGGCGCGCACGGCCGCGGTGTCGGGACCGAGGACGGCCAGCTCGCCCGATGCCATGCGAAGTGCCTGCCCCGTCACGGCGAACCACTCGGCCTCGGTCATCTCGCCGGGATCGAAGTTCTCCATGATGTGGAGGGCCTGGATCGCCAAGACGCCCGCGGCGGGTACGTCGGTCCCGATCAAGTCGTATCCTCGGTAGCTCCCGCGCACGATGCGGCTGTCCACCGCCTCGTATTGCGCCAGGTCGTCGAGATCGATGGGCGCGCCGTTGGCCGCGAAGTCGGCCGCCATCATCTGCGCGATCGGACCCCTGTAGAAGGCATCGTGTCCTCCGATCATGATCGTGCGCAGCGTCTCCGCGTAATCCGGCTGTACGAGAACCTCGCCGGCGCGGTACGGGGAGCCGTCACCTCTGTAATACGCCGCCGCGGTCCCTGGGAACTGGAGCGCCTCCTCCGCGCCACCCGCCTGTCGGGCCGCATCGCCCGGCAGCAGCCGAAACCCGCGCTCGGCATACTCGATCGCCGGCGCCATGACCCGCGCCAGGGGAAGCGAGCCGTGCTCGGCGTGAAGCCTCAGGAGGCCGGCTGCGGCACCGGGGATGCCGATCACGGCGTATCCGAAGGACGCCTGTTCGGCGGTCTCGGGGTCGTAGTCCCACGGCGCTTGTGTCGTGCCGTCGATCCCTCGGAACGATCCGTCCGGGGTTCGCAGCAGGATCTGGTTGCGACCGCCGATCGAATTCATCGTCGGTTCGACAACCGCAATCGCGAAGCCTGCCGCGACCGCTGCGTCCGCCGCGTTGCCGCCCATCTCGAGCATGCGGACCCCTGCCTCGGTCGCCAGCGGGTGTGCGCTACTTACCATGCCGCCGTCGGAGCGGCCGCTCTGGAGCACGCTCTGCGCCGAGGTAGAGGCGGGGAGCAGCGCAGTAGCTGTCAGGCACAGCAGCAGCGCACCGGCGCGCGCCGCTCGATGCGCAGGGGCGGTCGGGATCCGTAGGGGGGCGCGTTCGGTCATGAAGAGTGGCTCGGGTTGGGCGGCTTCGACGGTGGACGGTTCGGCGCTTCTGGCGCCGAGGCGGGATTGTACCACCCGGAGGGCCGCGCGGCACCTCGCCGTCCGTCCCGCGCCGTCGTATGCTCCCCGGTCGATCGATCCGAACCGGAGCTGCCTTGCTCGCGGACTCCTTCCTACAAGAGCTGGCCTCGCCTGCCGCACCGGGAAGAGCGCGAGCCGTTCTCGGACTGGCGTTGCTCGTGGGCTCGGCGTGGGCGCTGTCGAGCGATCGACGTCGCGTGTCGTGGCCCCTCGTCGGGTGGGGCCTCGGTCTACAGCTGCTGTTCGCGGCGATCGTTCTTCGTACGCCGCTCGGTGTCATGGCGTTCGACGCCGTGAACACCGTGGTCGTCGCGGTTCTTCACTACGGCGAAGAGGGCGCGCGGTTCGTGTTCGGCAATCTCGTCGGCGACCAGGTGCCCATCGGTACGCTCTCGGACGGCTCTTTCGCGGCGGCTCAGGGGCAGGTGGCGCGCACCGGTGCTTTCTTCGCGTTCCGCATCCTGCCCAACATCATCTTCGTGGCCTCGCTCATGACGGTGCTCTACCACCTCGGCGTCATGCAGCGGGTCGTGCGAGGCGTCGCGTGGATCATGCAGCGGACCATGCGGACGTCAGGAGCCGAGACGCTCTGTACCGCCTCGAACATCTTCGTGGGGATGATGGAGTCACCCCTCGTCGTGAAGCCGTATGTCGAGCGCATGACGGAGTCGGAGCTCTTCACCGTGATGACGGCGGGCATGGCCACGATCGCGGGTACGGTGCTCGCCGCGTACGCCGGGATGTTGACCCCCTTCCAGCCCGACGCGGCGGGTCACCTGATCGCGGCGTCGATCATGTCCGCGCCCGCCGCGCTGGTCATGGCCAAGCTGCTCGTTCCGGAATCGGGCACGCCCGAGACGGCGGGTGCCCGCGCCGACGAGGTGCCGCGTCCGGACGTCAACGTGATCGATGCGGCGGCGCGCGGTGCCGGCGAGGGACTCAGACTCGCGTTGGTCGTCGGTGCGATGCTGATCGCATTCATCGCGCTGATCTCACTCCTCAACGGAATCATCGGCTGGGCCGGCGGACTGGTGGGCATGCCGGGCCTTTCGATCCAGGGCGCGCTCGGGACCGTCCTCGCGCCGGTCGCCTGGATGCTCGGCATCCCGTGGGCGGACGCAGGCGTCGTCGCCCAGATGATCGGCGTCGACTTCGTGCTCAACGAGTTCGTCGCCTATGTGCAGCTCTCGGACGCTCTGGCGAACGGACTCGTCCTATCGGATCGCTCCTTGATCATCGCGATCTACGCGCTGACGACGTTCGCGAACTTCGGCTCCGTGGCGATGACGATCGCGGGGCTCGGCGAGATCGCCCCGTCGCGTCGGCACGATCTGGCCCGACTCGGACTGAAGGCGATGCTCGCCGGACTCCTGGCCAGCCTCTGCACCGCCGCAGTGGCGGGAATTCTTGTCTGAAGCGAGCTTACGTGGTGTTCGAACTCGAAGAGACAGCCCCACGATGTCGGATTCCAAGAAGCGCCTGATCGTCGTCGGTGACCGCGTCCTGATCCAGCCCGAGGAGGGCGAGGATCGCACGAAGGTCGGCCTCTATCTGCCGCAGACCGCGGTCGATACCCAGGCGGTTCAGGGCGGCACCGTCTTGGCGACGGGACCGGGGAACCCGGTGTCCGCCCCGACCGAGCTCGACGAGGAGCCCTGGAAGATCGGTCGCTCGGGTTCCGAGCCCCGATACATGCCGCTCCAGGCGAGGATCGGGGACTACGCGATCTTCTTTCGACGTGCCGCCGTCGAGATCTCGTTCGAAGGGGATCGGTACCTGGTCGTGCCGCAGGCCGCGATTCTCACCCTGGTCCGCGAAGAAGACGAGTCCAGCGAGGACCTGCTGCCGTTCTGAGGCATTCGCGCGGCGCCACCACGAGATGACGCTCGGGCGATACCGTGCGTTCATCGACGACTGGGCGGCGTTTCTCGAGGCAGTGACGCGCCCCGAACCGACCGTCTTTCGGGTTCGGACGGGACGCATCACCGAATCCGCGCTGATCGAGCGGTTGGAGGCCCAGGGACATCGGGTCCGTCCGCTCACCGGCCTTCCGGGCTTTTTCGAGGTCGTATCCGGACCCGTCCCGATCTCCATGACCGTCGAGCATTGGCTGGGCCTGCTCTACGTTCAACAGGCGTCCACGGGTGTCGCCGCGCCCCAGCTGGGACCCGAGCCCGGTGAGCGCGTGCTCGACCTGTGCTCGGCGCCGGGCGGAAAGACCACGCACATCGCCGAGTTGATGCGCGACACCGGCTGCCTCGTGGCCTCCGAGATCAGCGAGAGCCGGATCCGCGGTCTGTTGGGAAACGTGTACAAGCTTGGCCACACCGGGATCATGGTGGTCGCCGGGGACGGCCGGGAGTTCCCGGGAGGGGCGCTCTTCGATCGCGTGCTTTTGGATGCGCCGTGCACGGGAGAAGGCACGCTGCGTCGGCGCGGGGGCCACCTACCCGAGCCCTCCAGCGGCTTCATCGGGCACGTGACCAGGGCCCAACGTGGCCTCCTCGAACGCGCGGTCCGGCTGACCCGCCCGGGCGGCACGATCCTCTACGTCACATGCACGTTCGCGCCCGAAGAGAACGAGGCGGTCGTGAGCGACGCGCTCGAGCGCTTGCCCGTCGAGCTCGAGCCGCTGCGGTTGCCGGTCCCCCATGCCCCCGGCCTCACGCACTTCGGCGGGCAACGCTACGACGCCCGGCTCGAAGGCGCGGCGCGGATCTATCCGCATCACATCGATTCGGGCGGTCTCTTTCTGGCCAAACTCGTGCGGCTCGATGACGGTGAGGCCGACCCGGATGCGGGGTGGTCGCCTGTGCCTCCGATCTTCCCCGAGGTCGAGGCCGACGGAACCGAGGCGCCCGCGGAGCCGAGGGACGCGGCGGACGACCAGCTTCTTCTCGACCACGGGATCGCCGAAGTCCAGGAGCGATTCGACGTGCGTCGCCCGCTGAAGGACTTCGGTTGGATCATGCGTGGCGGTCGAGCCTGGATCCACACGTTGACCGAGTGGCCGCTGGCGTCGTGGGTGCCCGGGGCGTGGCGCCCGATCTCGGTGGGAATCCGGGCGATCGAGTT
>Ga0224512_10003928_pt1 | contig 12848 bp, 13 predicted proteins | sample SF_May12_sed_USG_4_FD_169103 | JGI IMG/M metagenome (GOLD analysis project Ga0224512, IMG submission 169103) | Sediment microbial communities from San Francisco Bay, California, United States - SF_May12_sed_USGS_13 | ecosystem: Environmental > Aquatic > Marine > Sediment | place: USA... | reverse complement strand
CGAAGATGCGCGGCTGGGCGTGATCGGCATGGGGAGCGGCGGCCGGGCGCGCCGGGGTTCGGGCTTCGCCGCCGAGGTCTTCACGCTTTACGTGGCGCCGGACGCTCAGGGCGCGGGGATTGGGCGGGGCATATTGTCCAACATGTTCAGCACCTTCCGCAACGCCGGTCTCAACTCGGCCATCATTTGGGTGCTGGCGGCAAATCCCGCCCGCTTCTTCTATGAGGCCATCGGCGGCGAGCGCATCAGCGAACGCGAGGAGCGCTTGTGGGGCACCAATCTGCCCGAGATTGGCTATGGCTGGCGCGATCTGGGTGCGGCGCTCAAGGGGCCGTTACAGGGCTGATCGGGCCGACGTCACGCCGTTCCTCACAGAGGCGCGAGCCCCCCATCACTTCCATTTGATGGGAAAGTGGGCCACCGATGCACCATTATCTTTGGTAAGCGCGGATCATCCGCCGTGAAACCAAGGAGGGATCACCATGATCGCCCTAAAAGCCGGCATCGCAGCAGCCATAATGACGCTCGCAGTCGTTGGCAATACAGCCGCTATGGAAGGGGATATGTTCCTCTGGCCCGGCCGCGGCGGCGACGGCGACTATGAGAATGGCATCAAAGCAGCACGGGCAGGCGACTGGCAACTGAGCCTGCACTATCTGAACCGCTCGGTCGGACGCGATCCGCAGGATGCGGATGCGCTCGCCTTGCTCGCAATCAGCCACCGCAAGCTTGGCCGGTTCGACCAGGCAATGCGGTTATTCGATGCGGCTCTGGCCATCGAGCCCGATCACCGCTTGGCGCATTTCCATGTCGGCAGCGCTTACCTTGCTGGCGGAAACCTTATGAAAGCCAGAAAACACGAGGCAACGCTGACTGTTCTGTGCCCGAAAGGATGCCCGGAACTCGGTGCGCTCAAACGCGCGATCGCCGATTTCAAAAAGCGGGACTCTGGCTCCTGACCTCGGTTCTGAAGTCGAAGACCTGACTCGAGGCCCGCCGGCACACCCACCGGCGGGTTTCGTCAATTTCAGGTGCTGGACATTGCGGCCGCGCCGGTCTAGTTAGGCGCGGATGCAGGACCGGGTGCTTATTCTCGATTTTGGTGGTCAAACAACCCAGCTGATTGCCCGGCGTGTCCGCGAAGCGGGCGTCTACTGCGAAATCCATCCGTTCAATATCGATCCCGCGAAGATCGCGGCGTTCGCGCCGAAGGCCATCATCCTATCCGGCGGCCCGGCCTCGGTCATCGAAGCCGACACGCCTGCCGCGCCCCTCGAGGTTTTTGAGGCCGGCGTGCCGGTGCTCGGCATCTGTTACGGCGAGCAGACGATGTGCGACGTGCTCGGCGGCGTCGTCGAGGCGGCGGACCACCGGGAGTTCGGCCGCGCTTTCCTGGAGGTGAAGGACGAGAGCATGCTCTTCGACGGCGTGCTCGCACCCGGCGACCGCGAGCAGGTCTGGATGAGCCACGGCGACCGCGTCGTCTCGTTGCCGCCGGGCTTCAGTACGATTGCCGTCAGCGACAACGCACCCTTCGCCGCCATCGCCGATGAGGCGCGCAAGTTCTACGGCGTGCAGTTCCACCCCGAGGTCGTGCACACACCGCACGGTGCAGCGCTTCTGGCCAACTTCGTGCGCCGCATCGCCGGTTGCAGCGGCGATTGGACCATGGCGGCCTTTCGCGACGAGGCGATCGCCCGCGTGCGCGCCCAGGTCGGCAAGGAAAGCGTCATCTGCGGCCTTTCCGGCGGGGTCGACAGCTCGGTCGTCGCGGTGCTGCTGCACGAGGCGATCGGCGAGCAGCTTACCTGCATCTTCGTCGACCACGGCCTTCTGCGCGCGAACGAAGCCGGGCAGGTCGTCGATCTATTTCGCAACCACTACAACATCCCGCTGGTTCACCGCGATGCCGCCGATCTCTTTCTCGGCCGGCTCGACGGCATCAGCGAGCCGGAGGAAAAGCGCAAGATCATCGGCGGCGCCTTCATTGAGGTCTTCGAGGAGGAGGCGGGCAAGATCGGCGGCGCGTCCTTCCTCGCCCAGGGCACGCTCTATCCTGACGTCATCGAGTCCGTGTCGCCGCGCGGCGGCCCCAGCGCCGTCATCAAATCGCACCACAATGTCGGCGGCCTGCCCGAGCGCATGAACATGGCGCTCGTCGAGCCCGTGCGCGAGCTCTTCAAGGACGAAGTACGCGCGCTGGGCCGCGAGCTCGGCCTGCCCGAGGACTTCATCCGCCGCCACCCGTTTCCGGGCCCGGGGCTGGCGATCCGGGTGCCCGGCGCCGTCGACCGCGAGAAGCTCGACATCCTGCGCAAGGCCGATGCGATCTATCTGGAGGAGATCCGCAGCGCCGGGCTCTACGACGCGATCTGGCAGGCCTTTGCGGTGTTGCTGCCGGTGCGCAGCGTCGGCGTGATGGGCGACGAGCGGACCTACGAATACGTCTGCGCCCTGCGCGCGGTGACCTCGACCGATGGCATGACCGCCGACTGGTTTCCTTTCAGCCACGAGTTTCTGGCGGGCGTCTCCTCGCGCATCGTCAACGAGGTGCGCGGGATCAACCGCGTCGTCTACGACGTGACCTCAAAGCCGCCCGGAACCATTGAGTGGGAGTAGGCGAGTGGGGTCAGGTTGGCCGGCGTAGGCCGCCCACGACTTGTTACCTGAGAACCGCTGCGGCTATCGCCTTGTCGTTGGCCAGCTGTTCGTCGATGGCGCGTGTGGCGGTTTCTTCAATGACCTCGGCGCGCCAGTCGTCGTTGCGGATGAGCCGGGCGCAGGCATGGATAATCCAGGCTTTCGCGGCGGGAACGGCGACCTCGACACTGATCTCATCCGGCACGGCGGTGTGGCTTGTCTCGGACCATGCGATATCGCCATGGGCCTGCTGAATCCGATTGTTGATCCAGGGCTCATACTGCATATCGGATTTGATGATATGGCCCTGCAGCCAGTCGCGGAGAAATTCGAGCAGCTTCTGGGGATCGACCGCGTCGGGGTCAACCGTGTAGACGCGGTGCATTGACTGCACCATCTGCTCAAGCATCCGATGCGTTTTCTTGTGGCCCGCAAGATCCGGGTAGGCGACCTTCTCCATCAACCTTTCTTCGCGGTCGAAATGCTTGTGGACATAGCTGAGCAGGTGGCCGATCGCCTGGAGGATTGCGGCGTGGCCCGTGCCCTGCTCAACGTGCTCGTGGATGCTGTTGGCGAGCGAGAACAGGTTGCGGTGATCGGCATCGATCGCCGGTATGTTCACCAAATATTTGTCCGACCATTCAAAAAATGGCACGGGCGCCCCCAGGTTATTGTGCCGTCCGGCACGCCAATTACTGCCAAGCCAGCCAAGCGATTTTGCGGCAAATTGGTTGACCGTGCATTAACTCTGCCGCCGCCCGCAAGGCAACTCGAAGGCCCCGCCCGCCGGGCGGCCGACGGCAAGATCGGCCACTGGCACAGGTTCCGTTGCGCATTTGAACAGACACAATGATGTGAACTGAATCGGGATTGGCCTCGTATTACATACGTAACGAGGATGATATGAGAGATACGATCGGCGCAAATTGGCCAAGAACCAGGGCGAATCAGGAGATGCGTGCCATGCCAAACACATTGCTTCAGTTTCGGAGACCTCTGTCGGTTACGCTCGCCGCGTTCGGCCTTCTGACGCTTGGCGCCTGCGCCGGCTCGCCGACGGCGAACCCCGACATGGTCTCGATCGTCCCCGGCCCAAGCGTGCCTGCGGGCACCAAGGGTCCGAAGGGCGAGCCGCTGTGCCGCGAAGTTGGCGGCTACGACGCCTATTTCAAGCGCACTGGTGAGTCCTGCTGGCTGGGACCGGACGCGTTCACCGACATCAACTACAACGACCCCGGCGGGCCGATCAACTGAGCTGGATCTCGATCCAAGCGGGGTCTACACCTCGGCCAGGTCGCTTTCGGCGGCGAATTCGACCCTGCCCCAATCGCGCTCCATGCGAATGACGGTGTCGAGGCCCTTGGCGGCCCGCTCGGCGGCGAAGCGCTGAGCTGCGTCGCTATCGAAATAGCTCTCCAGGCTCTCAACGCTGTCGACGGCGTAAATCATCGCAAAGCCCGGCCAGCCATTGTCGGCGGCGTCCTCGTTGGCCAGCCGGACCCGGCGTGCCCACAAGAAGCCGGGCTCGTCGATCACATCGGCGATGTGACCGCGGTCAAGCCAATCGAGCACAGTCTCGACGGCGTCGGGATCGATCCAGAAGCGGACTAGGTAGATGGCGCCGGCTTGGTCCATCGGGTCCTTGCGTATCGTAGTGCCGTGTTTTTGGCTCAGTGCAGGATCTGGCTCAGGAAGAGTTTGGTCCGCTCCGATTGCGGGTTGTTGAAGAAGGTCTCAGGCTCGTTTTGCTCGATGATCTCGCCGCCATCCATGAACATGACCCGGTTGGCGACCGTACGCGCAAAGCCCATCTCGTGGGTCACGCACAGCATGGTCATGCCTTCTTCTGCCAGCTCGATCATCACGTCGAGCACTTCTTTGATCATCTCCGGGTCGAGCGCAGAGGTCGGCTCGTCGAACAGCATGATCTTGGGGTTCATGCACAGCGAGCGGGCGATGGCGACGCGTTGCTGCTGACCGCCGGAAAGCTGGCCCGGGTACTTGTCGGCCTGTTCGGGGATCTTGACGCGCTCCAGGTATTTCATCGCATTCCGCTCGGCCTCCTCCTTGGGCGTCTTGCGCACCCATATCGGCGCCAGTGACAGGTTCTCGAGCACCGTCAGGTGCGGAAACAGGTTGAAGTGCTGGAAAACCATGCCGACTTCGCGGCGGATCTGATCGATCTGCTTGATGTCGTTGGTGAGTTCGATGCCGTCGACAATGATCTGGCCCTGCTGGTGCTCTTCCAGCCGGTTGATGCACCGGATCATGGTCGACTTGCCCGAGCCCGACGGCCCGCAGATCACGATGCGCTCGCCGCGGTAGACGGTGAGGTTGATGTCCTTCAGGACATGAAACTCGCCGTACCATTTGTGCATGTCGATCAGCTGGATCGCGACCTCGTCGGAGACCTTCAGGTCCCGGCGCTGGGGAGGGTCGGTCTTCTCTTGTTCGGTCGCCATGGGAATTGCTCCGATCTAACGCCTAGAACTAACGCTTGTGTCCGGTGTCGAGCTTGCGCTCCATGAACTGGCTGTAACGCGACATGCCGTAGCAGAAAACCCAGAAGACGAGCGCGGCGAACACGTAGCCGGTGTAGGGCACATTGGGCGCCAGCCATTTCTGGTCAGTAAGACCAGCCTGGACGATGCCGAGCAGGTCGAAAAGACCAATGATCGAAACCAGCGTCGTGTCCTTGAAGAGGCCGATAAAGGTATTGACGATGCCCGGGATCACGATCTTCAACGCCTGCGGCAGGATGATCAGCCGCATCGATTTCCAGTAGCTGAGCCCGAGCGCATCGGCGGCTTCGTACTGGCCCTTTGGGATCGCCTGCAAACCGCCGCGAACCACTTCGGCCATATAGGCGGCCGAGAACAGGGCTACGCCGATCAACGCACGCAGAAGCTGGTTGAACGTGACGCCTTCCGGCAGGAACAGCGGGAACATCACCGTGGCCATGAACAGCACGGTAATCAGCGGCACGCCGCGCCAGAACTCGATGAAGACGATGCTGATCGAGCGGATGATCGGCATGTTGGAGCGTCGGCCAAGCGCCAGCACGATGCCGAGCGGCAGCGACGCCACGATACCGGTCAGCGCCACCACCAGGGTCAACATCAGCCCGCCCCATTTGGGCGTCTCTACGTATGGCAACACCTCCTGCATGCCGCGGAAGAACGGAACCGTGTTGGTTTGCCAGTCGAAAATGCCAAGATTGAGGAAGTCCGGCGGTGCAAACAGCACCCAATAGGCGATCAGCACGTAGAGCGGCGCGAGCCCTAAAGCGATCTTGCCCGGCAGGCCCGCATTCCGGCCGTATCCCCAGGGCGCCAATGCGGCCACGGCGAAGGCTGCGGGCGCGAACGCCATCACCCAGGGCGGCGAGTCGCCCCGAACAGGATCCCAAGCCTGGATCAGCAGCATATTTCCAAGGAAGGCGAAGACCCCGACGAAAATACATGCAAGAACAAAGCGGTCGAGTACGCTGGATCTTGTCCGGGGCGCCAGCAGCATGGCCACCATCAGAACGATGGGAAGCATGGTCAACACAGCAGCGATGATCACGGTCACCGTCGCGCCCTGGCTTTGCGCGGAACCAACGCCATAGGCTAGCCCGACCGTCCAGTTGGATGGCAACGCCACCCCCCAGATCACGAACAGGACAACCAGCGCCACCGAGATCGGCAGGCTTCGGCCGGTGAGCTTGGCGTGGCGCGGGAGCAGAGCCATGATGGCCAGGCCGACCGCGGACAGCCCCATCAGCCAATAGGGCCAAGCCTGCACAGCTTCCTTGGAGAGCCCCAGCAGCATCACAAATGCCAGGATCGGGAAGACGAACATCAGGAACCCGGCAAGCCAGCGCCTGAGCCGGGGATAGACGGACTGCGCTGCAATGAGCGCAACGACGGCAAGAGAGAGGACGATCAGGTTGAACGGCCATGCGCGCACGCCCTCACCGGAGAATGCGAAGTAGAGCAGCGCGATGAATATCGGCCCGAGTATGATGGCCGCGCCCCGCAGCAGCCGCGCCAGCTGCACGCGCTCGAACATGAGCGGCACCAACGCCAACACCAGAAGGGCGGCGACGACATCGGGTCGCCAGCGCTCGGTCTCGGGAAACAGTCCGTACATGAACTGATCCCAGCGGACACTGACAAACGCCCAGCAGGCGGCATCCGGGCTCGTCAGGCAGTCCTTGGCACCGGTGCCAGTCCAAACCGCGTCGAAGAACGCCCAGTTCAGGAGCTTCGGCAGCAGCCATATGATCAGCGCCCCGAACAGCAGCGTGAACACGCTGTTGACCGGCGACGAGAACAGGTTCGCCCTCAGCCAGCCGATAATCCCGGTGGTCGTCAACGGCGCCGGCATGTCGGGATGGTCGCCGACCTCGTATTTGGGGGGTGCATCGCTCATCGCTAACGCTCCACCAGCGCTTTCCGGGCGTTGTACCAGTTCATATAGGCCGATGTGAGCAGGCTTATCGTCAGGTAGATCGCCATGGTAATGGCGATGATTTCCACCGCCTGTCCGGTCTGGTTGAGCACGGTGCCAGCGAACACCGAGGTCAAATCTGGATAGGCGATCGCCGTGGCGAGCGAGGAGTTCTTCGTCAGGTTGAGATATTGGCTCGTCAGCGGCGGAATGATCACCCGCAACGCCTGCGGAATGATCACCAGGTTCAACGTCGGACGTGGCCGCAGGCCGAGTGCGCGCGCCGCCTCGGTCTGTCCATGGCTAACCGACTGGATGCCGGCGCGTACGATCTCGGCGATGAAGGATGCCGTGTAGACCGACAGCGCGATCAGCATGGCCACGAACTCAGGAATGATGTTGACGCCGCCCTCGAAGTTGAACCCAGTCAGCTTCGGCACTTCGTAGCCGATCGAAAAGCTCAAGATCAGCCACACCACGGCCGGCGCCCCAAAGATCAGTGCCAGGCCGACGGCGAACATCGGGAATTGCTCGCCGGTTTTCTCCTGGCGCGCCTTGGCCCACCGGCTAATGAGCTTGGTGACGACGATCCCGGCAATGAAGACGAGCACGATCGACAGCGTCCCCCAGCCCGACTTGAGCGAGGGGACATAAAAGCCCCGATTATTGAGAAAGAAACTGTCGAAGATCGTCAGGCTTTCCCGCGGCCCTGGCAGCGGCTTTAACACCGCGTGGTACCAGAAGAATATCTGCAATAGCAGCGGGATATTGCGGAAGGTCTCGATGTATATCGTCGCCAGTTGGCGCACCAGCCAGTTGCTGGACAGCCGCGCGACACCGATGAGGAAGCCCAGCATCGTCGCCAACAAGATGCCGACAAAGGCGATGAGGATCGTATTGAGCAAGCTGACGATCAACGCCACGCCGTAAGTCGACGTCTCGCTATAGGGGATCAGCTTTTGAATGATCCCGAAGCCAGCGGTGGTCTCCAGGAAGCCGAAGCCCGCGGCGATATTCTGCCGCTCCATATTCTGGACAGTGTTATTGGCCAGATACCAACCAACCCAGATCACCGCGGCCAATGCCACGACCTGAAATAAGATCGAGCGGATGCGCGGGTCGCGGTACCACACTGCGCTCGCTGGCTTGGCGGAGAGAGTCTCAGCCGTCATGCCGGCAACGTCCCGTGGGAACAATTATCCACGACAGCCCCCCTGACCGTGGAATGGAACGGCCCTGTCAGCAATCTGACAGGGCCGCTTCATCTTTAAGTTCTACCGCATCGGCGGCGCGTAGAGGATGCCGCCTTTGTTCCACAGTTTGTTCAAGCCGCGTGCCAAGCCGAGCGGCGTCTTCGGACCAACATTCGCGTCGTAGATCTGCGCATAGTTGCCGACCTGCTTGACGATGTTGTAGGCCCAGGTCTTGCCGAGGCCGAGGCTCTTGCCGGTGTCGCCTTCGACGCCGAGCAGACGCCGGATCTCCGGGTTCTTGCTCGACTTCATCTTGTCGACGTTCTTGGAGTTGACGCCGAGTTCTTCGGCGATGATCAGGGCGTTCAGCGTCCAGCGCGCAATGTCGCCCCACTGATTGTCGCCGTGACGGACCACCGGGCCCAACGGCTCCTTGGAGATGATTTCCGGAAGGACGACGTTTGCGTTCGGCGCTTTCAGTTTCGTGCGCTGGGCTGCCAGGCCCGAACGGTCGGTCGTGTAGACATCGCAACGGCCGGCGTCATAGGCGGCCACGACCTCGTCGGCCTTCTCGAAGGCCACCACCTTGTACTTCATACCGTTGGAGCGGAAGTAGTCGGCTACGTTGAGCTCGGTGGTGGTGCCGGTGTTGGTGCATACCGCCGCGCCGCTTAGCTGCTTGGCGCTCTTGACGCCCAGCTTTTTGCGGACCATGAAGCCTTGGCCGTCATAATAGAGCACGCCCACGAAATCGAGCCCGAGGGCCGTGTCGCGGGTATGCGTCCAAGTCGTGTTGCGCGAGAGCACATCGACTTCGCCCGACTGGAGTGCGGTGAAGCGCACTTTGGCCGAAAGCGGTACATATTTGACCTTGTTGGCGTCGCCGAGCACGGCCGCTGCAAGCGCGCGGCAGTAGTCAACGTCGATCCCCGTCCACTTCCCCTTGTCGTCCGGGTTTGAGAACCCTGGAAGGCCCTGGCTGACGCCGCATTTGACAACGCCGTTTCGTTTAACGTCGTCCAGCGTCGCCGCACCAGCAGCTGTGCTGAACCCCATCATGGTGACCGCCGCCGCGGCCCACACAAGTCCCTTCTTCATTGAAACACTCCCTATATCGTATTTTCGATTATGACCCTATTTCGCCGGCTTTCCGTCTTGTCCCAGATAGGGTCAAGCCGAAAATCCCGATTCCGCCATCATTGGCCATCGGGGCGGAGAATCCAAGCACATTTCATTTCGGTAACTGGAACTGCCCAACGCTGTAGTGGCGGGCAGCGCGGTGGCATTGGGCTACGGCCCAATTAATGGGATTCATCCCCCGAAATTGGCGGGTCGAGGCCGGCAAGAAATGCGGTGATGGTGGCGATGATCCGCTCGGGAACTTCGCGATGCGGTTCGTGGCCGATCCCATCCATCAGGACGCCCTCGGCTCGGCCCGAGACGCCCCGGACGATGGCGTCCACTTGACCCGGCACGCCGAACTCGTCCTCGCTGCCCTGCATGATCAAGGCTGGGCATGTGATCGCGGGCAAGATGTGCTCAGCATTCCAGCCAAGTGCTTCGGGCTGCAGCCACCGATCGCTCCACGAGCGGTACATCCCCTCGGCTCGATCGCCGTGATAACGCTCCATCCCGGCCGCCATCTCACCCCTCAGCCACGCCTCACGGCCCTTTTTCATGCCGGCGAGCGAATGACGGTCGTAGAAGATATGCGCAGCCATAGTAATCAGGCCGCGTACCGGCGCTGGGTGCGGACGCGCGGCATAGAAGATCGCGATCGTTCCGCCGTCGCTGTGGCCGACGAGGATCGCCTCGCGCACTCCCGCCGCGGTCAATAACTCGGGCAGAGCGGTCCAAGCCTCATACTCGAAATAGTCGCGCGGGCGCGGCGACGGCGGGATTGGATCGGATTTGCCGTGACCCCAGCGGCTGTAGACCAGCGCGCTGAGGCCGGTCGTGTCGGACAGACGGGTCGGGAAGTCACCCCAGGTTTCCACGCTGCCCAGCGCATGGTGGAGCAGCACGAGGGTAGGCGCGTCGTCCGGGCCAGGTCCAATCCATTCATAGTGCAGGCGGTGACCGCCGGCGGTCGCGAAGGGCAACGGGGATCTCCTGGAGCTATGCGAAAAAGGGTGGAGCGGCGTGACCTGGCGATGTCTAAACCGACAGCGAGCCGTAGGCGCCGACGCCGACAATCAGGTCACCGACGCGCACGAGGTAGCTCATCTTCTGTTCCATGCGCCGCGAGCACGGATTGTACCAGCGGTACCGGACCCAGCCACGGCCGCGTGCGACCACACGGCCGAACCGCGATTGCAGGCCGAACCCGCCGCTACCAATGACCTCAGGAAAGCCGACATTTTCGATGATGACGCCGTGCCGGTTCACGACAAAGACATAGAGGTCGCCGCGCACGAACGGTCCGCTCGGATCCCGGTAGCGCAGGAATGCCCGGGCGCGTCCCACGTCGGCCAGCACCTTGGCCGCGCGCTCGGCCAAACGCTTGGCCTCTTCCGGCGAGCCGGCGGGACAGCGCCCCGTTGTCTCGGCCGTGTTGGTGTCACGAGCGACTGCGGGCGCCCCCGGTGCCGGCAATACTGATAGCAGTAGCATGACGGCGATGAAGATTGAGGCCCGCATTGGCGTTACTCGTGATTTCTGGCCATGGTCGGGCGGCGCCGGGCCTAGAGTGCGTCCTCGCCGGTCTCGCCGGTGCGGATGCGCATCGCGCCGCTGAGGTCGAGGACGAAAATCTTACCGTCGCCGATCTCGCCGGTTGCGGCAGTGTCCTTGATCACCTGAACGACTTGATCTTCCAGCTTGGAGGCAACGGCGACCTCGATCTTTAACTTTGGCACGAAGCTCACCGTGTACTCGGCGCCGCGGTAGATTTCGGTGTGTCCCTTCTGGCGGCCAAAGCCGCGCACCTCGGTTACCGTCAGCCCCTCGACCCCAACGCCCGTCAGTGCCTCGCGCACCGCTTCCAGGCGGTGCGGCTTGATGATCGCCGTGATGAATTTCATAGGCGTCGATCCTTCCTGCTCGGCGCCGGCCAGTGCGCCATTACTTGCATTCTAAAGATTATAGCCGGTTTCGCCATGGGCGGTGAGGTCGAGACCTTCGGTCTCGTCGCGCTCATCGACCCGCAGTCCGACGATGCCGCCGACGGCCTTGGCGATCACGAAGGTGAGGATCACCGACCAGGCTACGGTCACCACCACGCCGACGGCCTGAACCCAGAGCTGGTCGCCGATTGACACCTTGTCGCCCAGCCCCATGCCGCCGAGTGCGGAAGCACCGAATACGGCCGTCAGCAAAGTGCCCATGATCCCGCCGACCCCGTGGACGGCGAAGACGTCGAGCGAATCATCGACCTTGAGGCGCACCCGGATCAGCCCGACCGCGCCGTAACAGACAATGCCGGCCAAAACGCCGATCGCCAGCGCGCCCACCGGGCCGACAAAGCCGCTCGCGGGGGTGATCGTCGCCAGGCCGGCGATCGTGCCGGTAACGATGCCCACCAGGCTAGGCTTGCCGCCCTTGACCCATTCGATCGTCATCCAGACAAGCGAGGCGGTCGCGGCCGAAATATGCGTGACGAGGAGCGCCATGCCGGCGGACGCGTCGGCGGCGAGGGCGCTGCCGGCGTTGAAGCCGAACCAGCCGACCCACAGCATCGCAGCGCCGATCATGACCATGCCGGGGTTGTGCGGGGGATGCATTTCCTGGGGAAAGCCCCGGCGGCGTCCCAGCACCAGGACCAGCACGACGGCCGAGGTGCCGGCGGTCGCATGCACCACCAGGCCGCCGGCGAAATCCTTCACCCCGAGCCCGCCGAGCCAGCCGCCGCCCCAGACCCAGTGCGCCACAGGCGCATAGACGAGGATCAGCCACAGCGCGGTGAACAGCAGCACGGCGGCGAACTTCATGCGCTCCACGAAGGCGCCGACAATGAGCGCCGGCGTGATGATCGCGAAGGTCATCTGAAAAGCGAAGAAGACGCTCTCCGGCAATGTGGTGTCGGCGCGCACCTGACCCGCGCCGATGCCGGCGAAAAACGCATTCTCGAGACCGCCGATCCAGCTCTGCAGGCTGCCGCCGTCACCGAAGGAGAGGCTGTAGACGCAAACCAGCCACAGCACCGAGGCGAGGCAGGCGATCGCGAAACAATGCATCAGCACCGAAAGCACGTTCTTGGCCCGCACCAAACCACCATAAAACAGTGCCAGCCCCGGCAATGTCATGAACAGGACGAGCGCCGTGGCGGTCAGGATCCAGGCCGTGTTGGCGCTGTCGATCTTGGCCTCGGCGGCCGTGGCAGGTCCGGCGGAGAGCAGAGCGAACGGTATGGCCAGAAGGGCCAGACCAAGCACAGCGGCCGACCGGCGTGCGATCGCGGACATGAGATTTGGTCTCCCCCATTTGCGCGGTCGGCCCGTTGTTGGCCGGCAACTGACGGCGCGCTTGACCACGCCATCATAGGCGAGTGGTTGCGATGCTTACAACAGAGCCGGAGAGGGCAGGCGAGCTTCTGCCGCGGTCTGGCCAACCTTTGCCGCGCCGTCAGGCCGCCTGATCTTG
>Ga0224512_10003927_pt1 | contig 12850 bp, 21 predicted proteins | sample SF_May12_sed_USG_4_FD_169103 | JGI IMG/M metagenome (GOLD analysis project Ga0224512, IMG submission 169103) | Sediment microbial communities from San Francisco Bay, California, United States - SF_May12_sed_USGS_13 | ecosystem: Environmental > Aquatic > Marine > Sediment | place: USA... | reverse complement strand
CGCGTGAACCGCATCGCGAAGCCTACTCAACATCGATGGCGGCTTCTCCGCGTGTTCTACCAATCGCTTGAAACGTAGATCGAATGCCTCTTCCTCTGCTGCCAAGGCTTCCATGTCGAGCGGCAACGCGGCATACACCACCATGTACATGTCCTCTAGTTCAAAGTCGCGATCAAGACGCTCCGCGTCGTCTATGCGTTCATGCACCGTTTCAGCAATTCGAAACGCCAATCGCTGTAACGCTGTTTTTCGCTTCATCGCCCTAGGTCTCCTGCTCGTTCATTCAACTTGCCATCGTTTCATCGCACTATCCACATCACCAAGGCAATTATCAGCAACACTAACGGAAACGCGAACATCAAAATCGTTGCTCGCAACATCACGCCTTCTCCTCAATCGCCTTCACGTCCTTTATGAAAGCAATCCACCATGAACTTTAACGCCGCTTCTTGCGTGTCATCCAATTGCCTCGTTGCCAGCTCGCTCAGCATCGCCGTCAATCGCGTTAGTATGTATTCCTTAGACATGCAAATCGCGTAACGCCTAAATGGTCGCAGCTGATACTCTTCTGGTTCTCCTTAGTTATGTTCTTCGCAGCGGGCTGCTAACCAACCATTCTTACTGCGTATTTCACCAGCATTGCCACACACATCACAAGTTTGTGCTGATATGGTTTCATACTTGCTAATTATATCTTCCGCTTTGTCTACGTCTGCGTCAGCACATTTATCTGAGTATGACACATAGTAACGTAGCCCACCAAACTTTTCTTTGCATTGGTCGAGTGTATAGTCAGGGACTACTGTACGTAGTTCTTTGTCCAACTCTACAACAAGATCACGCCAACCATCAGGTATGAAACACCAGTACGGATCATCTTTTGCTACACGATCACGTATTTCTTCTGGAAGCTTGGCGCCTTTTGTTCCCATTCGTTTTCTTTTCGACATTGGCGTCGCTTTCCTCTTTCGCTTGCTGGTGCGACATATGTTCTTTCCTGGCGGCATCCGAAGCGATTTCGATTGGACCCCCACATGCCAGACATCGCGGCCTTGATGCCCTAATCCATTCCTTGTGTGTAACTAAGCGACGCTCTCCGCAGTCAAGGCAAATCGCCACATCTCGATAGATACCCATTCCCATTCACCCACACTTTCGCTTCGTGTATTCATGCTTTCTCTGCGATGGCTTTGACGGATTCCCACTCAGGCCGACCGCTCAACTCAGCCTTCACCTCCTGCGAAAACATTGACCACGTTTGATGCAGTCCCTCCATGCCATTCGCCTTCGCCACTGCTGTTGCGGCTGTAATCGCCGTAATTGCAGCCGTACTCAACGGCGGAGGTACTGGTGCACTACTACCACCTTCCTCCATGGCCGCATCAGTCGACTCGTCCGCTTCCGGGTCATCTCCCCACGAAATCAGAAACGCTTGAGCGATTGCGTACTTTCTCGCACCAGTCATCGCTTTCATCGCTGCCTTGTCGCCCTTGTCGGCAGCACTCGCACACCCTTGGTATGGCCCGTATACGTGTTCACCGTCGGAAAAGTGAAAGCTGCAAATCACTTCGCAGTACTGAAGCGTCTCGCCTTTTCCCGTCGTAATCTCTTTGCTGTCGAATTTCGTAATTTCGCATGAGGCAACGAACACACCAGCCGACCGCATCGTGTCGCGAACTTTGTGACTCACCGTCTCGTCGGACGCATATCGGTAGTTGTGAAACTTATTCACCTTGTCCTTTTGCACGTAGCCGGCGGCCAACATGGCTACCATCGGATGCGTCGCTTTTTTATCGCTCACTTTTTTCTCCCACTTACTTGGATGGTCTTAGTAACGATGGCAAAAAGCCCAGGGGCCAGCCGTTGAAACACGACTCATGGAACGGCCTCCAGGCGATGAATCCTTCCTCTACGCACTTCCGTTCATTCCTTCGCCTCCCTGCGTTCCTGACTCACCTCCATGACTAAGCCGCGAGGGGACTGTCTGCTTTAGCTGACAGCGGAATCGCGGCACCTTTCTTGTTGACTAAGTATCTGGCGTGTGTGTATAATCATGCAACTGGGGCGGGCTGTCCCAGAAATCGCTAATGTGGAAGTTGTTCTGCATTGATTTAAAAGCCGTCCCCTAAAGGAGACGGAGTAGTCACGCTTTCCTGTCAGTCAAAACGGCGGGTCATCTATGTCTGCCGGTATGTGTCGCGGCGGCGGAATGTTTGGCTTCGCAATCGGCTCAGAATACTCGTTGCGTTGCGGCGGCTTATCCTCTCGCTTGCTACCGAGGAATTGCACCTTGTCGCCCACCACCTTCAACTTACTTCGTTTTCCGCCGTCCTTGTCCTGCCACTGCTCCAATCGCAAGCGACCCTCCACCAGGAGACTCGATCCCTTGGAACAATACTGGCTCACGTTCTCCGCTGTCCGGCCCCAGAGCGTGATATCGACAAACGTTACTTCGTCGACCCATTCTTCGCCCTTCTTGACCTTCTCGTTCACAGCGAGGCCAACGTCGGTGACAGCCGTCCCCGATTGGATGTACCGCAATTCCACATCGCGTGTGAGATTGCCAACCAGAATCACTCGATTGTATGAAGCCATTTGTCATTCCCCCTTAATCGCTTTCGTAATCAGCTCTTTCAATTCCGTAGCAGACAGAGGTGCCTTTGTCTTGGCTATGAAGCCGCCATTGTGAGCGAATGCGATTCGAGCATCCGAAGCCAGTCGGCTAAAATCGAAACTAGGATGATCGTTGCGACGAAACAATGACATACCAGGCCCTCGGTCGTCTTTCGACACGACCACCGCAACCGTTGGGTGCCGCTCTCGCAAATACTCCTCCACGCCCAATGCGAAATCATTCTCGGCGGGATTGACGAACACGCTGTACTGGCCAACGACAAACACCGAACCGCACTCGGCGAGCAATTTCTCACGAGCACGTCGCTTTCGAAAGTAATCGACCCAACCATCGCCAATAATGTCCATGATGCGAAGCAGATACTTCGGTACAACCGCATACTCCTGAAACAGTTGTAACATCTGAGCTTCCACTGGCGACTGTAGCAGGAACAACGTGTCTGCCGACAGGTCATATTCCTTGGCTGTCGCAAATGGCCCTTTCGAATCAATCCACCGCGTTACCTCAAGCCATGGGAAAATCGTTTCGTCCGCCATCCCGAAGTGATGGAAGACCATCGACGCCGCACATTGCGGCTCTTGATCGCGATCAAACTGGTGGTGATCGAAATTAAGTAACTCTGGCTCATAGCGGCCACCGACATCAATCACCCATGTATCGGGATCGTCTAGCTCTTCTCTCGCCGGCTCCCGTCTGTGTATGTCTTCGACGACCACGCCAGCTGCTCGATCGTGAGCCAGAACCAAACAACATGCCACGAATTCGTCGCGATGAGCCTTCCCTGGATGCGTAATGATTATCGTCATCTTATTCCCCTTCCACTCTAACGATTTCAAGCATTTCTACGATCACGGCATTCGCCTCCGCATCGAATGCACCATCCGCCACTTCTCGCAGATAAGACACCGATGCGATGGACGATGATTGCGTTACCGGTTTGTCGACCAGACGACTCCAGCCCATGAATTGCGGCGAGTACACGTCACCGCGAATGTAGCTCTGGTCGTCGTAGGCGTTGCGGCGAATCTGTACGCGGAATCGATGCTTAGATGGCGTCGCCACCACCAGCTCATAGTGCCACGACTGATTCAATTTCCATGTTCGCTCTGCGATTGTCTTTTTCTTTGCCATTTGTGGCTTCCCTTGTGTTGGCGGCTACCGACCGCGTTTTCTCGACAGGCTACCGACCTGCTCTTCCGTTAAGTATACACACTCAATCGGACTTTGCAATAGGTAAATTTTCTGGTTTGTGGACCGATGGATTGTTTCCGAGCTTGAAGTGCTTTACATAGAATCTTCGGGCTGCAAAGGCGTCCTTGAAATGCCTTAAAATGCGACCTTGCGGACCTTCTTCACTCCCGCTGCCTTGGCACCTTTGAGAGAAGCGTTTCCAGCGCGGATAATGCCGTCACCGTCCATCGCTAATGAACGAAACGGACCAAACTTCTCGAATGACTTCTCAACCGTATCCAGGTTCCGCTTATCGTGAGAACGAGCGTTGTTTGGATCTTCGATTAGTTCGTCGATGTCTACAATGCGATCTTCCATGTCGTTATGATACCGTATTGCTAGGTTTCATTGCCAGACTTAGAAAAGGGTCAGTTCACTTTCCTCGATTTGATCGCCGGCTGATTCGAGGTTCTTTACGGCCTGGTGGTAGTAGCTCGGCTTGAGTTCAATGCCGACCGCTCGACGTTTGTTGATAACAGCACCGTACACTTCGGAGCCCACTCCCATGAATGGAGTCATCACTGTCTCACCGGGATTGCTCCACATGGTTACCGCTCGCTCAATAACGTCAAGCTGTAAAGGATGAACGTGTTTTTCGTCTTCGCCCTCTTTTGCCTCTCGATGTGGCAGCACGTGGTCAACGCGGATGTCCATCCAAACCGACGATGCATATTGCCTCCAAATCCATTGCGAATACTGGTTCTGCTTTTGGTCCCCCTGAAATCCTTTGAATCGTAACAATTCGTTTGGCACTTCACGCTCACCACAATATCGATGCATTCCGGTTTCGTGGCATACCGGGATCTTGTTTTCTCCTTTCCTTCGAAACATCAATAGATAGTCAGCGTTTGCAATCGAGGTGCGTGTCGTGTCCTCGACAAACGTTTTGTGATGCAGGCTTTTCATCATCGTCCGGTTGCGAACCATCAGCGGCTCCTTCCAGATCACACGACGACCACCGTACACCCAACCACGCTTTTCATGCTCAAGAATAATCCGGCCCGGAAGATCGTACATCTCATCGCAGCCGCTGTTGCTTAGCGGGATGTCCATCGCATGAACAGCACTGATGCGACCAGGCTTTGTGATCCTCGCCAACCCGTCAATGCAATAGCCGTAGTGCTCGAAAAATTCATCCTTGTCGATCGCGTTGCTGAGATCGCGATCGTCGGATGAATAGCAGTAGAGCCCAGCGAATGGGGGACTGTAGATAGACAAATCAATTGACTTGTCTGGCAAGTCTGCCATCACTTCCATGCAATCCCCATTTATGAGGCAATACCTGTCTGTATTCACTTGAGCTTTAATCACGATGCTTTCTTCCTTTCACAATGTCACAAATTGTTGACTGGCTTACGCCGAACTCAACTGCCAGATCACAACCCATTTCGCCAGATGCCCTACGCTGGAGAATATCCTTGGCCTCCTTTTTCGTGATCGTTGATAGTGGATGCGAGGTTGGCCACCGGAACTTGGCGTAACATGCTCGGCAGTAATATGGCGACTTCAGCAGGCTTTGCAGTGAGACTGAGTACCAACGCTCTTTGCCGCATGATGTGCAGGCCAACATCTTGCCTTTGCCGTGCTGTCGTGGATGGCGTCGGCGCGTTGTCAGCTCCAAGTTCTCGATGCGATTGTCGTCCTTAATCCCATTCTTATGATGCACAAGTTCTGTCTCGCTGAGTTCCCTCCCGAGGTGCATTTGCATCACATAGCGATGCTCTCGCATCCCCTGATGTATTCCCCATATCTTGGATGACAACACGACGTACCCATTGCTGTCGAGCGTTTTACCACTAACAAACAATGGGTTATCGGGTCCGATCCTATGACGCTTGTCCATCGTGGCAGCCTCTATGTGTTGCCCGCCGTCTCGGCAAATGAGGCTACCACACCAAAAGATACCAAGAGCGGCGAGCGTGGTCGGGTTAAGTGTGGTAGCGATTGCGTTCATTGTATCAGGTCGGTGTCAATCGTCAAAGATCGTTGTTTGTGTCGGCTTGGTTTCTACGTTCTCCAACAGCGGGAAGCGGTTCAACTCGTCGATGATTCTTTGCTTGGATACCTCGAAGTATTCGGGGTCGATCTCGCAACCGTAGAACTCACGGCCGAGGCGGACGGCTGCGACGCCAGTGGTGCCGCTGCCCATATACGGGTCTGCAATCGCACCTTTCGTAAATCCAATACACCACTCCATAAGTGCCACTGGCTTCTGGTTGGGATGCAGCACGGGCTCGGACTGCCATCGAAACGCGCCGTGCCACATATGGCTAAACATGCGAACGGCCCCGGTTACATTGCTCCATGCAATCTCACAGTCGCCGTAGTCGTTTCCGCTTGGCCTACCTTCACCCCTTTTGTTGAACACTAGCCAGCCGCCTGTCGCTGGCAATTGCGAACCAAACCAGTTAGCGCCCCATAGAATCGCGTGTGCGAAACGCATCATCGGCAACGGGTCGAACGGCTTACAGTCACCGTGTATCGGTTTCCACTTACGGGCTGATCGGTTCGTATCTGTATCGCTTGATTTGTCCGGGCTGTAGTTCATGCCAAACGGCGGGTCTGACACAATCTCCAATTCGTCTGGCCAACTCGGCATCACCTCTAAGCAGTCGCCCAGCCAGAGCTTCACCGTCCCGCAGTCGCTAGTCCAGGTTGGTTTCATCCGTAGACGCTACCTTTCTTTAGTGCTCGAACCTTTGCCGCCAGTTCGTCACCGCCTGCCGTCGCGAAATCAGAGTAGTCAGCTTCGCCTGTTTCGATCATTCCGACGAAACAACGATAGGTAAAGTCGGAGATTGGCCCGTCCGCTTTCAGGTAGTCGCGGATGTGCTTCACTGTTGGGTTTACATCCACTTCGGCAACTCCATGTTGTTGGTGTGATTGTTAACGCGGTCGATCTGTTGTGACTGGTGCATATTAGCGACGAGCTGGTCGAACATTTCACCCGCTTGCATAGCTTTGCGTTTCAAGTTTCCCATAACTCGTTCTTCGCCCTCGGTTGCCACTCGGTCAACCGTGACGGGTCGCTTTTGACCGAACCGCCAACACCTGCGAACGCCTTGGTAGTCTTGCTCGTAGCTGTGCGTGACAAACGAGACAACATGATTGCAGTGCTGCCAGTTCAAACCCCACGCCCCGATTTTCGGCTTGATGACGAGCACTCTCAGTTCACCGCTGGCGAACGCATCGTAAAGCTCGATCTTCCGCTCGTCTGGTGTCTTGCCCGCGATCTGCATTGCATCAGGAATCTCTGATTCGAGCTTGTCGCCCTCGTCGTTCATATGGCACCACACGACGGCGGGGCGATCATGGTTGACAAGATCAGAAACAAACCCAACGCGATCATCCATTGTCCTGCGTCGCTCGTCTCTCTCTTCGCTAAGCCCAATTGCCGGCCGATTGAACAACATCCCAGGCGGTGGCGTCTTGGTCTTGATAATGTGATCGCGTTCAATCAGCTCGGGCAAGACAAACTCGCCATCATCAAACCCCAGGTCCGACGGCATACGGCAAGCCATTGCCCATGATGCCACCCAGCGCCAAAAGTGATCCTTAGCGTGATGTTTGAGCCGCCATTGACCGATTGTCTGGCTAACGCGAAATGCAAGCTTGCGGAAGTAGTTCGGGTCGATTTCCGTCAATGCTTCCGCGTTCAGCTGGTCACGCTGCTCTTTCTTCTGCCCCTTGTCGTCAAGCTGACGAAAAAACCGCTTGAGCATTTCGCTGTGTGATAGCTCGCCTAACGCCTCGGATGATGTGCCTAGCTCGATGTAGTCATTAGGGGCAGCGGTCGCAGTGCAAAGCAAGCGAAAAGAAAGCTTGCTGGTAAATCGCGTGATCAGCTTGCGGGTGGCACCCTGGTATGACTTCAGAATTGAAGACTCGTCACACACAACACCCGCAAAGTCGGTCGGGTCGAAATGTTCAAGCCGCTCGTAATTTGTGACGACGATTCCGCCCTTGTGTTTTCCGTTTTGTGACCGCGCTGCTTCAATGCCAAACTTCTCGCCTTCACGTATCGTTTGGTTGCTCACTGCAAGAGGCGTCAGAACCAACACGGGGCGATTCGTTTTCTGCAACACGTTCTGAGCCCAGACAAGCTGCATCAAGGTTTTGCCCATACCGCAATCCGCTAGGATGGCTGCTCGACCTTTTCGAATCGACCACTCTGTGATGTAGCTCTGAAAGTCAAAAAAACAATCTGGCATCCACAGCGGTTCGAATCCGTGTTGATCAAACCGCTGAGATTTCTTTCGCAGAAACTCGGCATACCCGTTAGTGACTTCTTCCTTTCCGGTCAACGCCCACGGTTCGCCGCGCATCGCCCGCTTTTTATCTTCTTCGGTCGCTGTGAATTTCAATGTCCTGCTCATCGCGACTTCCTTTGTTCTTTCCTTTGTTCTGCAAGTATCCATGTCATTGCCATTCGGTACGCCTTTGCTCTACCTTTAGCCTCCAATGCTACAGAATACTTTGGATGCTTCATTCGCTTCTGTGCGTGCGCAAGTCGAAGCTGAAGCTTGGTAAGCGTTTCCTTCATGCGAATCCCCTTGTTTTTGCGTCGACAGCTACCGGCCGTCGTGCTTAGATTGTAACTCAATCTCCGATGCCCGGCAATAAGATATTCGACGACTCTTCGCCTTCCGTTCCGCAAGTCGGGCACTTGGCTTGTACCGAACGGTCATACGAAGTCCCGCAATTAAACCACCGTCGGCCTTCCAAAGCGTTCGTAAACCAACTCCGTCGCCGCCTTCAAATCTTCCTCTGGCTCGTCTGTTCGCATGACGTGCCAATCCTTTCCCAACATCGACACCCGCTCCGCTCGCTTCTTACCGGTTTCGCAATTGCATCGCAGCGAAGAATAATGACAGTTGAGCAATTCACGCGGCGACTTCCCATGTCGCACTCGCTCCAATGTGTCTTGCGACACAACTTCGGCAAAACCACTGTCCAAGCATGTGTGGCAACTATACCGTCTCTCGTCTGCGTATCCCGGCGAAAGCGAATGCGATTCTCGCCGTCGAGACAGCATCAGCGATTCACGACGAATCACGGCGATAAATTCGTCAGGAAAGGGCCGAGCGATTTCGCCTTCGAAGATTCGTTTAATCGCCAGCATCGCGTCTTTGATGTCCACGTTTGCGAGAGCGGATTGCCAGCGGGACAACGTAATCTGGCGAGAGTCGTCATTGATTTGGCCGTCTCCATTTCGCCAGTAGCTTGCCAGCTGTTGTGCGAGCCCTGGCAAACATGCCTTAACCTCTTGCTTGAACCGTTCGAATTCTTCTAGCGTCATTGCTTTTCCTTTGTATTGTCACAACGTAAGTGCGTTTCCGTTTTTCTTTCCGTTCTCACGATTCCAGCGACGAGCAGCAGCACGCCAATCTCTCATCGGCACCTTACCCACTACCCAGCCTTTGGATTCATAGAAATCAATAAACTCTTCCGGCTCCAAATGCGACAACTGCTTCTCCGCCGCATACTCCTGCACGTCTTCAAGCGTCGGCGTAGCAAACTTCTTTCCCGACTTCTCCTCTTGCTGCGTTAGCCGCAAATGCTTCAAAAACTTTCGCCTATCAGCAATCGTCCAGCGATGCAAAAAACACTCCACCACCTCCTCCACGCTAAACACTTCGTCGACGTTCGACGAACTCAACGGATCATATTCTTCCGCATATTCTGTGTGAAATCGAGCCAGCAGCGGCGGCGATAATTTTCGAATGTGCTCCCAGATAACACGCAACGGTGCAAATGGACTAGCCTCGCGACTCCCTCTCGTCGAGGACTCATTGAACCCTGCCACCCGCGTCTTGGTGATGTCTGTTGTCTGCTCAGCCTCGTCCGGATTTTCTTCTTCCGGCTCATCTTCAGCAAAAGCGACAATGGCCACGGATGGTGCCATCGGATCACCGTTTGGATTTTTCTGTTGCTGCTCTTTCTCGTAGGCTTGCTGACATTTGGGACACAACACATTGCCGCCAAACTCACTCTCCTCTAATTCCACCTCGCACTTGACGCATGTGGCCATACGCGGCGGCGTGTGTAATTCAATCAACTGCTTAGCCAGCTCCTCACGGATGAAATGGCCTTGGCTCGCCAACTCAATCGCTTGGTCCAATGCTCCGTCCGGTGCGGACTTCGCGGTCAGCAGTGTCAAAGCACTCTCTGTCGTCGACTGACATAGCGTGTGCGACTCTTCCAGCGGTGCCAATCGATTGTAAATCCGCATCATCTTTTGTGCGGTGTTATTGCTCCACGCGAAATGGTGATTCAGCCAATCAGTCCACATGCCGTGATCGAGCTTACTCTTGGCTTTCACCAACTTGCCGCCCATCTCGTAAGCTGAACGCGAACCTATTTTCAAAATCGAGCGAGCTATCGATTGCAGTGCGTCGATTTCCGTTTGCGTTTTGAGCCCGTAATCAAACTCCCGAATCTTTAGCTCTGTCTCGCTCATATCGATCCTTCCGTTGTCGTTCCCGTTCGCGTTCAACCGCTGCTTTGCGAGCCTTGGCCGCCTGGCGTGCGTTCACCGCTTGCGGAGTTGTCCCGTGTCGCACCATGCGGCGGCTCGGCCTTTTGCTTCCTGACATTTCTCACCTTACCTGCAACCACTGACAGCCGGCCTACACCTCGCCTCGTAATCCGTGTGTTGCGTTTCTTCATTCGTCGGACGTTTTCGGCGGACGCACCTTCTTAATCGACAGCCGCGAATTGTGCAGCAGCCTCAGTGCAATGTTGTCCTCGCCGCTCGATACGATGTACCCACGGTCACCACAATTATCGCGAATTTCTAGCTCATGCTCTTCGAGCAACTCCACCAGCTTTTCGCGAGCGGCGTCGTAGTCTTCCTTGCTCTCCGCCATCGCCGTTTTGTGCGATTCGAGCTTGTTAAAGGCTCGATCAATTACCGCGATCTTGTACGGCTCCGTGCCTTCGATGTACAGCTGTTCTGGTGGTGACGATACTTTTTTCGGCACCCTTGATTTCGCAACTTTCCGTTTTGCCATGACTCACTCCTGGTCTTCATTACTTGCTGGTCGTCCAGCATTCCCCGCCATATCTTAATCCGCGTCAGCTACCCTTGGAAGGTCGTTCCGCGTTAGTTTTCTGCTGGTGACATTCCTTGCAGAGCATTTGAAATGCAGCTGGATCCTCGGGCGTCAACCGTTCCAAAAACGCAATCAAATCTTCTGGTGACTTCAGTGATCCCACTGGAACAACATGATCCTTTCGCATGTCCGCCTGTTTGCACCACTCCAGACAATCGGCACATTGCACTTCCCATTTCTGTCGGCCTGGCCGTTCGCAAGGCCTCCTCGCCGCATACAACGCCTGCAATGCAGGATGCCAATGCGAGAACGCTTTCCGCAACGCTGAGCGAACCCGCGACCAATATTCTGCTTCAGTCCATCGTCCACCGTTGCGAGTGCGAATGACTTTCCTAGCCATCACAGTCCTCCGGGATGGATGTCGAGTTCTTCACGAGCGTTGGCGATCAGCCATTCGTCGACACTCAATGAGCCAGGTGAATCCGCTTCGACAACCCACTCAAGAACTGACTTCGCCAACTCCCATGCTTCCAACAGCAAGTCTTCATTCTCGCCTAGCCTGCGTGCCTCGATTGCATTGCCAAGCATCTCAATTGTTGCCTGGATGTCTGATTCGCTTTGCATCACATCCTCCTACGTGCTCGGGATGGTACTGCAGAATCCCCTCCAGTGTCCGCTGGAACTGCCACACCACGCCGTCGTTAAACCGAATCGCCGTTACGATTTGCTGTTGTGATTCGTTCATCTTCCATGCCTATGAATCTACAGATCTTTTTCAGTGAGCAGTCTATGCTTTCCATGACCTCCAGCAGGCTCCGTTGCTCTGGTGCCTTTCCTGGCTCCACCACCTCTGCGTCGATTTCCTCCGTGATGCCAAGTTTTTTCATCCAGTTGTAGAGCGTGACTCTAGTAATCCCCAGCTCATCAGCTACTGGCGTGCGTCTCCATGCGTGCTTACGCAGTGCGTCAACAATTGCATTCCGCTCGGCTTGTTGGACGGCTTTTGATTTCATAATCACGGAGTTTCCCAATTTGGATTTATGATGGATTCCAGGCTTCGCCCTACGGACGCGTGGTTGCATTACGCGATTGATTGCCTGTTCTACCGCAACGTCATCATCCCAGTACGCGGACGAGTTTGGCTTGTCGGGGCTGTCCTCGTATCGGTGTGTCGTGTGCAGGTACGCAGCACCTCTGCGGACTAGATAGCCGCACGGTGTCTTTTCTATTTCGTGGTCGCGGTAGGTGTATGTGTCGTTAGTCATTGCTATGTTATGTTGACTCTACGTCGCCAACATCTTCCGAACTGATTGACACTTCTTCTCTGACTGACGCCAATTCCATTGCGACAATCGAGAATGCTGCCGCTTTTTGTCTCTCTCGCTTCGACAATTGGTCGGCCATTCCGTGCGCCATTGTCTTGTCGATCTGGTCTGCAATCGCTCGGCAACTGTCCGCCTGCGTCTTGCACCACTCCATAAAAATCAAACGCTGTCGTGGATCTAGCAACATAACAACCACATGCACGCGGAGCCGCCGTCCGCGTCTTTCTTTGAGTTCAGGCCGATTGGCGGCGGCCCGGTGATGTGTAACGTTATCACCAGCCCGAAGTCCGTCATCGTGCATCGTTCAACGTTTTTGTCCATGTTCGTCTCGCATGATTTTGATGTTTTTTGGAGCGTCAATTCCAATCATCACCTTCTCGCCGTTTCGCTTGACGTATGTGATGCGGATTTTTTCACCACTAGGCAGAGTGAGCGTAATCCATTCATTTGGCTTCCGTGTCAAACATAACATTGGTTTTCATTCCTCCGTGACATTTAATTCCGACCACGACCCCGACCCCGACCACGACCACGACCACGACACCGACCGCGACCCCGACCGCGACCGCAACCCCGACCGCGACCGCGACCACGACACCGACCAC
>Ga0224512_10003926_pt1 | contig 12853 bp, 18 predicted proteins | sample SF_May12_sed_USG_4_FD_169103 | JGI IMG/M metagenome (GOLD analysis project Ga0224512, IMG submission 169103) | Sediment microbial communities from San Francisco Bay, California, United States - SF_May12_sed_USGS_13 | ecosystem: Environmental > Aquatic > Marine > Sediment | place: USA... | reverse complement strand
GATCGCCCAAGTGCGTAGTGGGGTGTCACTCATCGTTCCCCCTCAGTCCCGCCACGAAAGCGGCGTGAACCGCTGCGCGTCTACTAGCAAGGCCGTACTCGTCATAGCCAGCGCTCGAAATGAGCGGCTTCGCGGCTTCTATCCACGCATCCTCCAGCGCCCGCGCAATGCGCTTTGCACGACACCGCTCACACTCGGCCAACGAGCGACGGTAGACGTGGGTATCCTTCGGTAGATTGCTCCGATTGAAAACTGTGTGATGAACGTCCTCACATCCACATGGGCCGTCTAGCGCCGCCGCAATCTCCTGCTCGGTGGTGGTCATAGCACCAACTCCCGTTCCAAGGCCTCAAGTTCACACTTCACGTCGTCCGGTAACGGTGGGCGCGGCGGTTTCCGGCGACACCCAGCATAGAACAGCGGAGCGGCAACATATCGGATAAAGGGGCGAATAATCCACGCTATGACGAACCAAACTGCTAGGGCGACCGGCCAAAGGGCCATTGATATTTCAGCGAATGGTGGGTCACTGTCATCAGCAGCCGGAGACAACCACCCACGCCGCCGAAAGACGCCATAACAAAAACACGCAATGGCGAGATAGAGCACGGCACCAAGCACCACAGCAATCGTAGTCATGCGTCCTCCCCATAAGCACCATCGCCCGGTAACTGGATATACTTGTCGTACCGCCAGTGTTTCGGCACGTTGAGCCGCAACCCACCAGCAATCCGGTGTATCCCGCTGGTGTCGTCTGGTGGCCGTTTGAATGTCTTGGCGAGTTCAGTCCGCGCCAATTCATCCTCCATCAACGCGGTAGCCCAGGCTTGCCACCGGGACCACGATCTCGACGAGGATCAACAGTACGATGATCATTCACCACCCCAAGAATCGTGCTCATCATCGTAGCGCTTGGCGAGACGATGTCCATAGAGGTTCATGATCACCACGACCAGGAAACAGAGAATCAGGATTTTCATGTCATCCTCTCCCTCGCTTGATTCAGAGTACAATCATGGTATACAAACATAACAAAAACGGGCCCTATGTGGAATGGGCCCGTCTTCGCGCGCGTAATTTGGTGAAAACTACTGACCGACCACCTCTCCTCGCGCCATAAGCGCCATCCACCCATTTTGAGTCGCCCAGTGGTAGTCCGGGGAAAGCTGTGCGCTCCGCTCGCTTTGCCAGAGCGCGTACTGGACGTCACACTCGGATTGCGCCCACGGCCCAAGCTCGGCGTAGTCGAAGATCACGCTCGTCCCGTCCGAAAACTCGCCAATCGCGCAAAACTGTACGCTATCTCCCTGCGCCACGATGACGTTCTGTGGTCGGACGTGCAACGCCGTCAATTCGATCGGCGGCACGGTGTCCGTGAACACGGAATCCGGAGGGCTGGGCGGGAGGTATGGCATCTCGAAGGCGTGGTCGATCGAGCACCGCCAGGTGCTCCTGCCCGGCGTTGGAGCCCGGTCGTCGACCGTCCGCACGCAGCCCCGCACATACAGCGTGTCACCAGCGAGGGGCGCACCCACCCACATCGTATCCGGTGGAACGGGAACGTTCCCGCTGGCCAACGTATCTCCCGCTTGAGTGCCGATCACCCGAGTATCGTAGCTCGCGATCGGTCGCTGCCTTGGGCCCACCGTGGCCGGACTCCACGCCAAGACCAACCCAACCGAATCCCCTTGCTGCGCGAAGATGGCCAGAGCAACCGGACCCACATCGCCCTTGGCATCTCGACAGGCCGTGAATCCGTATGATCCCACCACTATGACGGTCACCAACAGCATGAAGGGGAGCATTCGTCTTTGCATGATCAACCACCTTTCCGAGTTAAGATCAATCCCAAGAAATCCGATCCTAGCGCATCGGTCCTCCTCGCTTGTGCGATTCCCCGAGCCACCATCCAACACCGATCGCAACGATGAACAGGAGGATGAGCTCAACGAGGGAGAAAAGGTTCATGGTACCTTGCGGACGATATAGGGGACGAGAATGATGCACAACCACCCGAGGCGCATGCCAAGATGGTCGGGCAGCATCATGTAAGTCGCCCCAGCCATCAACTGCATCGCATCTTCGGCTGAATCCCGCAACGGAAGCCACTTCTTCTTGCCCGGTGGACGGTTGCGATATTTGATGTAGGAGTCCATCGCCTCGAATCCGAACATGAACACGACGGCCGCGATGAAGCCAAAGGTGTAGCAGATGAGCGCGTTCGTCGCAAAGTGCCCAGCGTGCACCCCGATTCGAGGAATTGTTCGGTTCGGTTGCAGGGCGTAGGCGACGCGGTCCTTGAACTGCCATACGAGCTTTTGCCACCAGGTCTTTTGTTGCATTTCCATCAGCTGCTCCTTCGTGAAGGACAAGATAGGGACGGCGGGATTCGAACCCGCGACCCCCTGCTCCCAAAGCAGGTGCGCCGCCTGGCTGCGCTACGTCCCTTCATCCATGGAGACGGTGGGAGTCGAACCCACGTCCGAGCCAGGATCCACTCAAGCTGATACGAGCGTGCCGATGTTTATGGACCTCGGCGGTCCTGGGAGCGACCCGAAGGCCGCGTTCCTCCACCAGGCCGTGGTTCACGTCGTCGACCGCGACGTTCCTGGGTTCCGATGTCGACGCCGGCTCTCGGGTATCGGAGTCCCCGAGCCGACGGTGGGTGCGCCGTTAGGCGGCTTTCAGCACCGGCACGAACGCCGGGCGGATCGAACCCACGACCGAATGATCTTCGGCAGTTATGGTGTGGCCCACTTAGCAGCTGGGACCATGCTGGCTCGCAGCTCTCGCTTCACGCTGCCCGTCGAAACCGGTCGTCCCCGTCATTTATCATCATACTGGATGCAGACCCGATAGACCATGCCCGCGCTGTTGTGCGCGACGTGCACGCTCAAGTTCAGGACCTTCTTGGTCGGGTTTCCCTGCATCCAACCGTTAATGCGCCCCTCGAGCCGCTCAAGACAGGTATCGTGGATCAGGCGACACTGCAGCATCAGTCGAAATCGCCCCGCTCGCCAGAGGGCTTCTTCCGCCCGGCCTTGCGCGCGCGGCTAAACGCGATCGCCTGCCCCTGCGTCGCGGCCTTCTCCCTGGCCCGCTTCGCACCCGCCTCGTCGCCCTTGGTATAGGTAAAGCACTTGCCACCGTCGCCCCACTTGAATCCTGGTCGCTCGTTCTCCTGGCATGGTTGTACCGGCACGGTCGCTCATCCTTCCTTCCTGGTCGCGGATCCGTAGTGCTTGATGCGAATCGTTCGCAACAACAACGCGCACGCTCCGGCCAGCTCGTAGGATCCAGGGGTCATGATATCGATCGTTTGTCGTCCACCGCCGACAAACCAACGTACGCTTTGCCATCCCGCCACGACCGTCACGTACTCTTGGGGAGTTGTTAGGCCCGCGGCCCGTGTTATCTCATGCGCGCGTATAGCGCTGCTTCTCGTGGGTCTTCGCATACGAGGGAAATCTAGCGGTCGTGGTGACACCGTGACATGGACCCCCTTTTTGAATGTTCACGGTTCACGGTTCACGACTATTTACAGCCTTAGCCTATCTGGAAAAACACGTACTTTTGCATGCATGCATACGGGCTCTTACGTACGCGGGTAGAACCTTTCCTTCCTTTCTCTGCTTGTGCTTGGTGAGAGAGAGAGAGGGTTCCTATATACAGGCTAGGGTTATAAATTACCATGAACGCTGAACAGTGAACCATTAGCCAGGGGCATCATCATGGGCAAGCGTGGACCAAAGAACCGGTGGTGGGAACCAAAGCGACCGAAGCGAGGTGAGTCGGCCTATCAGACCCGCCTGCAGACCAAGATCGCTGAAACGAACACGGACATTACGCAACGGGTGATCGAGAACCCAGACTTCGATGGACCCTACACGCCGATGCAAGCAAAGATCCTTCGTCGGGAGAGTCACCTGGGATTTCCGCTCGCCGAGCATCTGTACGTGAAGGGTTGCACGATCGACCAGATTCTCGAGTGGGTTCCCGACCTGACTCGTACCTGGTTGTACAAGGAGCTTCGCGGTCTTGGGCTCATGCGACCGATCTCGGTCAAAAAGAGCGTGCCAGATGAGGAGATCGAGCAGATGGTTGAAGCCTATCTGGATAAGGTAGAACCGACGCTCTAACGAAAGGGTTCGAGGTCACTGCAATACGGTGACTTACGGGCCTTTTTGTATGTGGAGCATATGGTCCGTACGGGCAGCCCGCGTCTGGTAGGACACTTCTCCGCAAACTTCGCGGGGTTCCCAAAGACTACTTCCTCGGCTAACATTCCGTGTGGAGGGTGGTCCCTACGTACACACACCTAAGGGCGGCCGTCTTCTTCGGTCAGTAGGTCAAACCAACGTTCAGACGGTTCGGCCAACGTCCAGACGGCCAGACCAACGGCCAGACGGTTTTCCAGGTGGGGGTGGCTCGGAGGCCAGCCAACATGGGCCTTCCCAGGGGGGTGGGTGGCCAGTATACCTGGTGAGTGGCCATTCCTCCTGAGGGAGCGGCGGCCATGACCAGTACAGCGGAGAAGCCTGGCCAGCCTGGGAGATAGCGGCCATACCTACGGGAAAGGATGGTGAGAGTGTTTGAGATTGGCAGCTACTTCTACCTGCGGGCAGAGTTCCTGCCCATCGAGTGGGCTCTGGGTCTGGAGCTGTGCTGGGATGGGAAGGAAGGGGAGGCCTATCTCCGTGGGTCACTGGGACCGATCCGGCTCGAGGTTGGGATCACCTGGGCCGAGGAGGAAGGGGAGCGGGTCATCGGATTCCAGACGACCATCGAGATCGAGGAGGAGGAAGGAGAAGAGGACCGGCGGCGCACGGCGGACACCCCCCCTCCCCCCTCTGGACGAGGGGCCACACACCTTCGGTGCCTACACGGTCCCGCACCACATGAACTTTTTAACCTCCCTCCACATATGAGGAGCCGATGACCAAGAAGAAACCGCAAACCAAGAAACCTCCCGTGCTTGAACCCAAGGACGGGCGATGCAATAACCAACGCCCCGACGGCACGTTCTGCATGCGACGACCGATCAAGGGTCGCGACCGATGTCAAAAGCATGGTGGCAAGGCGAAGCGTGGGCCGGAGCATCACGCGTGGAAAGGTGGCACGAGCAAGTCCTATCTGGCTCGACACATTCCCCATCGCCTCGCCGAACGGTTCGAGGCGGCGCTCGACGATCCCGATCTGCTCAGTCTGCGCTCCAACCTCGCGCTCTCGGCCACGCGCTTGGGGGAGTTGCTCGAGAAGCTTCCCACGCGGGAGTCCGCGAAAGCATGGGAGGAGATGCGTGGCTGCCTGGTCGGCCTGCGCACGGCCATCGCGGACGGAGAGACCAAGGAGGCCCTGTCCATTACCAAGAACATGACGAACCTGATGAGCATGGCCCTGGCCGAGCGGGCCCTCTGGGAGGAGATCCTCGAGACCCAGGAGCATCATCGCCGGCTGGCCGACACGGAGCGCAAGCGGGAGGATCACCTACAGGCGCACGTCACGGCTGCGCAATTCAGCATGTTCCTCGCGTACTTCTACCGGGTCATCATGGAGGTCGTGTCAGATCCCGCTGAGCAGCAACGCATCGCGGATCGCATCCGGTACGTCATGGAGTACGGGCCGGCGAACCCCAAGGCCTACTTAACGGCCGGCGAGGTGGATGAGTGATGCGTGAGACCAAACCCAACGCGTTCGAGCGAGCGCTCGAGGAGTTCGAGGACAAGATTCGCTCGCAGGGAGCGGAACGCAAGACCGTCCACGCGCACACGGCGTGGCAGTCGAATCCAATCGGCTGGATGGAGAAGTACCTGAAGATCGCGAAGGAGACCATTCTCTGGAGCGGCTACGGCGGCGCTTATCTCACCCACGAGTGGGACGGCACGCGCGAGCCACTTGGGACGGTGCTGCAGGCGCTCGTGGATTGGAAGGACGTGGGGGTCGAGGCTGGCACCGGAACGAACAAGACCTACACGGCCGCGGCCATCGTGCTCTGGTTTCTCGCGTGCTTCGAGGGCGCGTACGTCCTGACTCTGGCGCCGAAGGAAAAGCAGCTCAAGTTGCATCTGTGGAAGGAGATCGGACGGCTCTGGCCACGCTTTCACGAGCACTTCCCGCTCGCGGAGAAGCTGGGACTGCAGATCCGCATGCGCCCACTGGACGATAGCTGGACGGCGGTGGGGTTCACGGCCGGAGTTGGCGCGGAGGAGGAAGCGGCGACCCGTGCGGCGGGCTTCCACGCTGAGCACATGCTCTTCATCACCGAGGAGACGCCGGGCATTCACATGGCGGTCATGAACGCAATCGAGAACACCCGGACCGCACCGCACAATCTCCATCTTGCCTTGGGCAATCCTGACCATCAGCAGGACGAGCTGCATAAGTTCTGCATCAAGCCGACCACGGTGCACGTACGCATCTCGGCGCTTGATCATCCGAACCTGGTGCTCAAGGATCCCAACATCATCCCGGGCGCGGCGAGCGTCGTCTCCGTTAAGAAGCGTGGACAGAACTATGGAGAAGCCAGCCGCTTGTACATCTCGCGCGTGCGGGGCATCTGCCCGGCTGAAGATGCCGAGTCGCTCATCGCCTGGAGCTGGTGCGTTGCCGCTCGGGATCGCGAACCCTCCGAGGTCGAGACGGGAGCTGGAGCGATGGGGGTGGACGTCGCGAACAGTCCGAACGGCGACAAGGCTTCGATCGCGTACGGTGAGGGAGCGCGGTTGCTCGAGGTGCTGAGCTGGGCGTGTCCCGACTCGAACGCGTTTGGGCGAAACCAGGTGGTCACGCTCATGAAGCAGTACAAGGTTGATCAGTCTCGCGTTGGGGTGGACAACATCGGCGTAGGTGCGGGAACGGTCAACGAGCTCTTCCGTTTGGGCTACATGATTCAGTCCCTTACGGGCTCGGCGTCTGCGATCATGAGCGAGGACGAGGAGGAGTTCTTCAACCTGCGTTCGCAGATGTGGTGGCAGATGCGGTTAGATTTGCAACACGGGTTGATCGTGCTGCCCGATGACGAAGAACTATTTCAGGATCTAACGACACCAAAGTGGAAACCACGGAATGGGCGAATCTGGATCGAGTCCAAGGAAGACCTGAAGGGACGTCTCCGCCGGTCACCGGATAAGGGAGACGCTGCGGTCTACTGGAATTGGATTCGCAAAACTCGGGTTGAAGCCACGATTGGTGGAGAGATGTTCGACCTATAGACCGAAGGAGTTGAACGACCATGCCAGGTGACACACCCATCGCAACGGTGATCACGAAGCGGTTTACGATCGATGATCCCTATGACCACACACAAGGTCCGAATCGTTCGCGCGGAAGCGACGTCAAGAAGGGTCCGGCGCTTGAGGACAAAGAGTTGACGTGGCTCGAGTATCAACATCCCGAGTATCGCCGCAGCTGGTTCAAGTGGTACGAGGCGCAGGCGCATTACACAGGAGAGCTGCTCGAGGAACACCAGATCGAGCACTTCCTCATTCGGAAGTCCTCGGCCGAGAGTTGGGAGGCCTACCGGGAGCGCAAGAACCTCGCGGACTACACCCCACACTTTTCCACGGCGGTGGACTCGCTCGCGGGGATGCTCTTTCAGGTCGAGAACAACGCGAAGCGATTCACGGGATCACCGGCGGTTCCTGGACTTGGTGATTCCAAGAACCTGGATGAACCCTTCCATCGGCTCTGGCACAATATCGATGGGTTTGGTACCAACTGGATCACCTTCTTCAAACAGGTCGCGATCGAGCTCATTCATTCGCACACGGCGTGGATCGCGATCGACACGATTCAAGGTGACAACGGCGTCGCGCGTCTCTGGCCCGCCATGTCCGTCACCAACTGGCGATGGGAAGATGGCCGCTTGGTCGAAGTCGTGGTCGAGGAAGTACAGGACGTCCGTGCGTCGATCAAAGATGAGCCGCAGTTCGAGGAACGGTGGGTGGTCTACAAGTTGACTGGTTGGGAGCGGTGGCGCAAGGACGAGAAGAGCGGCGATCCTGTTCTCGTTGACGAAGGTGGATATACCTTTGAAGATGAGATGGAACAGCCCATCCTGCCCATCTTTCCAATCAGTCTCCCCATGTCACGACATGTGGGATGGATGATGGCCCGCAAAGCGAACGTAATCTTCAACAAAGAATCCGAGCGCGACCACTTGCTGCGAGCGGCGAACTTCCCGTTCCTGTTGCTGGTGATGGCGGACAAGCAATTTCGCACCGCGCTCAACAAAATTCGACAAGGCGTTCGAGCATTGCAGGTCGATCCATCTCATGGTGGAAACCACTCGTTCATCGCTCCTGGGTCTGAGAGCGCGACGGTCGCGACCTCGGTCCTCGAGCGGAAGGTCGACGAGTTCTACGTCACCTTCTTCCAGTCCTATGGTGATTCCGCTCGGGAGCGTACCGCGACCGAGGCCCGGCAGGACGTCTCGGCAGGTGTCGGCGCTTTCCTTCAGCTGCTGAAGGTTGCGGTCGATGAGGCGGAGAACAACGTCATGAAGTTGCTCGCGCAGATAGAGTTCCCAGCGGACGAGCGTCGGTGGTTCGTTAACACCGTGCAACGTTCAGAGGACTTCCTGCCGATGAACGTCGCCGCAGAGATCGAGAAGATCAAGGAACGGTACTTCGGTGCGGACAAGATCGTACCTATCGGTAAGACGGGTAGAGCTGGTGCGGCCAAGCGCATCGCTGAGTGGGATGGTTTGGAGATCGACGAGAACGAGCTCAACGCCTCGTTGATTTTGGATGCGGCTTCGCGAGCGCTTGATCTGTTGCGCGAGGTGAGCATGCCGCCGCAGGCCAAGGCCGAGCTGACCATCACGACGCTCATCGCGCTCAACATCCTTGACCCAGAGCTCATGGTGGAGATGGAGGATGGAGAGGACCGGAAGCTCGTGGACGTCATCAAGGAGAAGGCCGAAGCGTTGGCCGAAGCCGAACAGAAGCGGATCTCACAGCTGGGTGAGATGGGCATGATCCCTCCAGGTCAGCCTGGTGGTCCGCCTCCTGGAAGCGATGAGGATGAGGACGAGGACGAAGAAGAAGACGAGGACTAAACGATGGCGAACGGTCCGACTCCGTATCGTCGGGCGCAGATCGCGGCACGAGAATCCGTTCAATCTCTTGATGCCGCATCCGCCCAGGAGATCGCTCGTGCGCTCGATGCTCATGCGGCTCGGCTGAGCCGAATCGTTCGGGGGATGGGGAACAACCCATCCGTGGCGGCGTTCCGCATGTCGTCTGAGCTCTTTCAACAGGCGAGTCGGGATCTGAACGTTGTCATTCAAAACGCGATCGCGACGAAGCGGGCCGTCTCGTACACGGAGGTCCTGGGCGTTTGGCAGAAGGCCACGAACCGTCTCGCTGAGGCGCATGGGATCTCCGATGCGTTGTTGGGGTCCGTCAATCTCCCGCCCATCTCCCTACTCGGGATCTACGAGAATACAGGCGCAGGCAGTTGGCGGACCCTTGTTTCAACCAATGTTGCTCGAGCCGCAACGGAAGCGGACACGATCGTACGCAACGCGTTCGCTGAAGGAGTCTCCGCTCGAGAGCTCGCGACCCGCTTGCGCCCATATGTTTCGGGAGCCGAGTCCTTTCGCAAGGCCTTTCGAGGTATCAAGGGACGTGACGGTCGGTTTGACTTTCGTAATCTGACCGGCCCAGAGTTGCGCTCAGCCGCTCGGAAGGTCCGGTTCAACTCGACTCGCATCGCATGGTCCGAGATTCACAACGCTCGGGCTGAAGCGGAGGTGCAACACTTCGCGGCGGATCCGTTGATTGGTGCCGTGCGATGGACGCTCGCTCCCGATCGTGGAAGCCAGACCAGTCCAGATGAGTGCGACGTGCTGGCGACGTCAGATCTCTGGGGACTCGGCCCAGGATTGTATCCGGTCGATCAGGTGCCGTTGCCTCCTCATCCGTTCGACCGATGCGAGCGGGTTCCGGTCATGAACGACGAGATCGGACAACCGTGGGGAGAGAAGCAGCTCTCGAGCGGTCTCGAGCGGCGGAACGCGCAGTCGTTTGGTCGGTTGCCAAAGGGCAAGGGCGTAACGAGCGCAGAAGGCGGACGCATTCGTGAGCGAGCCGAGCGAGCGCTCTCCGCACCGATCAACCAGGTGTTCGCTTCCAAGGTACTGGAGATCACGACGTCTGTTGGAGAAGTCTCGGTGGCGAACTCTGCGAAGGCGTTCGCTCGGGCGTTGTTGACGGCGGGTGTACCTGAGAAGGAAGCCGTGGCGCTCATTCAAAAACAATTTCCTACCTTGAAGAACCCGTTAACCCAGTTGCGACGAGCCAAGAAGCAGCTCGTAGGCGGAACTGTGACCGTACCCGTTCCTCCGAAGCGTGTGCCCAAGATTGCGAAGCGACCAAGTGGAACACGAACGACGGTTACGAAGAAGATTGATGGGACCTATACCGCACGAACGGAAGCTGCTCGTGTTGCACGAGCTGAGGAGTTCTTGGCATCGGACGGACAGATTCGGTCTGTCAAGGAGTTTGAGGATCTTGTCAAGGGCTTTGGAGTACAAACATCTGGCACGACTGGGAGCTTAAAGTCGGTTCCTCGTCACATTCTTGAGAACGCGGCTCGAGGACTGGCGGAGCTCAAGGCTCGAGGATACACCATGCCATTACGAGTTACCTTCTCGCCGAAAGTAGGAGGGAAGCAGTCGATCGCATGGTATGCGGGTAATGGACAGCACATGAATTTCAATACTGGACATACGTTTTGGAAAAATCCAAAAGTGATTGAACGAGAAACCTCACGCATGGGTTATCATCGATCTAGTCGAACGGGAAAACCAGTAGGAGGTTGGTGGGCAAGTGATTTGAATTATGGGACTACCATTCATGAGATGGGTCACCACCTGCACAACCTAAAACGACCTTTGACTGGGTTTTCACAAAATCCCGAAGCCCTCTTTGAAGAGATGGCTCGGGTATTGTTCGATGATGTCAGTGCTTTGCGTCCAGGAGCGGGTGTTCGTCCACAACTTTCGGATCTTGCGAAGCGGTTGGAGATGTTGGAAAAGGCGGAGAAGTACATTCACAAGAACGTGAGCAGATACGCGGCGACGAACCAGATGGAATTTGTGGCCGAGACGTTCCTTGGACTTGCGAGTGGACGAACGTTTCCTCCACCGATCATGCAATTGTATAACACACTTGGTGGACCAGAGTGGGTAGGTAAACCTCTAAAGAGCATGGTGCTCCCATGACCTCGTACATCTCACAGTGCATGAGCTGCAACAATTTTTGGCGTGATCCTGATCACGTTCGGCAGTGTCGCGCATTTCGTCTTCGCATTCCCTGGGCCATCTGGAATAACGAAGTCGATCACCGAGAGGCCTTTCCAGGTGACCAAGGGATTCGATGGAAGTCGCATCTGGGACAGGAACATCCAGGTCTCGTAGCGGATGATGAGCGTACCGGGTTCAACCTAGATACACAATAAACACTGGTGGCGACGTGAGTGCTGCGTTATTTTACGAGTAAGGAGTGATCAACCATGGCGGCTGGGCAACTGGACCTCATCATCGAGCAGGACGCAGATTTCAAGAAGGAGCTCACCATCAGTCAGGCGGGCTCTCCATTGAACATCTCGGGATGGACCTTTGCGGGAGAGATCCGCAAGACCAAGAAGGGTGTGTTGGTTGGCACGTTCAGCTTCAACATCGTGGACGGTCCCAACGGCCGGGTGGACATTACCATTGACAACGCTTTGACCGCCGCGTATCCAGCTGGACGTTGGTACTATGATGTGGAATACGTAGACGGCTCGGGTGACAAGAAGCGTTTGCTCGAGGGTCGGGCGTTGATCTCAGCTGAGGTGACTCAGGTCTAATGACCGCTCCCATCGATGTCACCGTGGTTGATCAGACCATCGATGTTGACGTAGTTGATCAGGTCGTACAGATCGACATCGTTGAGCAGATCGTACAAACGACGATTACCGAAGAGATCGCCGTCACCGTAGTTGATACTCCAATCGAGGTCATCGTACAGGACGACCAAATCTTGGTCGAGATTCAGGAGGCCGTAACCGCATCGGAGGCTGACGTGGCCTATCTCACTCGCATCGACGATCAGACAGCCGCCGATGGAAGCGGGTTCATCTATCGAGGCAAGGCGCAACCCGGGAGTCTCGATTCGCAAGCCGTTTGGCAGATCGAGCGGCTCGAGATTACGATCGACGTGGGCAACCGAGATGACATCGATAACGCGTGGGCCGATGGCAACGCGAACTTCGACAACATCTGGGATGATCGATTGGGTCTCTCTTACAGTTAGGAACGTGTTCACAGGATGATTCGATTTCTGTGGTATCCAGAGGACACCTACGCCATCTCCGAGTGGCGCTACATTGACAAGCTGCTCGGAGCGCTGGGCTACTATCCGACGATCATTGATCGGCTTGGTCGGTATCGGCCCACGTCGGCTGCAGCGCTCGCGTTGCCCCAGGTCGCGCTGCATGTTTTCGACTCGACGGAGGCCGCACGTAAGTACTACACTGATGCAGGTTACACGTTCGTCACGACCCATCCTGACTCCACACTCAACGTCAAAGACTTCCAGCACCCAACCACGGGCAATATCCTCTATGCGGTCGGGTCGGATATGGATGGGTTCGACGGGCGTTCGTTGGCACAGCTTGAGGCCATCAGCACCGTGCTGAGCCTGAAGACCAAGGTGTCATCCTATGAGCTGTTCGCGCAGGTAGCCTTGTCGATGCTGGCGATGGACCGCTGGTGTCGAACACCGGAGGACTGGGCATAATGGCCATTCCAGTTATCAACGCCGGTGGGATGACCCTGATCAGCGCTGCGAACAGTACGTCCCCCTGG
>Ga0224512_10003925_pt1 | contig 12854 bp, 10 predicted proteins | sample SF_May12_sed_USG_4_FD_169103 | JGI IMG/M metagenome (GOLD analysis project Ga0224512, IMG submission 169103) | Sediment microbial communities from San Francisco Bay, California, United States - SF_May12_sed_USGS_13 | ecosystem: Environmental > Aquatic > Marine > Sediment | place: USA... | reverse complement strand
ACGATCACCGTCGCGCGTCGAAATGGTGTCGCGGTCGGGCAGGCGCCGACGCAGATGCCGCAGCTCACGCAGTTGTCGACGTTGACGACGGCCTCGGTCGCATAGGATTTGCCGTCGCTGCGTGGCTTCATCGAGATTGCGCTGAACGGGCAGTCCTCGAAGCATCGCCCACAGCCATTGCAGTTGTCGAGGCTGACGATAGCAGCCGGAGCGGCTTGTCGAGGCGGCAGCCACGGCAACAGAGCGAGCAGCAGGATCCCGCCTGCGGTGATCAGCCAGAGCTGGCCGCCCGGAACCAGTTCGAGCAGCGGGTAGCCGAGCAGGTAATACCAGTCGAAGTTCACTGTCGCGGGGACGACGTCGAGATCGGCCGGTCCCTGACTGACCGCCGGATAGATGAAAGACAGCACTATCAGCGTAATGCCGGTGCCTATTGCGAGCGGACGTGGTGGGTTCACCTTGGCGCGTGCATGACGTTGTATATGTACCCACATGAGCAGCAGCATGAACAGCGGGCCGAAGATGTGAATGAATACCATGAGCGTGAAGAACCGGTTGCCCAACGTCGTGCTGTTGAGAAAGTTGTTGGCGATGGGTTCGGCGAAGATCGGCAGCGCATCGAGCCACTCCGACGTCGCAATTGCGACGTATTGCGCGAGTTGATCCCATACAAGCCAGTAGCCACTGATGCCGCAGATGTAGATGAATCCGAGTATCGGAATGCCGGTCAGCCACGCAAAGAAATGTTTGCCGCGCAGTCGATCGAGGGCAAACTCCCGCATGAAATGCAGAATGACCACCACGACGAGAGCATCGGAGGCATAGCGATGCAGGCTGCGCATGACCCCCGCCGCATACCATTGGTCATGCGTGATGTACTCGACGGACGCGTAAGCCTCGGTAATGCCGGTGTCGAAAAACAGGTAAAGGTAGATGCCCGTACCCGCTACGATCCAGAAAAAATACCAGCCCAGCGCGCCGAGGCAGACTAACGGGTTATTGATTTGTCCGAAACCCATCTCGAATAAGGCCTCGGCGCGTGCGAATGCCAGCCGTAGCCAGCGTTTTATAAATACCATCAGGACAGTGTCATCGCGCGTGCCGCCACTCGCGCACGATGAAAACGAGCAAGCCGCCCAGGCACAGTACGCCCACGAATATGGTCATGAAAATCGAATAGTCGAACTGGTAGCGGCCCGTATTGGGATCGTACACGGTGCAAAAAAGTTTGAACGTGTCGACCCAATGCTCGATCAGGCCGGCATCCGTGCGGGTGTCGAAAACGAGGTCCTTGAGCGGTTCGACGATCGCCGGGGCTTCGAAGTCCTGGCCATACACCTGTCGATAGACATGGCCGTTGGCATCCACAATCGTGGTTTGCGACAAATGGTCGAATCCCTTCACGCTTTCGAAAAACTGAAAACCGACATCGGCACTCAACGCATCGATGGTTGCCGCGTCACCGGAAAGAAAATGCCAGCCACGCGCATCGATTCCGTGTGATTGCGCGTACATGCGCATGCGATCGGGCGTGTCCACTTGCCAGTCGAAGCCGATGCTGAGTACGGAAAACGCGTCGTCGCCAAGAGCTTCCTGGCCAATTTCTACCGCTTCGGCGAGATTGCGTGTGATGATTGGGCAGACGTGGTGGCAACTGGTATAGATGAGACTAAGGACGAGCGGTCTACCACGCAGCGAGGCCAGCCGGAACGGCTGACCGCCAATATCCCGGAGCGTGTAATCGCCAAGCGGCTTGCCGATCGCAGCCTGGCTGATCGCAAACGCGTTGTCGCGATCATAGCCTGCTTCGGCTGGTACTGTGACGCCTGCAAGCAGACCAAGCATCAGCGCGCACAGCGCGGCAGGATGTCGCGTCATAATGGGCGGGTCCGGACTAACTTAGCGGCCAGATCTCTGACAGATACTTCCAGTTGACGAAGTAATACAGCACGAATGCGATGAAGAATATACCAACGAGCATCGCGGTGCCCGGAATCTTCAGAGTTTCGGAGCTGCCGTAGTGGCCAACCGCTGCCGCTGCAGGCGGCACCTCGGGGTAAGATGGCTTTTCGTCTTCGCCGAGGCGTCTGCCGAAAAAGACCGAACCAACCACGATGACGATGAACATGAGGCCGCCCAGCGCGGCGAGCACGGCGAACATCCCGTTGAGTCCCATCATCAGGAACGCTGCAGACGGATAATCAAAAGGCAAATTTGCATCCGCAAAAGTCATATCCCAGTGTCGTCGTGAAACGCCAAGCGTGCCCGCACCCATCATGAACAGGGATATGCCGGCGACGCCGATGCCGAACACGTAAGGCTGCCACATGGCGAGCTTCTTCATCATGAGCTCACGCCGGAAAATCAGCGGCACGAGCAGGTAGGTGATCGCCATGAAGGCGAGGGTGGTGCCCGCCACGACCGTGCCGTGGAAATGTCCGGGAACGTAAAGCGTGTTGTGCATGATGAGATTGATCTGCTCGGTGCCCATGACGACGCCCGAGATGCCGCCGATGAAGCCGAAAAACACCAGCGACATGAACATGCCCGCAAAGGCCGGATTGCTCCAGGGCGCTTTGCGCAGCCATTCGAATAAGCCTTTTGTGAGCCCGCGGCTGCGCTGTGCGGCCTCGATCGAGCCCGGCACCGTCATGCCGTGTACCATACTGCCGAGCACGGCAAGATACATCGCGTAACTCGTGTTGAAGATCTTCCACTCGGCGCTGAACCCCGGCTCGACGAGCATGTGGTGCGCACTCGCAAGCTGCAGGAACAGGATGTACATCAGGAACGCCATGCGGCTGACTTTTTCGGACAGCGGCTTGGCGCCAAATACCATCGCGGCAATCGCGTACCACACGGCGACGTGTGCGGAGACATTGATCTGCTGCGATGAATGACCCATGCCCCACCAGATTGTCTTGTACACGAGGGGATCGATGTAGCTGATGAATCCGAGTGACCACAGCAGTGTAGGAATGAGTATGATCGCGCCCGAGGCGATTGTGAACACTGCAATGATTGCCGCGGTCAATGCGCCGAACGTAACGAGCGGGATCGATCCCTCATAGCTGCGCTCCTGCTTCGCCACAACGAGTGTGCCGAAGAAGACGCCACAGCCGATCAAAGCACCGACGGCAAACAGAATGATGCCCAGATAGAATGATGGCTCAGCCTGCATCGGCACGTAAGACGTGAACATCACACTCGACTGGCCGCGCAGCACAGCGATATTCGTAATCACTGCGCCCACGAGCATCAACGCGAATCCGGTCCACGCCCAGCGCGGTCCTGCGAGTCTCGAGTTGAGCAGCACGGCCGATGCGAAATACAGCACCGCCATCTCGAAGAAAATGATCCAGACGAGGAGCACGTCGAGGCCGTGCGCCGTGAGCGCGAGATAGAACCAGTCGGCCGGAAGGAAATGCACGGCCGGCCAGCGGGTCAGCGCCACGAGCAGCCCGAACAATCCGCCGACAGCAAGAAACACGACCGCGACGACCGCGTTCGCCTTGATGAGATTTTCTGCCGCACGATCCACCTTGAGTCCCGTGGTCGGGCAAGTACGAAATATTGCAGCTTTCGCCATGACGTTATTCTCCCTACTCGACCACGTAGATTTTGCCGGCCATCATATGGTGGCCGATCCCGCAAAATTCGTTGCAGATGACGCCGTATTCGCCACTCTGGTCTGGCCTCAGCGTCATCACCATCTCGTAGCCGGGATGTACCTGCACGTTGATATTGACCGGCTGCAGCGAAAATCCGTGCTGCCAGTCCATCGATGACAGGTGTAGCCTATAGCTCTGGTCCTTCTCGAGTTCGAGAATCGGGTACCACTGCCAGAGCCGCGCGATCAGGTAGACATCGCTGCCCGGAGGCGGGCGCACGACCGGGAAGCCGCTCTCCTCTCTGACCGTGTATTCGTCGATCATTACCTGAGCATGTTCGGCAAAGCGCTGCGGTTTGATCTGGTACGCCTCGCTGGACAGGTTCTGCTCCCCCGCGCCATGCCAGTAAATCATCATGAAGAACATCGTGAGGCCCCACAGGAAGGCAATCACGATCCAGGTCAGCTCGATTCTGGCAATTGGCTGCTTCCACCAGATTCGTTCACTCGGTGGTGTAATGCCCATAAAACGCCCCCCTCAATCCGCGATTGGAATCTGGGTAATTTCGATGACGCCCCAGATAATGTAGAACACGGCTGGCACCGCGATCCCGAGAAACAGCAGCAGGAACGGGTTGTCCAGAACCCGCTGCATGAGCGGGATAGGGTCCCGATCGGACATGCCGGGAGCTGATGCGTTCTCGGAATTTTTTTCGTCAGCCATTGTTGGCCTCCCTTGATTTGATGCCGATATACACCTTTCCCAATTATACGCTACCCGCCGCCATTTTTTTCGTCTATCAGGGATTACCCGTATATATCCGAATCATCGAGAAGCTCACGAGCGCGAGCGTCAACAGGATCACAAAGAAGATCAGCGATCGGTATTCGAAGCGCCTGCCCGCGACCACTTCGATCCGATCGAGTAGCCAGTCGGACAGGAGATAAAGCCCGATCGCGGTTAGCGTGAAATAGACGAACTGCAAGGAATTCCTGACCCCGGGGTAGTGATTGTGCTTGGCGCTGTCCGATCCGCGTCGCTGACCTGTTTCACCAATAATGGGTCAACGCAGGTCGCTTGCCTGCAAGCCTAACGAACCGACGGATCAAATCAAGCGTTCCGGCCGCCAAACAACTGACAACGCTGGCCAAGAGCATTCTGCGCCTCTACGATGGGCCGACCTTTTAGCCGGATGCGACCGTGAACGACATCAGGAAGCTCGTCGACTGTATCGGCAATACGCCACTGATACGCCTTAACAAACTGTCGGATCGGACGGGGTGCGAGATCCTCGGCAAGGCGGAGTTCATGAATCCCGGCGGATCGGTCAAGGATCGTGCGGCACTCGGCATGATACTGGCTGCGCGGGAATCCGGCGATCTGCGCCCGGGCGGAACGATTGTGGAGGGCACGGCCGGGAATACCGGAATCGGGCTCGCAATGGTCGGGAGTGCGTTGGGACACCCGACCGTGATTGTCATGCCCGAGAACCAGAGCCGCGAGAAGATCGATACGCTCAAGGCTTATGGCGCCGAAGTCAGACTGATTCCAGCCGTACCCTACAAGAACCCGAAGCATTTTGTGCATACGTCGGGCCGAGTCGCCGCCGAACTGAACGATAGCGCGGTCAGCGGCGCATTTTGGGCCAACCAGTTCGAGAATCTGGCGAATCGTGATTTTCATGAACGGACCACAGGCCCGGAAATATGGCAACAGACGGGCGGGGCGGTCGACGGATTTGTCTGCGCCGTGGGTACGGGGGGCACCCTGGGCGGTGTCGGCCGAGCGCTGAAGTCAGTAAAGCCTGGCGTGACGGTCGCATTGTCGGATCCGGGAGGTTCGGGCCTGCACAATTTTTTTGCGCATGGCGAAGTCAGGATCGAGGGCAGCTCGATTACCGAAGGCATCGGTAACAGCCGGGTAACGGCAAACCTCGCCGGCGCGCCCGTCGATACAAGCTGGCAGATTCCGGATGCCGAGGCGATACCGATGGTATTCGAGCTGATTCGCGAGGAAGGCCTCGTGCTCGGAGGATCGAGCGGCATCAATGTCGTCGGCGCGCTGCGGCTCGCCGCAGAATTGGGGCGCGGTCATACGATCGTTACGATTTTCTGCGATTCGGGGCTGAGGTATCAGCAGCGGCTGTTCAATGCGGAATTCCTGAAATCGAAAGGCCTGCAGCTACCGGACTGGTACAAGGCTTAGTCGGCAATGTGGCGCGTCGCGTCGGCCGATTCGACTTGATTGCGCAGGTCTTGGCGGTCCACTCCCGGCGCGAGTTATTAATCTACTTGAAGTTGTTGCGGCAACGTTGCGCGTTGCCGAGACCAACGGTTTTGAGATCGATAGGTTTCACCGGAAAAGGTTGCTTTCCGTAGCCGGCCGGATACAGTCGATGCTGAGGCAATAGCCTCACGCGCCAACAAGTTCGCTTGTTGACGAACCGCCCTGCTGCAAAGGGTCCGAGCCTGAACATGTGTCGGGGGCGGTGGACGCGAAAGGCGGAACCTGACGGGACCGTGGTCGGCGAGAGTTGATCATAAAAACGAAAGGGATGCACTGGCAGAACTCGGAACTCCGTCAGAGCATTTGGCCTTGGGTAGCCCGATACCAAGAACGTGATTCGGGTCTTGATTTGCATGCCCGCCGAAAGGCGGGCAGAAGAGTGAAGGACCGGTAACGCGACGAAGCAGATCTACCCCAGCGTCCTCTTATGCTACGTAAAGCGGCCCCAGCGCCGCTTTCTTTTTTGGGCGATCAGATCTGTCTGTCAGGCGAGTGGAACCCTAAGAGCGCGCTCTGAGACGACTTCTCGGCGCCCGAGTAACGTGCGCGCCTAGGCGCCCGTTTCGGTGCCGGCCATCACCAGCGCGGCAACCGTATAGCCGCTGTGAATGGGCATGTCTTTCTCGGTCAGCGGAAACTGCAGGCGCCCGTTTGCATCCATTGCAAACAGAATCAACCGATCCGGGTATTTGCTGCGGTAGTCGGCAAACGTGAATTCGCCACTGAGTTCGGTCGCGCGAACTTTTGCGCCATGCAGGATAAATCGCAACATATCGTTGACCGAATGCTTGCCGCCGAACAGAATTCGGCCACCGCTCTCGCCACTGATCCGATGTTTCTCGTGAGTTTCTTCCGATTCGTGTTTGACCGTGAAAACGGCATCGCGGCCAAACTCGAACTTGAAATGTACGCAAGCCAGCTCATTAAGACCGGGCCGGTGCGACAGCGCGAGCAGATTGCCGAGACCCAGCAAGTCGAGATTTCGATCGGCATAGTCCGACACCGGGCTGCCGTAATACACCGGGAGCCCGCGCATGCGCGCCTTCTTGATGCCATCCCAGCTCGACGAAGCGACCAGCACGCGTTGACCCGCATCGTGTAAAGCCTGGGCATACATCAGTGCAAGCGGGTTCGCGCCGACTACCAGGACTCCCGTCGGATCCGGGTCAACGATACCGAGCAGTCTTGCGGCCGGCCGGCCGCTCAGGCTCTGCACGATGACCGTACCCAGTATCACCGTGAAGATAAGTGGTACGAGCTTCTCGGCGCCAGCATAACCCGCGTTCTGTAGGCGCAGCGCAAAAAGTGACGAGACTGCGGCCGCGACGATGCCGCGGGGAAAGATCCAGCCAAGATACATGCGCTCGCGCCAGCTGAGGCTGCTGCCAATCGAACACACGGCCGCGCGCATCGGCCCGCCAACGAACTGCAGAAACAGCAGGACCGCGACTGCGCCGACACCAAGGCTCCGTAATTCACTCAGATTCAGCCGGGCTGCCAATACGATGAAAAGCCCGGCGACGAGAACCAGCGTCAGACTCTCTTTGAAATTGAGAATATCCTCGAAATCGAGATCACGCATGTTCGCCTGCCAGACGCCCATGATCGTTACGGCGAGCAAGCCGGATTCGGATTCGATGGCCTCAGCGAGCGCGAAGACCAACAGCACCGTGGCGAGTGCCGCGTAGTCGCGCAAGTAATCAGGCAGCCAGTGTTTGCGCAGGGCGATGCCGAACGCCTGGCCGGCTGCGATGCCGAGGATTGCGCCGATCGCAACGATCAGGCCCAGGGTTTCGATCAAATGAACGCCGCTCACCGCCGCTTGCGAGGCGATGATGAATTCGTACACGAGGACCGCAAAAATGGCCCCGAGCGGATCCACCAGGATACCCTCCCAGCGCAAGATGTTTGCGAGGGCTTTGGTCGGTCGTACGGTGCGCAGCAGGGGCATGATCACGGTCGGCCCGCTGACCGTAACGATGGCCCCGAATAATGCGGCAAGATACAGGTCCCATCCCAGAATCGTATGTGCCGCAAACGTGCCTGCGACCCAGGTGACGATGACGCCGATCGTTACGAGTTTGCGCACTACGTTGCCGTGACCGCGGATCTCGCTGAATTTAAGCGTAATGCTGCCTTCATAAAGAATGACGGCGACCGCGACCGAGACGATGGGTTCCAGCAGATCGCCGAACAGCGCGTCCGGCTGCAGCCAGCCGAGCAGCGGGCCGAGGCCGATGCCGGTTAGTAATAAAAACAGGATCGACGGGAGCTTGACGCGCCAGGCGATCCATTGGCAAGCGAAGCCGGCAACGAGAATGCCGCTAAGCAACAGTAATTCGGTTCCGTGCATTGCTCGGTTCCCGGGCGAGCCGATAGTAAGGCCCCGATCAGAAGCCGCGGCGCGCTGCGTGCGGGCATTATGCCGAAATTTTGGTAATTTTACGTCGAAAGCTCCGTAGCAGCGCCGGGCCACCGGGTATGATAGCGTGACGATCAACCGGCATCACACAGGAGAGTATGCTGATGAATGAAGATCGCAATCTCGCGCTTTTTTGCGACTTCGAAAATATTGCACTCGGTGTTCGCGACGCCAAGTACTCCAAATTCAACATCGGACTAATTCTCGAACGCCTGTTGCTCAAAGGCAGCATCGTGACCAAGAAGGCATACTGTGATTGGGACCGGTACAAGGAATTCAAGCCGGGCATGCACGAGGCGGCTTTCGAGCTCATCGAGATTCCGCACGTCAAGATGTCCGGCAAGAATTCCGCCGATATTCGTATGGTCGTTGATGCACTGGATCTCTGTTATACGAAAGAGCACATCGATACTTTCGTCATCATCTCCGGGGATTCCGATTTCTCGCCGCTCGTCAGCAAACTTCGCGAAAACGCAAAAACCGTAATCGGCGTAGGTGTGAAACAGTCGACATCGGATCTTTTGATGAGCAACTGCGACGAGTTCATTTATTATGACGACCTGGTTCCCGATGAAGAGCGTGCAAAACCTGTCAGGCCTTCGAAGCGTAAGAGCAAGAGTTCACGGCGTGGTCCCAAGAAAAAGAAAGTCACCAAGGCCAGCGATCCGGCGCAGGAAGCCATTGACCTGGTAATCGAGACCACCGAGGCGCTGTACGCCGAGCGCGGCGACAGGGCAAAACTCTGGGGATCGATGATCAAGCAGACACTAAAGCGACGACGCCCGGGATTCAACGAGGCTTTTTACGGGTTCGATTCGTTTAGTGATCTTCTCGAAGAAGCGCAGGCGCGCAATGACCTGGAGCTTGAGCTGGACGAGCGCTCCGGCGGCTATATCGTGCGCAGCATTCGGCAGCAAGGCTGAAATCGTGCCATCCTGGGCTGCGGACGATGCCGTTCAGAGCCGGTTGCGTGACGGATCGTGAATCTGCGAGTATTGCCGCGACTCCGCGATGCGCATGAAACATCGCTGCACCGGCACCCATCCTCGAGGAACCAGTTCGCGTGAATCCCGGATTATCAGGGGCACTTGGCTGCTTGTTCATATCTTCGGTCCCGATCGCAGCCGCGTTCGGGTATGAGCATTCCGGAAACTCTGAGGAGACCGCCGGATCGTCCGATTACTCGGCGGGGCGCGTCGATGAAATCGTCGTGACGTCCAGCAAGATCGGAGTTCCGCGGCGTCAGCTCGGTGTCGCTGTATCGGTCATCGACGGTACGGAAATCGATTTGCGCGGCTTTGCGACGCTTGCCGATGTGCTGCGGACCCAGCCCGGGATCGCCGTCAGCAACAATGGTGGCCCGGGTCAAAGTACGTCGCTACGCGTACGTGGTGAAGAGGGTTTTCGAACTCTCGCGCTGATCGACGGGGTCAAGATTTCGGATCCGACGACTCCGCAGGTGGGCCCACGGTTTGACCACCTGCTGGCGACCGGCGACCTCGAACGGGTCGAGATCCTGAGAGGACCACAGGGCTTCATCTACGGTGCTGATGCCGGGGGTGTCATCAACGTGCTCAGCCGCACCGGTGAGGGCACGCCCGGCGGCTCGCTCGGGCTCGAAGTAGGCGCGTTCGGCACGCAGAATCTCGACGCCGCGTTTGCGGGAGGAAGCGACAACGGCGACTTTTTCGTGTCTTTCACCGACGTTGATATCGACGGATTCAACGTGCGAGCCAGTGATGCCGTGCTCGCCGACGACGACGGTTATCAGAACACCACGCTGCATGCAAAGCTGGGCTGGCAGGCGGCAGAACCGTTGCGTCTGCAGCTCGTTGCCCGCAATGTCGAGGCGCGCACCGAGTACGATCGTTGCGGCTTCCCCGCAACGAACGACTGCATTGGTGAGTCCCGGCAGACAACGTTTCGGATATCGGCAAATCACGCGACAGATCGCTTCACTAACGATTTTGCCGTCAGCAAGCTGAGGCTCGAATCTCAGGATTTCGCCGATGGCTTGCCGGCATTTTCCACAGACGGTGAACTCGCCCGCGCCGAATTCACGGGAAGTTTCAAGCCCGACGATTCGGCAACACTCGTATACGGCATCGATTTGCAGCGCGAGGACATCGTCAGCAGCGGCGACGACCTGAGCCGCGACCAGCTTGCCTATTATTTTGAATACCAGAGCCAGATCGGCGACAGATTATTCCTGACGGCCGGTGCACGATTTGACGATAGCGATGACTTCGGCGGTCATACAAGCGCCCGCGTATCGGCTGCCTATCTGCAGAACTTGGGTCATGGTGCGACGCTGAAGTATCGCGCGAGTCTCGGAACCGGATTCCGCTCACCGAGTTTGTTCGAAATTGCTTACAACGACGGACCGTTCGCCTTCGAGCCAGCATCGAGTGTCGATCTCATCGAGGAATCGACAACCGGATTCGATGTCGGTGTCGAGTATCGCGCTGTCGCCGGGGTACGCCTCGAACTGACCTATTTTGACCAGCAAATCGACGATCAGATTATTTTCGACCTTGCGAATTTTTCCGGCTATCTGCAGGATCGCGGCGAAAGCGCGTCGCGCGGGCTCGAATTGGCTTTCGAAGTGCCGCTGCCTGAACGTTGGGGTATCCTCGGCAATCTCACTTACAATGACACAGAGGACGCGTCCGGACAGCAGCGCATCCGGCGGCCACGGCTGATGGGCAATCTCGGCGTGCGTTTCGAAGCCGATAACGACAGGCTGCGGCTGCTCGCAAATTATCGCCTGTCACGCAAGGCAATTGACGAGGTCTTCCTCGTTGGCAGGGTAATGCTCGACGATTACGAGGTGCTGGATGTCAGCGGTGCTTTTGTCGTGAACGACGCGATAGAGGTTTATGCGCGGCTTGAAAACCTTTTCGATGACGATTATGAAGAAGTCGCAGGTTTCGAAAGCGCAGGCCGTGCCGGTTATGCCGGGATTCGAATTCGATTCTAGGAGAATATTACGATCAGTTGAGTGACGTCGTCTTCGTGGCCGCGGTGTCGCGTGTTTCGCGCCGGGTAAGTTGCTCGACCGAGCGCTCGGAATCGATGAAAGCGCCGGTTCGCAGGAACGCCATTGTGTTGTCGATCACTTGCCGATTCGACATCATGAAGAAATGAGATTTATTGACGATCAGGAAGTCGTCCATCCCGGCGACCCGGGTCCGAGCAACTGAAACCTTGCCGTCATCGGCGTCAGGCAGCATCGCGGAGAACAGTGGATTCGTCGTTCCGGTGCCTGCGATCACGCCAAGGTCGAATTCGACCGGACCGAGTTGCGCCGGGACGCTGTCCTCACCGGTGCCGAGTTGCAGCCCGGCCGGACCGCCGAACAGTCTCGCTGTTGGCCAGTTGCGGGCAATGTCCACGACCTCGCTGCCCTGATTTGGTGGCCCCAGCATGACGACTCGGCCGAGATCCGGTATCGGATTATCATCGTAAGCGTAGCGCAGAAGGATGCCGCCTATCGAATGGGTCACGAAATGAATGCGTGTCGCGCCGCGCTGCCGGCAGGATTGCAGGCCGGAATCAACGGACAGCGGCACGAGCTCTGCAATCGTCCCGGCGCGTGAAGAGTAGTCCACGTTTGCGGTGGAGAAGCCGCCCTCACGCAGCGCTTCGGCCATGGGCTCCATTGCGCGCCAGCTGCGATTGAGTCCGTGCAGCAAGACCACACAGTCCGGGCTGTCACTGGCGCCATGAAGTGCAATGCGAGGTACCGTCACGCAGCTGCCGAGCATCAGGACCAGTGCGAATACCGCTGTTGTTGACAGAGTTGTTAGCAGGCGGTCTCTCATCACGCCAATTCTGCCTCAGACGGCCGGGTTTCGACCAGTGTTTCTGCGCGTGTTGCACCGCAAAATGCTGCTCGACCGGTTCGGGCGTCCCCACCCAGTGCTCAGAAGCCGCGCAAATCGCGTGTCGCCCAGCCCCTGATCAGAAGCTTCTCCTGGACTCGAGCAGTATTTGCACGCTGTCGATCGACGCGTCGCCATCCAGCGGAAACGCAAGGTCGAGGTGAATCACCTTATCGGTCATTATCCGTGTCGGAGACAGACGCAGACCGATGCCGACATCGCGCAGCCAGCCCAGGCCTGACCCGCCGAGCGCGTTGTCACCCCAGGTTCGGCCCGCATCGAAAAACACGGCGCCGCCGACGCGCACGAATCGAAACGGATACCAATCCGTGAAGTAGCGCTGTTCGACGCTCACAAGGACTTTGGAGTCGCCCGACTGGTAACGCAGAGGGTAACCGCGGAGCCCGGTGGTACCACCAAGCGAGACGGGATTGTCGAGATCGAGATCATGTCCCTTCGTCGCCTCCAGGGTCGCGTAAAAAACACGCTTCGGCGATTGGCGTCGAAAATAGCGTGCATCGATCGACACCAGCGCGTTGACAATGTCGCTACCTTCGCGACGACCGCTCGCCCACGCCGACAGCAGCAGCGCGTTGGCATCGAGAGTTCCGAAGCCGCTGCTGGCATTTGCAGCGTAGATCAGCGCATCAC
>Ga0224512_10003924_pt1 | contig 12856 bp, 11 predicted proteins | sample SF_May12_sed_USG_4_FD_169103 | JGI IMG/M metagenome (GOLD analysis project Ga0224512, IMG submission 169103) | Sediment microbial communities from San Francisco Bay, California, United States - SF_May12_sed_USGS_13 | ecosystem: Environmental > Aquatic > Marine > Sediment | place: USA... | reverse complement strand
CGCTCGTGGGTGATCAGCAGGATGGTCACCCCCTCGTTGCGGTTCAGCGCTTCCAGTACGTCCAGGATCTCGCGGCTGGTGCGGCTGTCCAGGTTGCCGGTCGGCTCGTCGGCGAGCAGCAGGGCCGGTCGCGTGACCAGCGCGCGCGCCAGCGCCACGCGCTGCTGCTGGCCGCCGGATAGCTGGTTGGGCAGGTGCAGTAGCCGGTCCCCCAGCCCCATGCGCTCCAGCATCGCCCGGGCGCGTTCATGGCGCTCGGCCTTGTGCACACCGGCGTACACCAGCGGCATCTCCACGTTGTCCAGCGCACTGGTGCGGGCAAGCAGGTTGAAGTTCTGGAACACGAAACCCACCGCGCGGTTGCGGATATCGGCAAGTGCGTCGGCATCGAGACGGGTGACGTCTTCGCCATTCAGCCAGTATTCGCCGGAATCCGGCTCGTCCAGGCAGCCGATGATGTTCATCAGGGTGGATTTACCGGAACCCGATGCGCCCATGATGGCAACCAGCTCGCCCGGCTCGACCTGCAGGTCCACCCCGCGCAGGGCATGCACCTGCACGCCGTCCAGGGCATAGGTCTTGTCGACGGCGTGCATACGTATTACCGGTGTCGTCATAATCTGCCCGGCCGCCCCTTCGGTTTCAACGCACTACACTGCAGCGGCGCCCCGGGATCCACGGCTAGAAGAGCGTGAACCCGCGCCTGCGCCTGGGCTTGTCCCTGTCGCGCTCGGGTACGGCAACCTTCAGCCCGTCTGTAATGCCCTCGCCCGTCACCTCGGTCTCCTTCTCGCCCGCCAGTCCGGCCTGCACGGTGTGCGGCGCCAGCCCGTCCGGGCCGGGCACCCAGAGGATGGACTCGCCCGGCCCCAGCTGCTTGCGCAGGGCGGCGATTTCGGCCGGTTTTATCGGTGGCACGTAGCGCAGCGCCGCATTGGGGACCTTGAGCACGTCGTCGCGTCGATCGACCTCGATCGCCACCGTGGCAGTCATCCCGGGCTTCAGGGAAAGATCCCCGTTATCGACATGGATGATGCAGTTGTACTTCACCACGCCGGCATCGACCTTGGGCTCGAGGCGCACCTGCGCCAGTTCGCCGGAAAACCTGCGCTGCGGGTAGGCAAACACGCTGAAGCCCACCGGCTGGCCAACGCGCACCTGGCCGATAAAGGATTCATCCACCTCGGTCTCGATCTGCATGCGGGTAAGGTCCTGGGCAATGGTGAACAAGGTCGGCGCCTGCAGGCTGGCGGCCACGGTCTGACCGACATCGACGTTACGCGATATGACCACACCGTCAATGGGCGCATGAATGGTGGCGTGGTCGAGGTTGAAGCGTTCGTGGTCGAGTGCGGCGTCCGCCTTGGCCACGGCGGCTTGTTTCACGCGGTGCTCAACCTCGGCGACCTGTAGCGCAAAGCCCGCCGCATCGACCTCGCTGTCGGATACCAGTTTGCGCGCCTGCAGGCCGTTGACGCGGGTGAGATTGCGGCGCGCCTCGGCAACCGCCACGGCGGCCTTGTCACGCTCGGCCTCGGCACTCGTGAGGTTGGCTCTGGCCTCGGCCATCTTGGCCTGAAACAGCGACGGTTCGATCTGGGCGATGACATCGCCCGTTTTCACCGGGGTATTGAAGTCGGCATGCAGGGCCTGGATGGTACCCGAAACCTGGCTGCCAACCAGCACCGTGACCAGCGGGCTCAGTGTGCCGGTAGCCGAGACCGTGGCGACCAGTTCACCGCGCGTGACCCCGACCGTGCTGTAAGCGGGCGCTTCCTCCGGCGGGCGCTGCTGCCAGTAATAATACGCCACTGCAGCACCCAGGATCAGCAGCAACAAGAGCAGCCATCTGGCAAGAATGCGGGCAGTGTTGGCAGGCATGTCGACAGTCATCCGGTTCATCAAACAGTTGGGATACCCGCCGGTTCGGCCGCAGAGACCGGGGCTGACCAGCGCAAGGGCGCGATACCGTATATTCAACGCCAAAGTCAGAAAAAAGGTAACACGGGGACAGTATACTGAAATACAAATTAACGATACTGTCCCCGGGAAACGGCATGCGAAATGCAGCAGACAACGAGATCGAGTGGCCTGGCGATGTCGCGGCGGCCCGCGCCATCCAGGAGGCCTTGCGATCGCGGGTCGTGCGCGAGGACCGGCTGGGTCCGGTCAACACCGTGGCCGGGGTCGATGTCGGCTTCGAGGACGGGGGCAGGACCACCCGTGCCGCCGTCGTCGTGCTCAGCTTCCCCGGCCTGGAGCCGGTCGCGCATGCCATCAGCCGCAGCCCGACGCGGTTTCCCTACGTCCCCGGTTATCTGTCGTTTCGCGAGTTGCCCGCGGTACTGGAGGCACTGGAGCGTCTCGCCGGTCTACCGGACCTCATCCTCTGCGATGGCCAGGGCCTGGCCCACCCACGCCGCTTCGGGCTGGCCTGCCACCTGGGGGTGTTGACGGACATCCCCTGTATCGGGGTGGCCAAGTCCCGGCTGGTCGGCAGCCACGACGCCCTGCCGCCGGACAAGGGCCAGTGGGTACCCCTGCGCGACAAGGGTGAGACCATCGGCGCCGTCCTGCGCACCCGCACCCGCGTCAGTCCCGTGTATGTATCGATCGGCCATCGCGTGAGCCTGGCTACGGCCATCGACTACACCCTGCGCTGCACGATCCGCTACCGCCTGCCCGAAACCACGCGCCACGCCCACCGCCTGGCATCCGGCTAATGAACCCGGGCTACCTGCTCTCCGCCATGCTGCCCCAGCTTGTCATGGTTCAGCCGGTCTTCAGAAATAAATAGGGTCAGAGGGCAATTATCGCTAATATTGGAAATAATTATTCCCTGATCCCGGTTTTTCTTTCCCATGAACGACAACGCTTGGCTTACAACTCACGCGGCGGTGTCGCTGCAGCGACTGCTGCCGCGCCTGGAATCGCGATTCGCAGACCGGGTGGATGAGGATGAGTGGGAAGGCTACCTGACCCGGCTGCGACAGCATTTTCCCCGCCTATTCAGCGGCCTGCACGCACTCTATGGCAAGCATTACGATTTCTTCTATCACCTGGAGAGCATCCTGGCCTCGGCCACGGAGATGTGGATCAATCGCCCCGCGGAGCTCATGGCCCTGGATGCCCTGCGCGAGACCGATCCGCAATGGTACCAGTCACAACGCATGATCGGTGCGATGTGCTACGTGGACCTGTTCGCCGGCGACCTTGCCGGATTGCGCGAACGCGTCCCCTACCTCACCGAGCTGGGCGTGAACTATCTGCATCTCATGCCGGTATTCAAGGTGCCGGCCGGTGACAATGACGGCGGCTATGCCGTATCGAGTTATCGCGAGATCAATCCCGCACTCGGCAACATGGACCAGCTCGCCGAACTGGCCTCCGAGCTGCGTCACCACGGGATCTCGCTGTGCCTGGATTTCGTGTTCAACCACACCTCCGATGAACACCCGTGGGCACGCCGGGCGCTGGACGGGGATGTCGACTACCAGCACTACTACCGGATGTTCCCCGACCGAGCGATGCCGGATGCCTATGAAAAAACCCTGACCCCGGTATTCCCGGACGAACACCCGGGCTCGTTCACCTATCGCAACCGGCTGAAGAAATGGGTCTGGACCACGTTTCATAATTACCAGTGGGACCTCAACTACGAGAATCCGGCGGTCTTCAACCGCATGCTGGAGGAGATGCTGTTTCTGGCCAACCAGGGCGTTGAAATACTGCGCCTGGACGCCGTGGCCTATGTATGGAAACGGCTGGGGACCGATTGCGTGAACCTGCCCGAGGCGCACACAGTTATACAGGCCTTCAATGCCCTGGTCAGCATCGCCGCCCCTGCCATGGTGTTCAAGTCCGAGGCCATCGTGCACCCTGACGAGGTGGGCAAGTACATCAGCAACGAGGAATGCCAGCTCTCCTACAATCCGCAGCTGATGGCCCTGCTGTGGAACTCGCTGGCAACCAGCAAGGTCAACGTCCTCAGGCATGCCATGCAGCAACGCTTTGCCATTCCGGCAAACTGTGCCTGGGTAAACTATGTGCGCTGCCACGACGACATCGGTTTTGCGGTCTCCAACGACGACCTGAAGGCCTCGGGCTATGAGCCCGCCTCCCACCGGCGGTTTCTCACCGAGTTTTTCACCGGGCGCTTCACCGGCAGCTTTGCCCGCGGCATGCCTTTCCAGGAGAACCCGACAACCGGCGAGGCGCGCATCTCCGGCACCTGCGCCTCGCTGACAGGACTCGAAAAGGCCGTGGAGGAGAACGACGACGCACAGACCGAGCTGGCCATCCAGCGCATCCTGCTGCTGCATGGCATCATTCTCACCATCGGCGGCATTCCCCTGATTTACCTTGGCGATGAAATCGGCATGCTCAATGATTATGGCTACGAACGGGATGCGGACAAGACCGGCGACACCCGCTGGCTGCACCGCGCCGCCTTCGACTGGGCGCGCGCCGAACAGCGCCGCGTGCCCGGGGCCATTCCCGGGCGTATCTACCAGGACCTGCTGCGGCTGATCCAGATACGCCAGCAGAACCCCGCCCTGGACCGGGCAGAAACTGAAATCGTGGAATCCGGCAACGAACACGTGTTTGCCTACTTCCGCACCAACGGCGACTTCAGCGTGCTGGTGCTGGCCAATTTCAGCGCCACCCCCCAGCCCATCGAGGGCCGGCGCCTGCGTCTGCTCGGCCTGCGCAAGAGCGTGGTCGACCTGGTGGCCGGACGCACCATCGTCGCTGCCCACATGCTGGAAATGGAGCCCTACGATTTCATGATCCTGGCACGGCCAGCGAGCTCCTGAGACGCGAAGATTCCAGGACCATTCACCCTGCGGGAGCGCCTTGTATGTACCCGGCGCTTGATCGGGTGCGGGCGCGATCCTGACTCCACGGATGGCATACAGCATCCGGAATCTCATCCCGGCAGCGAAATACGTATACTGTCCCCTGAATAATCATGATTTTGACCGAATCCCTCATGAGCAAACAACCCGAAACCGTCGATCTCGAAAGTCGCCAGGCCATTCTCGGTGAAATCAGGGCCCTGCTGGGTCATACCAAGGGCATCGATGAAGCGCGTGCCAAAAAGGTGCGCAAGGCAATCGACACCCTGCGCGATGCCGCTAACGAGTCAGTCGACGACGACAAGGATCGCGATGCGGATACGCAGCTGGATGCGGAAATCGATGCCGGGCTGGAGAAACTGAGAGCACGCATACACCGGCAGGTCGAGCGTCGCAATCGTGACTATGAAAAAGCGCTCGGGCTGATGGATGAACTGGAAACCGCGCTCAAGGACAACGAACTGAAGAAAGCGGAACGCGCGCATAACAGCCTGCTGTCGATTAAGGGCAATATCCCGGGCCTTTCCGAACAACGCTGGCAGGACATAGAAAAACGCCTGCAGCGGGTACGCCCGCAACTGCGCAAGCTCGAATCCTGGCGTCACTGGGGAACCACCCAGGCGAGACAGGATCTCATCAACCAGGTCACACAGCTGCCGGACTCGGACCTGCCGCCGGAGAAACTTGCCAAACGCATACAGAAGGCACGAGACCAGTGGCATGCCTGGGACAAGTCCGGCGACCGTGCCGGCAAGGAACTCTGGAAGGCCTTCGACCAGGCCTGCGAAGAGGCCTACAAGCCCTGCACCGCCTATTTCGAAAAACTGAAAAAAAGCCGCGCGGAGAATCTCAGGCAACGCCGGGCCGTTATCGACAAACTGAACGCGCGCCATGCCTCAACCGACTGGAAGCACCCCGACTGGCGGGACATCGATAAATTCGTCAACCACGCCCGCCGCGATTTTTACAAAATCGGCAATGTGGATTTCAGGCACCGCAAGCCTGTCGCCAAGGCACTGGACGAGGCGCTTGATAAATTCGAGGAGCACCTGTCCCTTGAGCGCAAGCGCTCCCTGAGGGTGCGCGAGAAACTCATTGCCGATATCGAGGCACTGGGTGAAACGAAGAATCTGCGCGAGGCGCTTGACCAGCTCGAGGTGCTGAAAAAACAGTGGACGATAACGGTACCCTGCAAGCGCAACCACGAAAACAGGCTGTGGAAACACTTCCAGTCCGCCTGCGATATCACCTACGGGCGTCGCGACGCCGAGCGCAAGGAACAGGACGCCGAACGCCATGAAAACCTGAAGCAAAAGCAGGCGCTGGTTGAGGAGCTGACCCGGACTGCCGCGGCCGCTGACGGGGAACTGCTCGCCAATGCCTCGGCACTCGCACGGATACAGGGCCGCTGGGAGGAAATCGGCTGGATTCCACGCAAGCATGAAAACAGCCTCAACAACCACTGGCGCGCAGCACAGAAGCAATTCACCAGCGCACTCAAGGCCGCGAAATCACGCGCCCACGCCTCCGAGCTGGACCGTCTCGCCAGGCGCGCCGAGCTGTGCAATCAGTGGGAACAGGCCGTTCTGGCCGGCAGCGCAATCGACGCGGAGGCGGTCGAGGCAGAATGGCGCGCCCTGCCCGCGCTCTCCAGTGCCAATGCAGAGACGATGGACCAGCGATTCAGACAGGCGCTTGGCCGGCCCGACGACGCAACACTCTCGAGGAATCTTGACGACAAGCGGGCGGCCTGCCTCAGGCTGGAAGTCCTGCTGGAAATGGACTCACCAAAGGAATGCCAGGCTGAACGCATGGCTTACCAGATCGAACGACTCAACGCCTCGTTGAAAGGGGCTCAAGACGCACAGGACTCGCCCCGCGGCCTGCTGCTGGCTGCAATCGCCACCGGCGCGGTACCTGCCGATGCTGCCGTGGCAATTGAACAACGCATCAACGACTGCCTTGCGCGCTACCAGCAGCGATCAGAATAAGACGCAAACAAGGCCAGCGGCTGCCTGACGCGGGAGCCGCAATCATGGCCGGGATGTATTCCGGAATTAACAGCCTGGCCTGGCGTCACAGGCCCTCAAGCAGTTACACCCCCTGGAAAAACATGTCCCGCTATCTTGACAGGACCCGGAATATGGTAAATTACGCAGCCTGCCCCGGATTAACCCGACTACGACACCCTGGAGTGAACCATGAAATTTCCTGTGATCCTGCTGCTGATGGCCCTGCTGGCCACCGGCTGCGCCAACTTCCCCGCCGGCACCGGCGGTGACCACACGACAAGCACGACGCAACAGCAAGGGAATAATGTACACGAGCGCAAGGTGCAGTTTGGCAACTGGCGCGTGGACTGCACCTACGAGGAAGTCAGCCTGTTAACGCAATGCAAGGCAGAGACCTACAGCAAGATCACCGAGTACCGCGGGGGAGATTCCCGTCACCCGTCACCGATATTGTGGATCTCCTGGCTTAAGGGCGAGCCCAAGCACATCCGCTCCGTGTGTGTGTTCGGGCACGGCTATCCCGTGACGGGTGTCAGCCTGCAGATCGACAATAATATGCCCCTGCAGGTCGGTGCACTCAACGCCGCCGGCTGCGTGATTGCCGACAGTATTCTTTTAAAGCAGTTGCGCGCAGGGAATGAACTGAACGTGACCTTCAGGCGCTGGCCCTGGGGACAGACAGTCGCAACCTTCAGCCTGAACAAGTCAACCAATGCCCTCAACGAACTGGACCGCCTTGTCGCCGGGCAGTAGTCCTGTTGGTATCAGCGAACCCCGGCGCCCCGGAATCGCAATGCTGTTTTTGGCAAATAATGCGGACAAAAAGAACCCCGCCGGAGCGGGGTTCCTGGTATCGGTTTATCCGACGAGTATTGCCTAGGCGGTAACGCTGGTCGCCTGGAGACCCTTGGGGCCTTTTTCCACCTCGTAGGTGACCTTCTGACCTTCGGCCAGGGTTTTGAAACCCGAGCCCTGGATGGCGTTGAAATGCACGAATACGTCATCGCCGCCGTCATCCTGAGAAATAAAACCAAAACCCTTGGATTCGTTGAACCACTTTACTGTACCTGTAGCCATATCAATTTTACCTTAAATATTAAACAATTAGAGTGTCGCGTACAGGTAATGAAACGAGGAATCGAGGGGGTAACACGGAGGGAACGACCAAAATTGCCAATAACATAATCTGTAGCTGCAGACACTATAGGGGAATCTCGCCGGGATAGCCAGCAATATCTTGGCGGGATAGGCAAGGGGCCAGATCCTGGTTACAGCTCATACGCAACCAACGGCATCGGATCAGGCCCCGGCCAATGCCTCTCTATAGACTCCTTACTTTGGAGGAAGCGTATCCACAAACTGCTCGCAACGCCCTACCCAGGATTCCAGGTCCTCATCCGCGGCAAAGCCCTGGACACCAACATAGACAAAACCTTTCATGGGCTTGCCGGTAAAGTCCATCTCCCGTGCATAAGGCTCCTTCAATGCCTTTTCATGCTGCCCGGGCCCCACACGCGCCATCAGTTCATCCCCGACCACACCGCAACACATATTCCCGGAAACCATGAACGCGATGCCACCGAACATTTTCTTTTCGACGACATCGGTTCTATCCGCGAACACCTCTCGCAGCCTCTGCGCTACACCTTCGTCAAATGCCATCTTGTTACGGCTCCGGTGGAAAAGGGATCAATCGGGCCCGAAAACAGGACCTGCCCCCTTTTATGAGCGGGGCTGTGCAGCTGTTGCATGCCTGAGGGGCTTCCCTGGAAACTGATACTTGATCTCGAACGGGCTTAGGGATATGGTATCAATATAATAATTAATATTTTATTAATATAATAATAGTGTGAAGTACATTGAACGACTTAGACAGGACTTTATCCATCGAACCGGCGCTGAAGGCAAAGCTCCTCAAGTGCCCCGATCTGCCCAGCCCACCGGGTGTGGCAATCCGGATCCTCGAGATTTGCAATGATCCGCATGCTGACCTTGCCAGTATCGCCGAGGTAATCAGTCTCGATCCCGCGCTAACCACAAGAATTTTGCGGATTGCCAACTCGACATGCTATGCAGGCCAGCGCAAGGTCGAGAACCTGCGGCAAGCCATGGTGCTGTTTGGCCTCAACGGCACACTCACTCTCGCGCTGAGTTTCACTCTCGTCCAGGCACACGACAAAAGAGACGAACCCGGAATTAATTACAATGCCTTCTGGCGTCGTTCGCTGACAGCGGCCTGTGCCTGCCGGCAACTCGGCAAACTCGTTGACCTCAGAAACAAGGAGGATCTCTTTCTGGCAGGACTGCTCCAGGACATAGGCATGCTTGCGCTCGAACAGGCCATACCGGATATCTACACCGGGTATAATAATCTGCAAACGGACCATCGGGCACTGCCTGTATTCGAGCAGGCAACGCTGGAGACCGACCACGCGATAGTTGGCGCCTGGCTGCTGGCGCGCTGGAATCTGCCGGAACGCTGGGTAACAGCGGTCGCCGCGAGTCACAACCCCGAGGCCGCACTTGACACGGAACATCAGGCCCTGGCCCATTGTGTAGCGGTGGCGGGTGATCTTGCCGATTTCTGGTGGAGCGAGGATCCTGAAACCGCGCTGTCCCTGGCGGCCGATCAGGCTGAAAAGTGGCTCCATGTCGACCGCGAGGCCCTGTCCAATGTTATCGAGGAAGTGACGGAAGAAGTCGAACAGACTGCCGGCCTGTTCGAGATTGACCTTGGAGATACCTCACTCATGCAGTCACTGATGGCACAGTCGAGGGAACTCCTGGTTGAGCGTAGCCTGCATACGCTGCTGCAGGCAGAAAGCCTGTCTCGAACCACGCAGTCACTGGAACTGCGCACCCGGGACCTCGAGGAACAGACCCGACGTGACGGGTTAACGGGAATATATAATCGCACTCACCTCGATGCAGTACTGAATGAGGAACTACGCGCTGCCGTCACCCATGGATGGCCATTGGCACTTGCGCTGATGGACCTCGACCATTTCAAACAAGTCAACGATAACTACGGACATCTGGCGGGCGATGAGGTCTTGCGACAGGCCGCACAGTTACTGGCCACGTGCTCGCGGAATTCCGACACCGCGGCCCGTTTCGGGGGTGAAGAGTTTGCACTCATCATGCCGGGCACGGATCTCCAGGGTGCACAGGTCGTATGCGACCGACTTCTAACGGCCTTTCGCGAGACGCACCACAACATCAACGATGAGCATACCACCGTGGTCACCATTTCAATCGGACTGGCTGCCCAGTGCGAGTCGACCGGTTTTACAGACACCGAGGTGTTCTTTCATGCCGCCGATAACGCACTCTATTTAGCCAAGTCCGGCGGACGGGACCGCATCGTTGTCTATGACGGACATCAACCTGCTTCGCCTTTATCCTAGAAATATTTGCAGCCCCGGAAAAAAATGATGGAAGGGGTTGCACGGAGAAAACCCCGCTGATGCGGGGTTCCTGACAAGCGACTACCGGCCAAAACCAGTTGTCAAAGAATAATCAAGCCCGGCGGCACGAAGCTTACGATTGCAGAATCCTGTCAGGCAGTCATTGCTGCCTGTTAATATCATCTTCCGGTCGGCCATACTTCTTGGCGGCAAACGTCAGAACAAAAAGCGCCCCGCTAAGTAACACGATCGCTCCCGATATACTAATAAGCAAATAGAGATGGAACGTATCTGACACCTGCTGTACGTCGATTACCAGATGCCTTGATAGCGCCGTGATGGCAATAAATATCAGAAACTGCACAGGCAATCTGTGCGTTTTGAAATAAATACCAATCATTGCGCCTAATTCAAGATAGATAAACAGCAAAAGAATATCCTTTAACGCGGCATATCCCTTTTCCATCATCTGCAGATATTCGTAAACCGCAGACCAGACTATTGTTGCGCCTATAACAAACAATGCCAGGTAATGAAATATATCTACCAGGGCATTTCCAGTCTTCTGCACCTTTTCCATCACATTATTCATGAATGATCCCTGGATTCTTAAATTTCATGCTGATTGGTTCATCCTTCAGGCCGGTTATCTGGAAAATACACCTGGAAGGGATAGTTAACCAAATGCTGATGAAATGGTGTATGTCGTTATCTCACCTATCCCGCAGCACTACATTAGTCCATCGCCTCCTGGATGATGTCATCCAGGAGGGCATCGATTTCCTTCATGGTTTCGTTCACGATACCGGAACCCAGTCCCTGCAAGCGTTGATGGGCCAGGTAGATCCGGCCAGGCTGGTCGGCTCGCTCATAGATGGCGATACCATAGGGGCAAAAGGCAATATTTGCCGGGTCGGCTTCCATCATCCGTCGGGAGAGGGCGTAGCTGCAGAACTCCAGCACCTCGGCATGGGCGTAAATCTGCCGGGTAGCTCCCAGATCGAGACCGGTGCGGGCAAGCATGTCACCCACGTGAGAGATACTGCTGACCACCAGGCCGCGGCCGATAATGGCCTGTTCCAGGTTATCGCGAATCACCTCGTAGCTGTTATCGGTGACAAACACTGCCTGGCTATTGGCATGAACACCTTCGGCTGCACTGGCAACTGGCAGTCCAGCTACAACCCCCAACCACACTGCAACGCTATAGATTATTGCCGCCATTTCTGTCGCTCTCTCCACGATACAAATAAAGACCAATAGACAGGGCCTTGCTCAATATATGACAAATAGCCTCTTGTTTGCGACCAATAATTACGACTCAAAAGGGTTAAAGAGGGAGGGCCGCCGGCCAGAATCCAGGTTGGGGACGATGTCATACAGCACGCCCCAGAGCTTCAAGCAAAAACACTGTACTTCAGGTTAGAGTCGGATCCCGCTGTTTAGCTTTTTCTAATATAGAGCCAGTCCCCGAGGTCTTGGCCCGGCCGGTACCGGTCATTTATAAACAGCCAAAGTCAACAAAAACGGACTTTCAACGCCAATGCTATGTTGGCATGGGGTGCGGCGAGACCTTGCAGCGGCAAGGGGAAGCCACAATCAAGAGTCAGCTTGCGCGCCGCATTAGGTTTCCAATTCGTTAAGCCGCGCTTGCACGCTGTCCAGATCAATATGCTTGGAAGTGACAGGCCATTGCTTTTGGGCGAAATCAAGGAATGTTGCGAACCCAACTGCACTGCCTGCCATGCCTGCGATAAAGGTTATTATTATGGCGTGCGCAAGATCGCTCATGGCCAGGATAAATGCAATCAATAGCCCGGTAGATCCCACGCTGTATATCACTCTCTTTAGCCTAATTTGCCTGCGCATGGTCTGATCCGGTTCCTTGATCTGTTCAATCACATCCTGCAATACCTTTCTTTCGAATGTTGTGTCTGTTTTTTTCATAGGTAATCGGGTAACTAGTTATACGGGTTCTCATCTCTCGTTAATGGTATTCAGTTTTCCAATTCCTCGCAGGCTAACAGCAGATACATGAAACAGGCAGCCTCATCCGTCATCGCAGACCCATCATTAAACCGGTCTAGCCAATTATTAATACTCCTACGCACTTCCACCGGTAGCGCTTTGCGAAGTTGGCGTTTCTGGTTCGTGGAAGCCTGGTCAATGCGGGAGTATCGTACGACATCGTCCCCGATCCCCCACTCCAGCGCGACGGGAATGAGGCTCCGCATGCCACGGGGCACTTTTCTCGCATCAATCTTCTTTTGTCTGTATTTTTTAATATCATGCTCACCCTCGGAGTCGATAGATGATTTGCCTCGCTCCCTTAGCTGAATCGCTTCAACTTCATCCGAGAGGTACGACTCAAACCAGCCAAGTGCATTTGGGAAAGCGTTGAGCACAAGGGTCGATGTGTCAGCTGGAAGTTTTGATTGATATAATTCCTTCCTTAGTTTTGATATGTCAATTCCTTCAAGATTTGCCAGCTTGCGAAGCCATCGCAAGGCCAGGGCGTCCTTTTCCTGAGCAAGCAAGATTATCAAGAGAAGCCTAAGATACGCTTTATTGTCAGCAT
>Ga0224512_10003923_pt1 | contig 12859 bp, 13 predicted proteins | sample SF_May12_sed_USG_4_FD_169103 | JGI IMG/M metagenome (GOLD analysis project Ga0224512, IMG submission 169103) | Sediment microbial communities from San Francisco Bay, California, United States - SF_May12_sed_USGS_13 | ecosystem: Environmental > Aquatic > Marine > Sediment | place: USA... | reverse complement strand
CCACCGAGAGCGTGTGTCCCTCCCGCGCGCCTCGATTGCCTGCCTCCATGATTCCCGGACCACCGCCCGTGATCACCGCAAACCCGGCCTCACCCAACCGGCGCGCCGTCTCCCGGGCCGCTTGATACCAGGGATCCCGCTCGTCCACCCGGGCTGAACCGAAGATCGTGACCGCCGAGGTCACGTCGGACAACTCGTCGAATCCCTCGACGAATTCCCCCATGATGCGGAGTACGCGCCACGGGTCGGTGCTCGTGAACGCCCGCCGTTCGACTACTGGTCGGGACGTCAGCAGTTGCGCGTCCGCGGTCGACGGCCGCGGGGGCTTAGCCTCGGAGCGCTTCGAGGGCGGCGACATGGTCCTCCACGGTGTTGTAGAAATACGGCGAGAGACGAACGTGACCCGGCCGCGCGTCGGCCACGATCCCCCGCTCCGCGAGACGCGTCACCGCCGCGGCGGGGTCGGCCGACGGGAGCATGACGATGGCCGAGCGGGCGTCCGGCTCCGGGGCCACGTGGGGGCGGAGCCCCAGCTCCTGCGCCCGGGCCACGAGATCGTGCGCGAGCGCCGCGGTGACCTCCCGGACGCGCGGGTAGCCGATCGCCTCCAAGACCTCGAACCCGCCCAACTGGGCGTGCACGGCCGCCAGCGCTGGCGTCCCCTGCTCGAGCCGGCGCGCGTCGGCGTGCCGCACCAGCGTGTGCGGGTCGAAGTCGAACTGCCGGGCGTGCGCAAACCATCCCGTCACCGCAGGATCCAACTCGGGCAGGAGATCCTGCCGCGCATAGAGGAACGCGATGCCGGGTCCTCCGAGCAGCCACTTGAGACCACCACCGCTCAGGAAGTCCACGCCCATGGCGTGCACGTCGACCGACACCTGCCCGACGCTCTGATACGCGTCGATGTAGCACCACGCTCCGTGGCGGTGCGCGGCGTCCGCCACCGCACGCACGTTCTGGATGGCTCCCGTCGTGAAGTACACGTGGGACGTCGCCACGAGTGCCGTGCGGTCATCGACCGCGCGGGCGATCAACTCGGCCGGAACGGTCACCCCGTCCGGGCTGCGGACGATCACCACTTCCACACCCTGCGCGCGCCGCGCCAACCACTGGTACGCCACCGTGGGGAAGTCGAGGTCCGTCGTCACGACCTTCGGCCGCTTCCGATAGTCGAGCAGACTGGCGAGCACGGACGTGGCGGTGGAGATCGAGGCGTGAAGGGCAACCCCGTCGGCGGGCGTGCCGATGGCCCGCGCGTAGGCGGCCCGCACGGCGGCGAGACGCTCCCACCAGACGTCGTACCACGCCGCCGCCCCGCGCTGCTCCCACTCGCCGAGGAACTCCTGGACCCGCGCGCGCGATTGCCGCGAGAGGGCGCCGAGCGAACAGGAGTTGAGGTAGATCTGGCGCTCGAAGATCGGGAAGTCGGCGCGCCAGGCAGCGCGCCCCGAAGCGGGGGTGCTTGCGGCCGTCATAGCGCCCCAATATACACTGAGGGTGGTCGGCTCACGGTCCGGCGCGACGCCGGAGGAGACTCCAACCGGCAATGGCAGCCCACGTGGCTTCGAGCACGATGAACCCCAGGCGGCGGTCCCACACCGCGACCCCGGTGAGCAACCCTGCGCCCACCAGGTTGGCCCACAGGTACCGGCGCTGCGCGGGGCTCCACCAACCCCGTTGCAGCGCCAAGAACGCGCCGAGGATCAGCACGGCCCCGACGAGGGAGATCGCTTGCACGACGTAGGGCATTCGGTTCCGCCTCCGACGCGACGCGGATGGGCCCGCCTGGTGCTGACCCTGGCACTGCGGGCGGCCGTCCGCCCGCTGCTCGCGCGGGACCTGCTGGCCGCGGCCTGGGCGTTCCGGCGGCGCCACTGGCTGCGACGTCCGCCCTTCCTACCCCTGCCCGCGCGCGATTACTTGCGCTGGCGAATGTACACCGCCTACGGGGACGAGCGGGCCGTCCCCTCCGTCGACGACGTCGTTCGATTCGTGACATGGCGCCGGAAGCTGCTACGGCTCTGACCCCGACCCGTCGCGCCGCCCTCGTCAAGCACCGCGCTTGCGACCTGGGCTTCGCCAGTGCCGGGATCACCGATCTGGCGCCGACCCCGCATGCCGACGCGCTCGACCGCTGGCTGGCGACGGGGCTGGCCGGCACGATGCGGTACATGCACCGACAGGCGGCCGCTCGGAAGGCTCCCGGGCAGATCCTGCCGGGCGCAACCCGCGCCGTCGTCCTCACCCGCCCCTACCCCTCCGACGAGCCACCGCCGATGCCGAGCGGCGGACGAGTGGCCCGATACGCCCGCGGGCCCGACTACCACACGACGCTCCAGCCCGCGCTCACGGCGCTCGCCGACTACATCCGTTCGCTTGGGCCGCCCGTCACCCGCGCCCGCGCCTATGTGGATGCCGGGCCCGTCCCGGAACGTGAGCTGGCCCAACGCGCCGGCCTGGGGTGGATCGGCAAGAACACCATGCTCATCGATCCCGCGCGCGGGTCCTACTGCTTCCTCGCGTCCGTGCTCACGGATCTGGATCTCGCGACCGACCCGCCGTTTGCCGCCGACCGCTGCGGCAGCTGCACCCGTTGCCTCGAGGCGTGCCCCACCAACGCGTTCCCAGCGCCGCGCGTGCTCGATGCCACGCGGTGCATCTCCTACTTGACGATCGAACACCGTGACGAGATCGCGCCGCCCGTGGCACGTCTCATGGGAGACTGGATCTTCGGGTGCGACGTGTGTCAGGAAGTGTGTCCCTGGAACGAGAAGTTCGCCGAGCCAATCACCGACGGCGAGCTGCAGCTCGATCCCGGGCGCGCCTGGCTGCCCCTCGACGCCTTCGCCACTCTCGATGACGCCACGTTCGACGAACGGTATGGGTGGACGCCACTCGAGCGCCCAGGACTCACGGGGATGCGCCGCAACGCATCCATCGCGGCCGCAAACAGCGGCCGGGAGGCCCTATGGCCGAACCGGTGACGGACCCCATCCTGCGGGAGCGCCTGAGTCACATCCGCAACCGCCTGCGCGAGGGTCTGGCGCAGGTGGACCCCCATCACCGCTTGCGCGACCGCCCGGCGTCCTACAAGGTCATCGCGGGGCAGACGCTCGAGATCGTGTACCGCGACGTGCCTCGCATCGACGAGTCCGAGGTGCTCGGCGTGAAGCACCTCATCGGCGAGACCTGCTACTGCTCGGTGCTGCCGCAGACCGCCGAGACGCTCACGGTCCGGTTCGTGGTTCCGCTGACCGAGCGCTGAGCGCGGGCCGGGCCGTCACCGCCGCAGGATGCGACCGTCCAGCAAACGGGCGCCCGTGGTCGGGAAATCGAGCGCACTCAGCGAGTCGATCAGCGTGGCGGCCCGGCCAGTCACGTCGGGGAAGGCCACCCCCGGACGGACCTGGATCGTCGAGTGTACCACACCGTCCACGACCCGACCACGCCGGTCGAGGAGCGCACACACCACAGCCCCCCGGTTCAGTGGCTCGACCCGCGAAAACGGACCGTACGTGACCAGGTTCCCGAGCGAGTAGACGACGAGCGCCTCGCCCTGCCATTCGATGGCGCGCAGTACGTGGGGACCATGTCCAAACACGATCGCCGCGCCGGCATCCACGGCCGCCCGAGCGAACGCCACCGGGTTGCCCCGGTTCTCCCCCAGAAACACTTCCGTCGCATCGCGCGTGCGTTGCGCCCCAACTCCCTCCGCCGCCATGTGCACCGACACGACGACCCGACCGTAGCGCGCCACGGCCCGAGCAACGTGACGGCGCACGGCCTCCAGGTCGCGCGCATCCGGTCCCCCCGTAAACGTACTGAACCCGAGCACGCCCACCGTATCGCCGGAGGGCAGCGGCAGGACCCTGGCAAGGGTGTCGGCGCCCGTGACGGCAACACCGGCCGTCGCCAGGTGAGCGACGGTCTCCTCGAAGCCAGCCGCCCCGGCATCCCGAGCATGGTTGTTGGCCACGTTTCCCACCACGGCGCCGACCGGGAGCAGGCGGCGAAGCGCGGCGGCCACAGCGGAGTTCTGGCGGAACTGATAGCACCGGGTCGAACCCGGCCGACACTTCCCGGGTGACACCCCGTCACCGATGGCGCCCTCGACGTTGAGCAGCACGATGTCGGCCTCCGCGACGAGCGGGGCGAGGGGCGCGAGCAGACTATCCGGATCGGGCAGCAGCGTGGCACTGCCCGTGAGGCGCTGGGCAACGAGCGCCCATGCCGTATCCAGGTTGCTTCCCAGCATCACGTCCCCGCCGGCGCAAATCTCGGTACCGACGTACAGAGGAAGGTGCTCGACTTCGCGCCACGGCAGTTGCCGGATCTGCGGTCGCGGCGACCGTATCGCCGCAACACGCGGGAGCGGCAGGGGCGGGAGGCCCGGCGCGCAGCCCGCCGAGAGGAGCAGCGCCACCGCCAGCAGCCGAACGGGGCGCATCACAGACCCGTGGGGTGATCGAAGAACTCGAACGGCAGCCCGAACCGCTCGGCGAGATGCGCACCGAGTGCCTGCACACCTACCGTCTCGCTCGCGTAGTGGCCCGCGAGAATCAGATTGAGCCCCCACTCCTCGGCATCGAAGTACGCATGGTGGGGACCCTCTCCCGTAACCAGCGTGTCGATTCCCCGGTCCCTGGCCTCGGCCAGCAGTCCACTCCCCGCACCGGTGACGACGGCAACGCGTCGGAGCGGGTCGGGACCGGTCGCCACGACGCGCAACGGTGGGACCCCGAGCCGCCGCTCGATCCGCCCGACCAACTCCGCGAGCGGGAGCTCGAGTGGGCCGGCCCACCCGATCTCGCGCTCGCCGTCCGCGCGGCCAAACGGTTCCAGCGCCTCCACCCCAAGCGCGCGGGCGAGGACGGCGTTGTTGCCGACCTCGGGATGGCGGTCGAGAGGCAGGTGCGCTGAATAGAGCGCGATGTCGTGGGAGATGAGCGCCCGCAGCCGCCGGCCGTGGCGCCCCACGGCGGCCTGCAGCCCACCCCAAAACAGCCCGTGGTGGACGAGGAGCAGGTCGGCGTGCCGCTCTGCTGCGGCATCGATGGTCGCCTGGCACGCATCCACGGCCCCGAGGATCCGCGTCACCCGACCGGAGTTCTCGACCTGGAGACCGTTGAGCGCCCGCCGGTCGTCAGGCAGCTCCGCGATGTGCAGATACCCGTCGAGATGGCGGGTGAGTTCTTCGAGGGTTGCGGTCATGAGGGTCAGTTGAGTGGCGACATGTTAGCGATAGCTACCAGACAGCAATACAACATTGGCGGAAGGACGCTGGCCACCGCGCTTGGCTTGATCGTACTAGAGGTCAACAGGTTAGCATGGATGGTATCGGGATGGTGTCACACCTGTGCAGATTCCGACGAGCCTGTGGATTCTGGCGGAGCGATCGGGCTGGTTCCGTCCTCCGTCATGTTGATCTGACCGTTGACCTCGCCGCCTTCCTGGACCACCAGACGGCGCGTCGTGATGTCGCCGTGAACGGCGGCGCCCGTCTGCACCTCCACCCGGTCGGCGCCGGTCACCCCACCTTGCACCACGCCGCCCACCACCACCTCCGGCGCCCCCAGATCTCCCTCCACGGTGCCGCCGCGGGCCACGAGGATCTGCCGCTCGGCGCGCACGGCGCCGACCACGATACCTTCGACCTTGACGACCCCGCTGCAGTCGAGCTCGCCGACGAGCCGCGTGCCGACGGCAATGATGGTGAGCGCGGCTTCCCCGCGGCCGGCGGCGCGCGCGACGTCACGGGGCTCCGAGCGGTCGGATCCGAAGGCCATCCTCAAGTCCCCTCTTTCACGATCGTGCGTGGATCCACCGCCCGTCCGGACCGGCGGACCTCGAAGTGGAGATGCGGTCCGGTGGACCGACCGGTCGAGCCGGAGAGCGCGATCACCTGGCCGGCCTGCACGGTGTCGCCGATCACCACGAGTAGCCGCGACGCGTGACCGTACAACGTCTCGTATTGGTTCGGGTGCGCGAGCATCACGTACCGGCCGTACTCCGCATCCTGGCCGACTTCGGCCACGACACCACCCCCCGAAGCGCGGATCGGCGTGCCGACCGGCACCGCGATGTCGAGCCCGGTATGGGTCTCGTCGCGCACCCCGGGACTCACCTGGCCGCGCGTGACGACGCCGCGGCCGTCGAGCGGCCAGTGCGACGGCGCCGACAGGCCACTCTCATAGCGCGGGGGCGACGCGGGCGCGAGCGCCAGAATCGGGACCGCCGCAGGGAGCGGACTGGTTGGCGTCGGCTGGACCGCCCGCACGATGTCGCCGCCCAGCATGCCGCGAATCTGCTCGTAGCGCGATTCCGCATCGGCGAGCGTGCGGGCGAGATCGCGCACCTGCGCGTTTTCCGATTCGAGCCGGACAACGCGGTCCCGCAGACCCGGGACGGTCGCGGCGCTTCGCACGATCGGCGCGTACAGAATCCCGCCCACGATCACGATCACCCCCAACACGGCGAGCAGCACGAGACCGACGCGCGCCACCGTGAGGGGCAGGCGATACGACCGCGACACGACCTCGCCGTCGCGATGGATGACGATCGTCACACGACGCCGCTCCGTCATCCGTCGAACGGCTTGCCGAGGAGCAACTCCAACAGCCGAGCAAGATCGTCGTTGGAGTAGAAGTTGATCGTGATCCGACCACCCTTGCCGCGGCGCGCGACGAACACGTCGGTCTTGAGCCGGCGACGCAGTGTGTCTTCCACCCGCCGCACCTCGGCGTCGGGCTTCCGGACGCGGCCCCGGCCGGCGCGGGGCCGGCGCTGCGGCACGCGGTCCCCACGAGCCAGCGCCTCGAGTTCCCGCACGGACAGCGCGTCGTCCACGGCGCGGCGTGCCAGCGCCGGGATCGTCGCCGCGTCGACCACCTGCAACAGGGCTCGCGCGTGCCCGGTGCTCAGCTCGCCGCGATGGACGAGATCCTGGACGTCATCCGGCAGCTTGAGGAGGCGCAGCGCGTTGGCCACCGCCGGTCGGCTTCGGCCGATCAGCTCCGCGATGGCGCCCTGCGAGACGGCGAACTCCTCGACCAGCCGCTGATATCCCAGGGCTTCGTCGATCGGCGACAGCGCATCGCGCTGGAGATTCTCGACCAACGCGAGGGTGAGCAAGGTGCGGTCGTCGACGTCCCGCACCACGGCTCCGATTTCGCGCCACCCCAGCGTCTCGGCGGCCCGGAGCCGGCGTTCGCCGGCGATGAGCTCGTAGCCACCATCGGCGGGTCGCACCACGATCGGCTGCAACAGGCCGGCCGCCTCAAGGGACGCCGCCAACTCGGTCAGCGCCGCTTCGTCGAACGACCGCCGCGGCTGGTAGGGGTTCGGCCGAATCTGGTGTACCGGCAGCTGCGCCAGTGCGCCCTCGGCGCGCGCCTGGGCCGTGGTCGGCGCCGGCCCGAGCAACGCCTCCAGGCCTCGGCCCAGGCGCCGGCGTGCCGTCCGGTCCGTCACGCGGAGACGACCCCTCGCACCGGCGGCGCGAGCGTGGCTTGGGTGACCGCGCGCCGGATCAACTCCTGCGCCAGGGTGAGGTAGCACTTCGCCCCGACTGACTGCACGTCGTACATCATGATCGGCTTGCCGAAGCTCGGTGCCTCCGCGAGGCGCACGTTCCGGGGAATGACGGTCCGGAACACCTTGGTGCCGAAGTACTCCTGTGCTTCCCCCGCGACCTGGCGCGACAGGTTCAGCCGGCTGTCGAACATCGTGAGGAGCACGCCGTCGATGGCCAGTGCCGGGTTGAAATTCTGCTGGACCAGTTTGATCGTGTTCAGCAACTGGGACAGCCCCTCCAACGCGTAGTACTCGCACTGAATCGGAATGAGCACGGCGTCGGCCGCCGCCAGCATGTTGAGGGTGATCAGTCCGAGTGATGGAGGGCAATCGATCAGAACGTAATCGTACTGGTCGCGCAGGGGCTCGAGCACCCGTCGCATGACGGATTCGCGCCCGCGCCGCGCGACCAGCTCGATCTCGGCGCCGACGAGATCCTGCGTCGCCGGGATGACGTCGAGCAACGGGAAGTTCACCTCGCGCAGCACGATCTGCGTCACCGTGGCATCGCCGATGAGCGCGTCGTACAGCGACTCGCGCAGCGCCGCCCGGTCGACCCCGATCCCGCTCGTGGCGTTGGCCTGCGGGTCGCCGTCGACGAGCAGGGTGCGCTTTTCCGCGGCCGCCAGCGACGCCGCCAGATTCACCGCCGTGGTGGTCTTCCCCACGCCGCCCTTTTGGTTGGCGATCGCAATCACCCTGCTCATAGTTGCATAACTCTTTTGATTGCAACAGGTTTGACCAATCTCACGCAAAGCTGTCGGTGGGCTCGACGCGGCCGCTGAATATACGAGAACGCGGGGTCGCCGTAAAGCGAACCCGCGCCCGTTTCACGTGAAACAGGGGTAGCGCCGGGCGGGTCAATTCAGCCGGACGAAATACACGTCCGCCGTGGCCACCGGCCCGAGCGAGAACGCCACCCGGGTGCCATCCGGGGAGAGGGCCGGCGCAACGGCCCCGCTCGTTCCCGCAAGCGCTTCCTCGCTGCCGTCGGCTCGCGAGACCCAGTAGAGTGCGTCCCGCCGCACCAGGACGCGCGCACCAGTGATGTCAAAGTGCGGCTCGAGGCCAGGAGCGAGCACGGCCTGACCGCCGGAGGCGAGGTCGTAGAGCACCACCTGCCACGCGGCGGCAGAGATCGTCACCGTCGTTTGCACGCACGAAACGAACGGCCGCGGAACGACGGTGGTCGTCGTGGTGCTGTCGAGCCCCACCGGCTCGGCGAACGCCAACGTCCGGCCGTCGGGCGAGACCGCCGGGAACGCGCCCACAGCCACGAACTCTGGTGGGCTCGCCGGATCCCCGAGCGCAATCCGCCACAGCGAGTCTCCGTCGGACACGATCGCGGCCGACCCATCCGGCACGACGGCGGGACCGAACGGGTCGGCCCCCCGTAACGTCGCCTCGAACTCGGCAGGCGTGCGCCGCACGCGCTGGGTGGGGGTGGCCGCGCCGCTCACGTTCGGCAGCTCGAGCGCGCGCGCCGGAACCGAAGAGAGCGGTGCCCCGTCCCGGGGGGGCAGATGATACAGTGTGAGGCCGACGACCGACGGCGGTGAGGGCGCCGGATCGCCGCAGCCATGCACGTCTGCGACCGGCTCGCGCCACAGTACCAACGTGCGCCCCGTCGGATCGAACCGGAGGTTCGCCACGGGGCTCGTGACCGCCGCGCGATAGACGGCCACTTCCTCTCGAACCGTGCCCCCGTCGGGCGGGACGCTCAGGAGGGCCCACTCCTCGCCAAACGGCACCAAGCCGCGACTGCGATAAAGAAGGCGTCCGCCCGGATCGAAGCCGCGCACGACATCCGGGCCGCTGTTGAAGGTGATCCGAAACCGACCCCCCGCCTCGATCGGCTCCACGGTCGGTGCCGTGAAGATGGCATCGGGCGGCGGGTCACACCCAGCCAAGACGGTCCCCGCAAGGCATCCACCCACCAGCCATGCTGCCACCACCAATCGGTGTTTCACGTGAAACATGGAGAGTCCCGTCGACTGGAGGGAGTGCTATATCATGTTGTCCTATAACAAGTTATATGGGATTACGCTGCCGAACGCCTCCGCCGGACCACCTCGAGCACTAGGTTCTGCAGATCGCTCGGGCTCACTCCGGGAATCCGACCCGCCTGCGCGAGCGACGCCGGACGTACCCGCTCGAGCTTCTGGCGCGCTTCCGTGCTCAGCGACTGCAGCTGCGCGTACGGGAGGTCGGCGGGCAACGCGAACTCCGTCAGCTCGGCGAGCCGCTGGGCGCTTTCCCGCTCGCGCGCGAGGTAGCCCGCGTACTTGAGCTCGATTTCCGCCGCGAGCCAGCTCTCCTCGCACACCGTCGGCACGACGACCGCGCAGGCGGCGAACAACGGGCGCAGCCCGACACGGGGACGACGCACGAGATCGATGACGCGCTGACGCTCCGCAATCGCGGTCTCTTCCGCCACGGCAAGCAACGGGTTCGCCTGATCCGGCGTCACCGACGTGCTTCCCGCCAGCGCGATCAACTGATCCTCCGCCGCCGCGCGCCGCTCGCGTTCCTGCCGCTCGGGGTCGGTGAGCAAGCCAAGTTCCGTCGCGAGCGGCCCGAGTCGACTGAGGGCATTGTCCTGCCGCAGCAGGAGCCGGTACTCGGCGCGCGATGTGAACAGGCGGTACGGCTCATCGACCCCCCGCGTCACGAGATCATCGACGAGCACGCCGATGTACCCCGCGTCCCGCCCGAGCACGACGGGTTCCACGCCGCGCATCCGACGGACCGCATTGATGCCAGCGATGACACCCTGCCCCGCCGCCTCCTCGTATCCCGTCGTCCCGTTGATCTGGCCGGCAAAGAACAGGTGCTCGATCGCCTTGACTTCGAGCCACGGTGTCAGCTGTTGCGGCGGATAGTAGTCATACTCGATCGCGTACCCGGGGCGAGTCATGTGCGCCCGCTCCAACCCCGGGACCGCGTGCAGAAACGCAAGCTGCACGTCCGCCGGGAGCGACGTGGACAGGCCGTTCACGTACAGTTCGGAGGTCGCCAGCCCCTCGGGCTCGAGGAACACCTGATGTCGCTCGGCGTCGGGGAACTTCACGATCTTGTCTTCGACCGATGGACAGTACCGCGGCCCGCGGCCCGCGATCGCGCCACCATAGAGAGCCGACTCGTGCAGGTGCGCGCGGATGATCTCTTTCACCGGCTCCCCCGCCCATGTGATCCAGCACGGCCGCTGCTCCGGGCGCTCGGCACGGACATAGTGGGAAAACCGGAAACCACTCGTCTCCCCGTCCTGCCGCTCGAGCCGGGCGAGGTCCACCGAGCGGCCGTCGATGCGAGGCGGCGTGCCCGTCTTGAACCGATCCACCGCGAGCCCCACGGCCTCGAGTTGCTCGGCGAGCTCCACCGCGGGCGGATCGCCGGCGCGACCCGCGGGTACCTGGGTCCCCGTCCCCAGGTGAATCCGGCCGCGGAGGAACGTGCCGGCCGTGAGCACGACCGCCCGCGCGGGAATCTCCGCACCGACCGTCGTGCGCACACCCACCACGCGCTCGCCGTCCAGCAGGAGCGCTGCGGCCGTGGCCTGGAGGAACTCGATGCCGGCATGCCGCTCCAACTCGGCGCGCGCCGCGCTCCGGTACAGCGCCCGATCGCACTGCGCCCGCGGGGCCCACACCGCCGGTCCCTTGGAGCGATTGAGCATCCGAAACTGAATCGTGGCGCGGTCGGCGGCTCGCCCCATGATGCCGCCGAGGGCATCGACTTCCCGCGCCACCGTACCCTTCGCGATGCCACCGATCGCCGGGTTGCAAGACATCTGCCCGATCGTCTCGAGGTTCGCCGTGAGCAGCAGCACGCGGGCACCCAGGCGGGCGGCCGCGGTGGCGGCTTCCGTACCGGCATGGCCGGCGCCGATCACTATCACGTCGTGGGGCATAGGTCCGGAAAGATACAGGGGGAAGGACAAACGGTTAGACGGTCGGACGGGGAGACGGCAAGCGGCGCCGACGCGATCGGCGACCGAACCGGCGCCCTTCTGCCGCACGGCGCGTGCGAATGATGCCAGGCGTTTGGGATCCGCATCCCACCTTCACGCCATGCCACCCTACCGGAACCTCAAGGCGTGGGAACATGCCCGTCGACTTGCCGTCGAGTGCGCCAAGGCAGCTCGGCGATTCCCTGACTATGAGCAGGACGGTCTCGCGGGCCAGTTGCGGCGAGCGGCGTACAGTGTGCCCATCAACATCGCGGAAGGCAGCGCGAAGAAGAACTCCCGCGACTATAAGCGTTTCTTGGACGTGTCTGCCGGATCACTGGCCGAGGTTGAGACGATCCTGGGTATCGCCGCCGAGCTCGGGTACCTCGCACCCGCGGACTACAAGCGGCTCGAAGACGTCGCCACTGAGACGAGCAAGACGTTGTTCGGGCTCCTGCGAAAGATCGGGGCCGCCGCAACGCGTCCCGAGAAGAGGACCTAGCGCCTGGTCCTTACCGTCCGCTCCCCGTCCACCCGTCGTCCCGGCCGACCTTCATCCTCGAACCCACCGTACCAGCTCCTTGAGCCCCGGCTTCTTTCCGTACATGAGGATCCCCACCCGGTAGATCCGACCCGCCACCCACATGACCGCGAGCACCGTGGCCACGAGGATCGCCAGCGAGGCGGCCAGCTCCGGCAGCGGGACGGGAGCCGCCGCCCACCGCACCGGCATCGCAATCGGAGACGTGAATGGAATCAGCGAGAGCGCGAGGGCCATCGACCCGCCCGGATCGTTCAGAATCCCGATCATCAGCACGGTCGGGATCACCAAGAGCATCACGACGGGCGTCTGCGCCTGGCGCGCTTCCGATTCGCTGTTCACCATGGCCGCCACGGAGGCAAACAGCGCCGCGTACAGGAAGTAGCCCAACAGGAAGTACGCGAGGAAGGTCGCGATCGTCGCGAGTGGCACTTCCGGGAACGACATCCGGCTCAGGGCCGCCGCCGTTCCCGTATCCTGGCCCAGCAGCGTCGCGACCTCGGCCTGCCGGTCGAGCATCAGCTTGCCGAAGCCCACCCAGATCCCCAGCTGGAGCAGGCCCACGGCACCGACCCCCAGGATCTTCCCCGTGAGCAAGTGGAACGGACGCAGGCTCGAGACCAGCACCTCCACGATGCGAGAGGTCTTCTCTTCGACCACCGACCCCATCACCTGCACGCCGTAGAGCAGGATGGCGATGTACAGCAGGAACCACATCACGTAGGCCAACAGAAACGACGCTTCACCCGACTCGCCCGTGACCCGCCCGTGCCGCACATTGGCCGTCACCAGCTCGA
>Ga0224512_10003921_pt1 | contig 12861 bp, 11 predicted proteins | sample SF_May12_sed_USG_4_FD_169103 | JGI IMG/M metagenome (GOLD analysis project Ga0224512, IMG submission 169103) | Sediment microbial communities from San Francisco Bay, California, United States - SF_May12_sed_USGS_13 | ecosystem: Environmental > Aquatic > Marine > Sediment | place: USA... | reverse complement strand
GTATGCGGATCGGCGCCGAACATCACGGTACCGATTTCGACGCTGCGAATACCGGCTTCGATGTAAAGCGCCACGACCAATGACTGACCGGGATATTGCAGCGGCTCTATGTGGGGCAGAAAACGCCGTGCGTCGAGATAAACTGCGTGGCCGCCTGCGGGCGTGACGACCGGTATTCCCAACTCACGTAAATGCTCAACAACGTAACGTGTCGACAGCAGCCTGTAGTCGAGGTAATGCTCGTCCACTACTTCACGGAGTCCAACGGCAATCGCTTCCAGATCGCGTCCGGCCAGGCCACCATAAGTGGGAAATCCTTCCGTCAGAATCAGGATATTGCGTTCGCGGTGCGCCAACTCGGCGTCGTTGGTACATAGGAAGCCGCCGATGTTCGCGAACGCATCCTTCTTGGCCGACATCGTGCAACCATCCGCGTAGCTGAACATCTCACGTGCGATATCGATCGGTGGGGTGTTCTCGAACCCGGGTTCATGTCGCTTGATGAAATGCGAGTTCTCGGCGAAACGACAGGCATCGATATAGAATGGGATACCGGCACTTCGCGCGACCCGGCTGATATCGCGAATGTTGGCCATTGACACTGGTTGGCCACCGGCGGAATTGTTGGTCACGGTGGCCATTATGAGGGGAATTCGCTCCGCTCCGTGTTTGGCAACGAGTTTCTCCAGTGCCACAATATCCATATTGCCTTTGAAAGGATAGGCGGATTCGAGGTCGTCGGCCTCGGAGCACGGCAGATCTATCGCCTGGCCACGACAGAATTCGATGTTTGCCCTTGTCGTGTCGAAGTGAGTGTTGTTCGGAATGATGGAGTCCGGATTGACCATTACGCCGAACAGAATGTGTTCGGCCGCACGCCCCTGATGGGTAGGAATGACCTGCTCGAAGCCGAAAATGTCTTTTACCGTGTCGCGAAAACGATACCAGCTTCGAGCACCGGCATAGGATTCATCGCCACGCATCATGGCGCTCCAGGCTTCCGACGACATAGCGCTGGTGCCCGAGTCGGTTAATAAATCAATGATGACGTCTTCGGCGCGTAGCAAAAACGGATTGTATTTGGCTGCCTCTATCAGCTGTTCGCGCTGGTCGCGAGTCGTCAGCTTGATGGGTTCAACCATTTTGATCCGGAATGGTTCGATGATGGTTTTCATAGCTGCTGGCATTGAGTTCGCTCGGAAGATTCCTGGCTAGTCGACCCGGGGACTTGTTAGAACAGGCCAGTAGACCCGAACAAATATGGCAAATGTTACGATCCAGCCCAAAGCTGACAGATCAAGCATCTGGATGTACATGCCGGAGTTCAGTGGACTGAATACCCGCACGATAACAGCGACATTCAGGACTGCGTAAGCAAACACAATCAACCGTGGTGCGTGGAGCGATCTGCCCGTGTGCGCCAATGCGACCCGGGTGGTTACAGCCAGTATCATGTTGCCGATCGCACCCATGGTCAGGGCATGCAGCGCTGCTGTGGCAGGAAAAACGAGACCGAAGGCGGCCAGCGCCGTCAGGGCGTATCCAACCGGCAGCCACAGGTAGGCCACGTGCAGGACAAACAACAGCGGTTCCGACGTGGTGGCCAGTCCCCGCCAGCCGGCGAGGCGGACAGCATGAGAAAGCAGGGCCACGATCGCAATGATCCCGGTGATCGTGCCGAAAGGACTCAGGCTGACGGACACACCCGTGGCAGCGGTGGCCGCCATCGCGATCCGGTCGGTCAGCGGATGATTTGCGGGCAGCTGGTCATGGCCGCGGGCGCGCAGCCAGTTAGCCGTGAAATTGGGAATTATCCGACCGGCAATGATGGTAACCAACAACAGTAAGAGGTGAATCAACAGGAACAGAGCCAACCGGTCCATGCCGGGAAGGATTCGCATGGCGCCCAGGTGATACAGCAGATTCAGAACCGCCAGCATCAGGATGATTGCGACGACGGGATAGTTGCGGCGGCTGCTACCGCCGACAACCTCTCTGCCCACCAGGATGCATAGCAGGAACGGAAAAATAACGTCGACCGAAGTCACGAGCCAGTACGGCAGCTGGGTCGCAGCCATCATGGCCAGACGTCCGAGTAACCAGACGAAAACGAGAGCGGCCAACAACGTCCCCTGCACCGGCGAACGACCCGTCCACGTGGCCACCGCCGTCAAGACGAAACCTGCCACGGCAGCCATGCCAAAACCGACCACCATTTCATGACCATGCCAGAACAGCATTGTCGAGGGAGCTGCAAAGACTCTGCTCCCGTGCAGCGCCATCAGCCAGATCAAGACGACGACAATGGCAAACAAACCGTTCAGGAGAAAGAAAGGCCGAAATGCGTAGGTCATGAACGGGTGATTATTGGGCATACGATCAAAGATGGTCTTGCTACTCGGCTCCTCTTGTACACGATAATGTACACGAACAGGATTCCGAATCGCGAGAAAACTTCAGTTCCATCAGTTTCGGGAGCGCGGATGCCATTTCGTGCCAAGGAAGATCAGAACGCAAATACCGCGACGACTGGCAAGGTGGCACCGGCGATCAGGCCTTGTGATACAGCTTCCGTAACTCGGTCTTTGCCTGTTCGAGTATTCGCTTCTGGTCTTCATCCAGGTTCTTGCCGGCTCTATTTATATAAAATACCAGCATCGACATCGCCGAGTGGAAAGGCGGTGCTTTCCGTTGGTCGCTCGTGTCCGCCGACTGTTTCAAGGAGTGAGCGATTTTCCTCGGGTCCTTCCAGGTGAAGACGCCTTCCTCGAGTGCCAATGCGTGACTCTCGCGGGTGACCTTTTGAGACCATTTTTTCGGTGATGCTTTTTTACTTTTCCGCGTCATTGCCCGCCGTTCCTTGCAGCGGAGTCTGAAGACCTGGCAATCCTGACCGCCTCGCTAATACGCTCAGAGCGCCCGACCCGAAGCATTGCGGCGCACTGGCGTTTTCGCATCGGTACGAGCCAGTTGCTGAACGAACCAGTCCCTCGTCAGGCTCGCAACCTGTTCCAGGGCTCCGGGCTCTTCGAACAGGTGCGTTGCCCGCGCAACGACGGCGATCTCAGCGATGCTGTGTAGCTGTTCCCTCGCCGCGCGGTTGAGTCTGAGAACCTCATGATCAGCGCCGCCAACGATCATCAGGGTTGGTGCCTCGACCTTGCCGAGATACTCCGCGGCCAGGTCGACTCGTCCGCCGCGCGATACGACGGCGGCGACCTGTTCCGGCACGCTAGCGGCGACAATGAGCGCGGCCGCAGCGCCCGTGCTCGAACCGAACAATCCCACAGGGAGACCGGCGGCTTGCGGCTCATCACGCAACCAGGTGATTGCGTCTGTTAAACGCCGGCTCAGCAACGGAATATCAAAACGATATTCCCGGGTAACGGTGTCGATGCGCTCTTCATCGGTCGTCAACAGGTCGAACAGGAGAGTCCCGAGGCGGCCTTCGCGCAAATATCCGGCGACCGCATTATTTCTCGAGCTGAATCGGCTGCTGCCGCTGCCGTGCACGAAAACGACGATGCCGCTGGCTCCGGGCGGGACTTCGAGCCAACCCTTGAGCATCGTTTCGCCAGCGACTATTGTGGATTCATGTCGCTCCGGTGCTGTATTCATCGCGGACACCTCCTCGCGGTATATGCTCTGACCGCATTGGTAATTGCCACTAAGCGGCTCTGCTGACCGACAGCCGCTTATCCTCCGTGATTCGGCATACTGTCCCAAAAACCTTGCTGATCGTATTCAACGTCTCTGTAAGCCACTGGCGATCTTCGCTATCTGTTTCCACCAGGCGCATTTTTTTAATCGATAACGGCACGATCTCGAATCTTTCCGTTCTTCGGGACGGCAGGCTCAGTGTCACGAGATACATCAAAGCCAGCCAGGGGTGACAGTGATCATGGCCTCCAATTCCCTCGTAATCGTTCAAAAAGTCGCCACAGCCATACATGATCGCCTTGCCCTTGTAGAACTCGATGGCCTTTGGGTGATGCGACGAGTGACCGTGAACGATGTCCACGCCACCGTCGTCAATAAGTTGGTGAGCAAATTCGCGCTGTTCAATGGGCACGTCATAGCCCCAATTGCCGCCCCAGTGGATGGAGGCAACGACCGTATCGTTCGTTCTTTTCAGTTTGCGAATGCGATCGGCGACACGCCGGGCAGTTCCTGTAGACAGGTCGCGGAGGAGGTTGACGCCGGCCCGATGTTCCCCGGCACGCCAGCTTCGTGGAACGCCGCTCGAACTGTCCGCGAATCCGAACACCAGTACACGCCCTTTATCGTCCACGGGAATCCGGGCGGGCGAACACGCTGCATCGATATTTTCGCCGGCTCCAGCGGTCGGCACGCGCGCACGTCGAAGTGATAGCAGCGTCTCGCTGAGGCCTGCATAGCCAAAATCCAGGACATGATTGTTCGCCAGCACACAGCAGTCGATACTGGCCGCGGCAACACAGGGCAGGTTCCCGGGCTGCATGCGGTAATGAATGCCTTTCGCGGGCCAGAACTCATCACTGTTCGTAATGCTGGTCTCGAGATTTACAATGCCGATGTCCAGATCGGCAGTTTTCCAGATTTCGAGTGCTTCGCCCCAGACATAACGGTAGTCGACCGGTTTCGGAATCGGACCATTCGCGCGTTCCGCAAGTGTGACGTACCCGTTGGCATTCTTAACGAAAGCCTCGTGAAGCTCGGGTTTGCCGGGAGACGGCAGAATCTGGTCAACGCCTCTGCCCGTCATGACGTCTCCAGCCAAAAAAAACCTGAGATGTTGCTGCGCGGTCACGTAGCGCCATCCGGGCACGTTGTCGTGCTTTCCGGGACGACATGACTGTCGATCTTTGTGTCGCAGATTTTCTCCGGGCTCACGGTCCGCTTGAGAATGGCCGTTTCCAGCGCTGGCGAGAACCTGATGTGCCGAAGCGTGTTTTCGAGAGGTTGTTGCACGGGCCCGTCAGCTGTCGGTCAGAATCGATTCAGGCGGCGCTCTCCTGCGGGTTCGTTTGCAGGATATGTTTTTGCTCGTACTCGATTTGCCGAGCGACCATGCCGGTCAGATTGTTCACAAGTTCTGCAATCGCCCAGATCACGTCATCGATGCTGATCATGCCCAGGAACTCTGAATCTGTCGCGATCAGAAGTCTTCTCACACCTTTTTCGTTCATCGTGCGTGTGATTTCCGTCAGGTCGGCGTCCGGCTTGATGGTGATCAACTCTCTGACGCGCAGGTCTCCGGCGGCAATGGCGTCGAGATCCAGATCACAGGCAATGCCGTGCACGACGATGTCGCGGTCCGTAATCACGCCGATCGGTTTCGCCGCGCGGCCGCTGCCGCGAGTAATGACGATATCGCCGATTCCATGCTCGCGCATCAGTTTGGCGGCATCCATCAGGCTTGTGGATTCATCCGTCGTTACGACTGCGGCCTGAATGAAATCTATCGCACGCATCGGCTTATCCTCAGGGCAAGACCGGAGGATCATTTGCCAATGATCCAATCCGACCCATCTACGCTTGTTAATATGCACCCGCAGAATCCATTTCTGAAGTAGTAGATGTGCTTATTTCCGTAATTCGAGTCCATAGTATTCTTTGTGGTATGCGAATCGGCATCTCGCCAGGATTCCGCCATGAAGCTATTCGCGCTTAACGCCAGTTCGGCTTTGGGGAGCCGTATTGCCGCCCGACTCGGCCGGGATCTGGATCCCCACGAGGAGCGCGAGTTCTCTTACGGAGAGCACAAGGCGCGTCCGCTGGTGGACGTGCAGGGAGAAGACGTCTACGTCGTTGCCTCACTGCACGGGGATCGGGACTACTCGGTCAATGACAGGATCTGCCGATTGCTGTTTTTCGTCGGCGCATTGAAGGATGCCGGTGCGGGGCGCGTGACGGCAGTGTCGCCGTATCTTGCCTATTCACGAAAGGACTGCAGGACGAAATCGAGGGATCCGATTACGACCCGGTATCTCGCTACGGCCCTGCAGAGTGTCGGTACCGATCGAATGGTGACAATGGATATCCATAATCTCGCGGCGTTCGAAAACAGTTTCCGTTGTCCGACCGTCAACCTGGAAACGACCGGGTTGTTTGCGGATTATTTCTACCGCAGTGCGGGTGACGGCATCGATAGCATCGTGTCGCCGGATCTCGGTGCAATCAAGGCAACGAGGCGATTTGCCGATGAATACGCACGCCTGTCCGGCCGTAACCTGAAATTTGCGGTCATGGACAAGCGGCGCAGTGAAGGCAAGGTCAGTGGCAGCGGACTCATCGGCACGGTGGGCAAGCACGTATTGATCGTCGACGACATGATTGGCAGCGGCACGACACTGTGTCGGGCTATCGATGCGTGCCTGGCAGCCGGCGTAACCCACGCCTCTGTCGGTGCGACGCACGGCCTGTTTCAGGAAGGCGCACCGGCCCTTTTTGCTCAATCGGGGATAGAGACGGTCGCGGTTACAGACAGCGTCGCAATCGATAACCTCGGTCTGCCGGACGCGGCCCTGGCACGCGTGCATACGGTCGGGGCGGCGGACCTGATCGCGGGGTGCCTCCGCGAATTACATGCCTGATGCAGCCGGCGTCACCGCCTGTCTGCCAGCTCCATGTAGTGTCGGGCATGCTTCAGGTAATCCGTCGCGATGACGGTCCAGATACCCACGGCTTCAGATTCCAACTGATGCCATACGGATAGAACCGCCCTGGTGGTCGCCCGGAGAGCGGCATAGAAATGCCATAAGTGCAGTCGGAAACCGGCATCGCCGCTTTCCGTGCGGTAGTAGTCGATGCATTGCCGCTCGATCCAGGACAGGTCCAAGTGCCGGCATTCCATGCCGAAAAAGGCGAGTTCCTCGATACAATCCAGGCGGCGAAGCTCGGGATCAAAATCGAGGGCGTCGATGATCTCCGGTTCGTCTCCGGCAACGAAGCAAACATGTTCCGGCCTGAGATCCCCATGTATCTCACGGACATTACCATCCTGTTGGCGCCGCTCGAGAATCTGTGTGCAGTCGTCAATGTAAGCAGCCAGGTTCCCCGTGACATCAAGAACCAGCTTCGGGGCAAGGGCGAAACGCGGGCGTAGCAATTCACGGCGCAACTCGTCCAGCCGCTCCCGAAGCAACGCGGTATAAGCCAACTCGGCAAAATGGATGACGGTCGCCTGACGATAGAAGCGCAGCAGTTTTTGCATCAGAGCACGAATATCGTGCTCGCAGACGAGACCGCGTGGTGCGGCGATGTGCAACATCTGCAATTGAGGCAGCCTGCGCATCTTCACCAGCCATTCGACGGCGCGACCTTCGCCGTTAATTTTCAGTTGCCCATCTCGATTGACGGTCAGTGGCACGACGCCAAGGTAAGTCTCCTTGGCGAGCCGGCGGTTCAGCCGATACTCCTCGTTGCACATATGCCGGCGTGCCTCGAGCGATGAATAATCGATCCTGCCGTACTTGAACGGCTTCTTCATCTTGAAAACGTGCAGATCGGTAAAGAATAGCCACGAATGATGCGTTTGCATCACTTCAATCAATTTCGTGCGTTTGCCAAAACTTTCGGGGGTGCTGAGAAAGCCGAGCTTTTCGTCGAGACTAACAGGCGTGTCACCTGACGGTGTTGGCGTTGAAATGGCGGCAGAACGCATGACAGCCTGGCCTGGTAGTATGTCTCCAGTCTAGCAACCGTGTCTTTTTGGCGCACATAGGTAGCTTTACCTACTGATAGTCTCTGCCATGTTTCTCATACTGTTGATTCGTGCAGGCCGTAGTCGACCAGGAGGCATGCAATGAATTTCAGAGTATTTGATGATCGCCACGATGCTGGCAAAGCCCTGGTTCCGGCGATGCGCCGGCAATCGCTGAATAACCCGATAATCCTGGGCCTCCCGAGAGGCGGCGTCCCGGTTGCCTACGAGGTCGCGCTCGCTCTGAACGCACCGCTCGATACCATTACCGTGCGAAAACTCGGCGCCCCGTTTCAGCCTGAATTGGCGATTGGCGCGATCGCGTCCGGTGGCACTCGGGTGCTGAACGAGGAGCTGATTGCCCAGATCCCGGGAATAGACGACGCCTATATCGAGACTCTGATCGCGGAGGAATCGCAGGAAATGGCGCGTCGCGAGCGGCTCTACCGGGGCGACAGGCCATTCCCCGAATTGCGCCAGCGGGACGTCGTGCTCGTGGACGACGGCATGGCCACGGGTGCGAGCATGCGCGCTGCGGCGGAAGCCGTACTGTCGCGCAAACCATCAAAGGTACTGGTCGCGGTCCCGACGGCCTCGGACGAAGCCGTGCGGCTGCTCAGCGAGATGGTGGACGAGGTAATTTGTCTCGAGACGCCATCGCCGTTTCTGGCGGTTGGCTACTTTTACCGCAATTTTGGCCAGACCACCGATGAGGAGGTTCGTCGACTGCTGAGCCAGGCTCACGACAATCGGTCTGCCGCCTGAGCGACGAACGGCCGGAATAGCGGCACGACGATTACCGCAGACCCCGCGAATCGGGCGTTGCGATGAGTACGTGCTTGAAAACCGGTAAACTCGTTACACGCGGCGAGTCGAGGAAGCGAGTCTGCATTGACCCGGGATGATGGATCGCCATGTTAGCCGAACACGATGCATTGCTGGTGGTGGACGTGCAGCGGGATTTCCTGCCGGGCGGGGCGCTCGGCGTCCCCCGCGGCGATGAAGTTGTGCCTGTTCTCACGGCGTGTATTGATCGGTTCAAACGGCGGAATCTGCCGATCGCCGCAAGCCGCGACTGGCATCCATCCAACCATTGTTCGTTCCACGAGTTCGGCGGATCGTGGCCGCCACATTGTGTTGCCGGCACGGCCGGCGCCGAACTCGATCCGGCGCTGCAGTTACCCACCGATGCGAAGATCGTGGACAAAGCCCGGTCCACAAACCGGGACGCGTACTCCGCGTTCGACGAAACCGAGCTGCATGCGTGGCTGCAAGAGCACGGCGTGAAAAGATTGTTCATCGGCGGACTGGCAACCGACTATTGTGTACAACAAAGTGCGCGTGATGCGCTCAAGCATGGCTATGCCGTCGTATTACTGAAGGATGCGATGCGCGCCATCGACCCGGTTGCCGGCGAGGGCATCATTGAGGAATTGTGCAGCCTCGATGCGTCGGTTATCCGATACGGCGACATGCTCGATGAGTAGCACCAGCCATTCTGCTGAGTCGCATCCGGTCGCCGCAAACCTCGAACGGGTGCTGCCGCGGAGCGCCCTGCTGACGGATCTCTACCAGCTGACGATGCTGGACGCCTATCTCGCGCAGGGAATGTTGGATCAGGCAGTGTTCGAGTTCTTTGTCCGTCGAATGCCGGAAAATCGCAGTTTTCTGATGGCCGCGGGTCTCGAGCAACTCCTGGATTTCCTGGAGAATCTGACATTCAGCGCCACCGAAATCGAGTGGCTTGCCGCAACCGGACGGTTTAGCGACAGGCTGCCGGAGTACCTCTCGGAATTTCGATTTCGAGGCGATGTTTATGCGATGCCCGAAGGAACCACTTTTTTCGCGGACGAACCTGCCGTGCAGATTGTGGCATCGCTGCCGGAGGCGCAGTTCATCGAGACGCGTCTGATCAATCTGATTCACTACCAGACGTTGGTCGCGAGCAAGGCCGCGCGCTGTGTGCTGGCCGCGCCGGGGAAGCTGCTGGTCGACTTCGGACTCCGCCGGGCGCATGGGGCCGAGGCCGGGCTTCTGGCCGCGCGCGCGGCGTTCATCGCCGGATTCTCGGGCACTTCGAACGTCCTTGCGAGCGCGCAATTCGGCATTCCGATGTATGGAACCATGGCGCATTCGTTCGTGCAGGCACACGCATCGGAAGTCGATGCGTTCGAACAGTTCGCAAGAACGTTTCCGGCCGGCACCACTCTGCTGATCGACACGTACGACACTGTAGCCGGAGCGCGTCGCGTCACGGAACTTGTCGCAAAGCTGCGGCCGCTAGGGATCAACATTCGGGCAGTTCGGCTGGACAGCGGTGATTTGGCGACGCTCGCTCGTCGTGTCCGCGAAATTCTGGACGGCAATGGCTGCGAAGATGTCGGTATTTTCTGCAGTGGAAGTCTGAACGAGTACATCCTCGCACAGCAATTCGGTGACGACGTACCGGTCGACGGCTTCGGAATCGGCACTCACCTCGATGTTTCCGCCGATGCGCCTTACCTGGATTGTGCCTACAAGATCGAAGAGTACGCCGGGATGGCCCGTCGCAAGCGGTCAACCGGCAAATCGACCTGGCCGGGGCGCAAGCAGGTATATCGGGAATTCGATGCCGGCGGAGGCCTGCGAAACGACCTGGTAGCGCTGGCCGACGAACAAGCAACCGGACGCAGTTTGCTCGAACCGGTCATGCGCGGCGGCAAACGAGTTGCGGCCCCGCTGCCACTGAGCGAGGTTCGTGCCTACGCCGCGGCTGAGTTGGCGGCACTGCCCGAGACAATGCATGACCCGTCTGTGCGTATAGCCTATCCGGTGGAGATCTCGGCATTGCTGCAGGCGCTGGCGACGCGCGTCGATCACGCATTTGCCTAGGTAGAAGTACGAACAGCAGGTGCCAGGCAGGCATTCTAGACTTGATATCTTCGCCGATTCCGGAGGTGTTCGCATGACTGCCAAGGAACTCAGTTTCGGTACGGAGGCCCGGACACGGATGGCAGAGGGAGCAGCCATTCTGACGCGGGCGGTGAAGGCAACCCTTGGGCCGAGAGGACGCAACGTCCTGATCTACAAGACGTTCGGTGCGCCGGCGATGACAAAGGACGGCGTGTCCGTAGCCAAGGAAATTGAGCTCGAGGACAAGTTCGAAGACATGGGTGCGCAGATGGTCAAAGAGGTAGCCGCGCACACCTCGGAACTCGCCGGCGACGGCACGACGACGGCGACAGTGCTCGCCGAATCCATTCTTCGCGAAGGCCTCAAGGCGGTCGCCGCTGGAATGAATCCGATGGATCTCCAGCGCGGTATCGATCTCGCCGTGCAGGCGACCGTCGAGGAACTCGGTATGCTGTCAATGCCGTGCAAGACGACGACGGCGATACAGCAGGTCGGTACCGTATCCGCGAACGGTGACGAGGACATCGGGCGCAGCATCGCCGAAGCCATGGAGAAAGTCGGACACGAGGGCGTGTTGACCGTGGAGGAGGGATCCGGACTCGACAACGAAATGGAGATCGTGGAGGGCCTGCAATTCGATCGCGGCTATCTGTCACCTTACTTCATTACGAATCAGGAAGAGTTAAGGGTAGAACTCGATGAGCCCTATATTCTGCTCTACGACAAGAAGATCACCAACATCCGGGATCTCTTGCCATTGCTCGAAGAAGTGTCGAAATCGGGCAGGCCGTTACTGGTGGTCGCTGAGGATATCGAAGGCGAGGCCCTGGCCACGCTGGTGATCAATCACATGCGAGGTGTACTCAAGGCAGTGGCCGTCAAAGCGCCCGGATTCGGTGACCGGCGCAAGGAGATGCTGCAGGATATCGCCGTGGTCACGGGTGGCAACGTCATCTCCGAGGAAACGGGTGTGTTACTCGAAAAGGTGACGTTGGACGAGTTCGGGACGGCGAAGAAAGTCGTGGTGAACAAAGACACTACGACGATCATCGGCGGCGTCGGATCCTCCGAAGAGATCGACGGCCGAATTCGACAGCTGAAAAAGCGTATCCAGGAAAGTAGCTCGGATTACGATAAAGAGAAATTGCAGGAACGCATCGCCAAGCTCTCCGGCGGCGTGGCTGTGCTCAAGGTCGGAGCTGCGACCGAGATCGCAATGAAAGAAAAGAAAGACCGCGTCGAAGACGCCATGAACGCTACCCGCGCGGCCATCGAGGAGGGTGTGGTGCCGGGCGGAGGCGTTGCGCTGATCCGCGCCCAGCAGCGGCTCAGGAAGAAAGGACTGAGCGGCGCCAATCCGGACCAGGTAACGGGAATCAATCTGGTTCTCAAATCCCTGGAACAACCGCTACGCGTGATCGTCGAGAATGCCGGCGAAGATGCCTCCGACGTGCTCAGCGAGGTTCGCAAGGGAAGCACCAATTTCGGCTACAACGGCCAGACCGAACAGTTCGGCGACCTGGTGGAGATGGGCATCATCGACCCAACCAAGGTCGTTCGCGTAGCTCTGCAGAACGGAGCCTCGGTGGCGGGCCTGATGATTACGACGGAGGCCATGATTGCTCCTATTCCCGAAGAGAAAGCGGCTGTGGGCCGTGAGTATCCGCCGATGTAGACATCGCCACGAGTCTCGGCGAAGTCGCTGCTTCTGTGGCGCTGCCGGTTTCCGGAGTCGATGAGGTCAAAGCGATATCGGCGGACTTTTCGCCCTGGTCCAGGGCACAAACTTCAGAACCTTGAAACCCCCTGAAATGGGGTGAACCTACTTCAGCAACCGTTTCAACCAACCGGTAGTGGACTGAGCAGGAAGATTGATGCCGTGAGCAGTCAGCAGATCACGATCACTCTCCAGATACTCCGACAGGTCGTTAGCTAGCTCGCCTATGTGTTTGGTGTAGTTCATCCAGCGCATCTTCGAGCTACTGTAAATCGGCATACGCGTCTGCGCGACACTCGCCGTCTTGACGACATGCTTTTGCCGAAAGAATTCGAGGACGGTGTTGTCCCATTCCAGGCCACAGGCTTCGAGCATTCTGCGCGCGTGATGCTCCGGATCGTCAACCAGCTCTTCGTAACGCACGTCAAGTATTTTTCCATCTGGCAGGACTCGATGCCAGTAATCCATTGCGTCTCGATAGATTGAGTACATATTGGCAATCGAATGCACATCGTTCGCCCAAAAAAGATCAGAGAAGCTTTGAAAATAGCAGGAGAGGCATATATCA
>Ga0224512_10003920_pt1 | contig 12862 bp, 10 predicted proteins | sample SF_May12_sed_USG_4_FD_169103 | JGI IMG/M metagenome (GOLD analysis project Ga0224512, IMG submission 169103) | Sediment microbial communities from San Francisco Bay, California, United States - SF_May12_sed_USGS_13 | ecosystem: Environmental > Aquatic > Marine > Sediment | place: USA... | reverse complement strand
ATCCCTGCTCCGCCGGATAACGCTGGCCTGGCGCCCCGATGAGCAGCAACGCAGGCAGTATCGCACGGGCCCAAAGGGCGGGGATAAGTTTATTGAGTCGCGCTGCGCGCGACAAATCTTGTGCCGGGTTCTGGCGTCAAGCGCGAGAATGACGAGGAAACCCTTCACCCTGGAGACAGGATGGCCGCGGCGCGAGGTGATGCGGGGATGCAGCCCGGGCCGAATGGACTCGGCCGGCGGTCTGGAACCGCGGATTTGCACATCTTGGCGCCTGAATTTATTGGTCTGACCGGGCCAGGATATGATAGGGATGCAACGGAGTTTGCCTGGCCATGGACGATCAGATTGTGAAAAGCCGACGCTGGCAGAGACCGCGGTGGCGCCCCGATCCTGTGCGCCGGGATGGCCGATGAAAATCTGGAAGCAGTTTGCCGTTTCCCTCCTCCTGCTGGCGGCGGCCGGCGGCAGCTATCATGCCTATCAGACCTATCTGCCGCAGGAGGAAAGCGGCGGCAAACGCCGGGGCGGGCGCGGCGGCGATGTGCCCGTTATCGTCACGCCGGTCAGCGTCCAGCATATCGAGGAGCGGATTGAGGCCGTCGGCACGACGCGCGCCAGCCAGTCCGTCGATGTGGTTTCAACGGCGAGCGGGCGCGTCGTCAAACTGGCCTTTGAGAGCGGCCAGCGGGTCGCCAGGGGCGACGTGCTTTTGTCGCTCGACGACGATATAGAGCGCGCCAATCTGGAGGAAAGCGAAGCCAATTTGCTCGAAATGCGGCAGGCCCTGGAACGGGCGCAATCCCTGCGCCGCAACAACACCGTGTCGCAAGCCCAGTTTGACCAGTTGACGGCCAGGAATATCGTCGCCCAGGCAGCCCGCGACCGCGCCGCGCGGCAGCTCGCCGACCGCACCGTGCGCGCGCCGTTCGCCGGCATCACCGGATTGCGGCGCGTCGACGTGGGAGCGCGCATCGACAACGATACCGTGGTCACGACGCTCGACGATCTGAGCGAGGTGCAGGTGGAATTCCAGCTGCCGGAAATCTTTTACGGCAATGTCCGGCGCGGCTTGGAAATCAACGCCGCCAGCGCCGCTTTTCCGGGGCGCAGTTTCACGGCGAAAATCACCAATGTCGACAGCCGCATCGACGAAACCGCGCGCGCTTTTCGCGTGCGGGCAGCCATGCCAAATCCCGATCTTCTGCTGCCGGCCGGCATGTTCATGACCATCAGCATCGTCCTGGATGGCCGTGATGCGATGATGGTGCCGGAAGCGGCCGTCATCTTCGAGGGCCCGGTGGCTTATGTCTATGTCGTGGAAAACGACAAGGCGGTGCGCCGCGAGGTGCAGCTGGGGCAGCGCCGGCGCAATCTGGCGGAAATCACCGGTGGCCTGAGCAGCGGCGATATAGTGGTTCAGCGCGGCACGCAGAATCTGCGCGACGGCAGCCCGGTCGCAATCCTGGAGAACGATGTGACCCCGGCGCGCAGCGAAAACGGGAACGGCGGCAGGATGGGTCGCAACTCATGATCCTCTCCGACATCAGCATCCGCCGGCCGGTTCTGGCCGCCGTCGCCAGCCTGATCATCATTGTCTTTGGCATTGCCTCGCTTTTGAAGCTGCCGATCCGCGAATTGCCGCAGGTCGATTCCCCGGTGATCACGGTGACGACGAATTATACCGGCGCCTCGCCGGAAGTCGTCGATACCGACATCACCGGCGTCATTGAGGGCGCCATTGCCGGCATCAGCGGCGTCAAGACCATTTTGTCGGAAAGCCGGCGCGGCCGCGGACGCACGCGGATCGAGTTTGAAACCGGGCGCAATATCGACGAAGCGGCCAATGACGTACGCAGCGCCGTCGGCCGCGTCCGCCGCGATCTGCCCGGTGACGTTGAGGAACCGCGTGTCGTCAAGAACGACAGCGATGCCGATCCGGTCATGCGCCTGGCGATCACCAGCGATCGCATGTCGGCCGCCGAAATCACCGATTACGCCGAGCGTTTCCTCATTGACAGGCTGGCGACGCTCGACGGCGTGGCCAGCGTCGATATTTACGGCGAGCGCCGCTTTGCCGTGCGCATCTGGCTGGACCGGCGCGCCATGGCGGCGCGCAATCTCACGGTGACCGACGTCGAAGCGGCAATCCGGCGCAACAATGTGGAACGGCCGGCTGGCGATCTGACATCGGTCGACCGGCAGTTCACCGTGCGGCTCGACAGCCGCCTGACCACCATCGATTCGTTCCGCGACATCGTTGTCGACCGGGTTGCCGGCTATCCGGTGCGGCTTGACCAGATTGCCCGTATCGAACAGGGGGTTGCGGACGACCAGACACTGGTTCGCTCCAATGGCGTGGAAGCGGTCGGGCTCGGCATATTGCGCCAGAGCCTGGCCAACACGATCGCCATTTCCAATGCCATTCGCGACCAGATCGAAAAGATCAGGCCGACACTGCCGGACGGCATGGAGATCATCGTCGGCTCCGATGACGCGACCTTCATTGCCGCCTCCATCCGCGAGGTTCTGATCGCGCTCGGCCTGTCACTGATCCTCGTTATTCTGGTGATGTTGGCGTTCCTGCGCTCGTTTAGGGCGACCATTGTGCCGGCCGTCACCATTCCGGTGTCACTGATCGGCTGCTTCATTCTCATCAACGCCTTTGGCTTTTCCATCAATGTGCTGACCTTGCTGGCGCTGCTTCTGGCCATCGGCCTGGTGGTCGACGACGCCATCGTCGTTCTGGAAAACATTCAGCGGCGCATCGATCTGGGCGAGACGCCGCTGGTCGCCGGAGTTCTGGGCTCGCGGCAGGTTACCTTCGCGGTGATCGCCACTTCGGTCACGCTGATTGCGGTGTTCGTGCCGATTTCGTTCCTGGAGGGGGCCGCCGGGCGACTTTTCGTGGAGTTCGGTATGGTCATGGCGATTGCCGTCGCCATTTCCACCTTCGTGGCGCTTTCCCTGTGCCCGGCGCTCGCCGTCAGACTGCTCAAGAGCAGCAACAGGAATCCATCGGGCGCGGCGGCCAATGGCGTGTCATCCGGCCTCATGCAGCGGCTTTACGGCAATCTCCTGGCGCACAGCCTCAACGCGCCGCTTGTGGTCATCGCCCTCAGCCTCGCCGTCGCCGGCGGATCGGCGGCGATCTATCAGAATCTGCCCAAGGAGCTGACCCCCTCGGAGGACCGCGGCATCATCTTCATACCGATCACCTCGCCGCAGGGCAGCACCATCACCTACAGCAATCAGATGGTCGAACAGGTCGAGGCCTTTGCCGCGCCGCTGGTGGATTCGGGCGATGTTGACATCGTCTTTTCCATCACCGGCAGCGGCGGCCGGCCCTATCGCGCCTTTGTCGTATTGCGGCTGGCGCCGTGGGAGCAGCGCTCGCTCGACCACAATGGCGTCATTGCCAAGATCGCGCCGAAGACCAGGGGCCTGATCGGCGCCCGCGGCTTTCCGGTGGCACCGGCGGGCCTGGGCCTGCGCGCCAGCAACTCGCCGCTGCGCGTCGTCATTGGCGGGCCGGATATCGAGACCATCAAGCACTGGGCGGCGGACATGGCGGCCCGCGCGCAGGACAATCCCGGCCTTCGCAATGTCGATATCGACTATGAGGAGAGCCAGCCGCAATTCTCTCTCAAGGTCGACCGGGCCAAGGCCGATGATCTGGGCATTTCAATCGATGCCATCGGCGCCACGCTGCAGACCCTGCTCGCCTCGCGCGAGGTGACGCAATATGTCGATCGCGGCCGCACCTATCCGGTTATCGTCCAGGCGCTGGCCGGTGACCGGCAGACGCCGGCCGATTTGCAGAATATCTTTGTGCGCGCCGGCGACGGCAAGACACTCGTTCCCCTCACCGCCCTGTTGAGCCTGCGCGAAGAGGCCGCGGCACCGGAACTGCAGCGCTACGACCGGCTGCCCTCGATCACCATCTCCGCCTCGCTGGCCGAGGGCTATGACCTGGGCAAGGCCGTCGCCGCCATGCAGGCGCTTGGCGAGGAGATCCTGCCGCCGCAGATCCGCATGTCGTTCGCCGGCCAGTCGAAGGAATATCTGGAGACCTCCGGGGGCATCGCCGTGGTCTTCGCCCTGGCGGTGCTGATCGTACTGCTCGTGCTGGCGGCGCAGTTTGAGAGCTTCATCCATCCGTTCACGATCATGCTCAGCGTGCCGCTGGCCTTTGCCGGAGCGGTCTACGCGCTTTGGCTGGAGGGCGCGTCGATCAATCTCTACAGCCAGATCGGCATCATCCTGCTGGTCGGACTGATGGCGAAGAACGGCATCCTCATCGTCGAATTCGCCAACCAGTTGCGCGACCAGGGGCAATCGGTGCGCGAGGCGGTCTTCGAAGCGTCCAAGGTGCGCCTGCGGCCAATCCTGATGACGGCGATTTCCACCATGCTCGGTGCGGTGCCGCTGGTGCTTGCCGCCGGTGCCGGGGCGGAAAGCCGCATCGCCATCGGCACGGTCATCATTGGCGGGCTCGGTCTGTCCACGCTGCTGACCCTGTTTCTGACGCCGGTGCTGTACAATCTGCTGGCGGGCTTTTCGCAACCCCGCAGCGCCATCGAACGGCGCCTGAATGCGGAACTCGGCAAGGCGCCGGCGGAGTAGCCTGCGCCGGCGGCTTCGCCAGGGGCCGCACTGGCATTGCGCATGTCTTCGCCCGGCATAAGGACCGCACGGGACCTGTCACCGGCACCATCGCCATCAAACGGCCCGAAGCGCCCGGCAGCGCAACGGGCAATCCTGCACGCCACCCACAGCCCGCGGCAAAAACGTCAAATTCGCTGCCGCGCCATCAAAAAGACCGGATCCCGGAGGTGTCCGCGTGGTCAATGACTGAACCGGCCGTGCCGCATGTCGCTCGTCAAGCGGCCGAACTGATCGCCGCTGATATGCACAAGGCTACGGTGATCGCCGCCTTCGAAATAAATGTCATCGCGGCTGTCAAGTTGCTCATCGACTACGGCCGGCAGCCCATATGCCACGCTCAGTGCCGGTATGGCGCCCTCCTCGCAATCGGGGAACAGCCGGCTTGCTTCACTCTCCGTGGCAAGCGTCACTTTGCCGCCGACAAGATCGTTCAGCTTGCCAAGTTCAACCTGGCACGTCGCCGGCAGCACAGCCAGAATGTAACTGCCTTGGCTCTTGAGAACGACGCCTTTCGCCAGATTTTTGCCGGAAATGTGACTGGATTGCGCCGACATCGTCGAACACCCGGTCTTTCTGTGGGTGACCACGTCATAGGAAACGTCAAGATCATCCAGATATCGCTGCAACGTCATTGCGACACCCATGACCAGCCTCCTTTCGCGGCATTCCTGCCGCAAGCAAGCCGGCGGGCGGAGACGGCGCGGCTACGGTTTGTGCCGCAGGATGCATTATCAGCCGCAGCGCGCCAGGCCTTCACCGTTAACCGTCTCGTCGGCCAGTCTTGCGTCTTGCCCTGCGCCTCGCAGCCACAACGGCAGAAAATTACGCCCGCGCGCGAAAGACGGCAAGCGCCCGGTGGCGCTAAGTCTGCGGCCTTTGCACGCATCAGGGTGGTTTGCAGACCTGTGTAACGGTCAGCATCAGGACAATGCGCAAGCGTCCTTGCGGTGTCCGGTTGCCCGCTTCGCCGCAATTTGAGACCTCACCTTCTGCCGCTCAGATGCCCGTCGCTCCTCGGCGGCGGGCCGAACAGCGCCTCAACCGCGCAAGTTCCGGCGGCAGCGATGTCCGCCGGTCAGCTCTTCAACAACCTTTCCACATAGGCTGGCACGACCTCAGTCGCCTTGCCGTGGATGGCTTCGGCAAACAGCGATATCCCCTCCGAGGGCTCCAGATTGAGTTCCACCGTGTGGGCCCCCGCCGCCCGCGCCAGGGCGACGAAGCCGGCGGCGGGATAGACATTGCCGCTGGTGCCGATGGAGATGAACAGATCGCAGGTGCCCAATGCAGCATGGATATCCTCCATCCGGTAGGGCATCTCGCCGAACCAGACGACATCCGGGCGCATGCCGCCGGCCCTCTTGCAGGCGCTGCAGGTGAGATCGAGGCTGAGATCGGCCTCCCAGGGCTGCCTGGCGCCGCAACGGGCGCACAGCGCCTTCAGGATTTCGCCATGCATATGGATGAGGTTCTTCGTGCCGGCCCATTCATGCAGCGGGTCGATATTCTGGGTGACCGTCGTTACCTCGCCGGCAAACTCCGCCTCCAGCCGCGCCAGCGCCTGATGCGCGGCGTTGGGCCTGACGCCGCGCGCGCCCTTGCGCCGGCTGTTGTAGAATGCCAGCACTGCCTCAGGGGCGCGGGCGAAGGCCTCGGGCGTCGCCACGTCCTCAATCTTGTGTCTGGCCCAGATGCCGTCCTTGTCGCGGAAGGTGCTGAGCCCCGATTCCGCCGACAGCCCGGCGCCGGTGAGGATGACGATGTGCTGGTAAGGAGCCATGGTGCGGCCGACATAATCACGCCGGGGCCGGTCATGAAAACCCTTTTGAGCGCGGGCGCGGCCAATGCGGTGTGATGGCGGGCGGAACTAAAACGTCTTTCCTGCCGATGCCACGGGGCACGGCATGCATGCATGAAATCGCTCACCCCAGGCCGGTGAGCTGAGCCGGCTCTGTCGAGGCAATCCGCCGACAGCGCAAATAGGCGCTTCAGGTCCCGGCCGCTGTCAAGTCAGGCGCGGTGACAATGCAAGAATGCGGAACGCCTCCGCATTGGGGCAGAAGGTGTTTCCGCCCTTGACCTCTCCGGCGAGCCAGCGGTCGCAAAGCGCGTTATGCTGGCACCGCATGCACCGGCGTCCCAGTTCTTTTCCGATATGCCGGTCGCACCGGGTAACAGTCCTGGGGTCCAGGCCGAGATGTTTCATCATGGCCATCGTCCGCCTGGACGAAGCAGCCGAGGCGGCGGCGGCGCTTACTTGCAGCCACACAATGACGGCGATAGCCGCGCCCGCCAGAATTACCGCAATGCCGATCTGTAAGAGGTCCATGGCCCAATCCTCCCGCTCGCACTCAGGTCGGGTATAGAACCGCAAGCACCGCCACGGGACCGTCCCATTGGCCCACATGGTCTCACTTGCTCGTTTTCGCCTCTGATGTGGCATTGTCGGATTAGCAGAGCCCCGCTGTCAAGACCGCCAGGCGTGCGCCCGGGGTCGTTGACAAGCGTCGCTTATGCCGCCCTTTTCATGATGCCACCGTCTCCGCACGGCCGGCCCGGCGGACAATCCGGCGGGCCTGGCGGTCAAATCGCCAAATCCGCCCCAGGCAGGCCGCGTCAGCCGCCGGCTGACTTGCGCAAAAAGGCAGGTTATGCTCAGCCGCGAAATCGCCCGGCATCGGGCTGGCATGGGGATATCCGGCACTTTGCGGCCGGCAAGGGGCCGGCAAGGGGAGGAGACGATGAGCTTTTCAGATGATGATCGGCCGACGCCGAAACCGAAAATCGCCGTCGGCGACGACCTCGCTCTGCTGTCCCTGGAAGACCTGGAAGAGCGCATCGCCGCTTTCAAGGCGGAGATTGAGCGCAACCAGGCGGAGCTTGACAAAAAACGGCAAAGCCTGTCGGCAGCTGACTTGGTCTTCAAGATCTGACCCGATTTGAAACGCTCGCTTTCAATTTAATTGCCGGTCTTTACCCTACGTTAACCTTTATGAGGTGTAATGGCGCTGTCCACAGAGATTTGGACCCGAGTGGCTCCTGACCACTCTGTTTGACGCCTCCCTGAAAACTTTAAAGAGCCGCATTTGCGGCTCTTTTTTTACCCTTTCTTCAGGCTGTGATTGCGTCGCACCCGCACTTGCGCGAAACTGCCCAAATAAGGCCCATATGTGCTTGCAACACGCAGCCCTTGGGCCGAGAAAAAAGCGCTGGAACGGACCGACGTCCAGAATTGGTCGCCAGGCTGCTGTAACCGGATTGGAGTAGCGTCGCATGCCCCGCAGCGAACCCAAAATAGAGCCGATTTCGTTCGGGCGCGTTTACGCCCAGTCGGAAACTTTTCGCACCCTGTTCAAGGACGGCATGACGCTGGTGGAGGAAACCGCCGCCTATCTCGATGGCGATGGCCGGATTTCAGCCAAGGATCTGGGCCGCCCGGCGTCGATCGTCTATGCCACCGAATCCATGCGGCTGACGACGCGGCTGATGCAATTGGCCTCCTGGCTGCTGCTGCACCGCTCGGTCAATGAAGGCGACATGACCATCTCTCAGGCGGCGGCGGAAAAGCGCAAGATCAAACTCGACCAGCTGGCCACCAATATGACCGGGCCGGGATGGGACCAGCTTCCCGGCGCCTTCAAGGATCTGGTCGCCCGTTCGCTGAAACTGCAAAAGCGTATCGAGCGCATCGATGCGGCCCTGTTTGAACAGGCCGAGGAAATCCATGGCGAGAGCAATCCGGTCGGCGAGCAGATTCAGGCCCTGTCGGCAGCGCTCGACAAGAACCGCTGAGCGAGGCGGCAAACCGGCGATCGGAACGGCCTGATATGAAAAAGCCGGCGCAGGGCCGGCTTTATCGTCGGATCGCACGCCGCGTCAGGAGGCGAGAAAATCCTTGTATTTGCTTTTGAACCGCGACAGCCGGCCGCCGCGATCAACCAGATGCTGGCCGCCGCCCGTCCAGGCCGGATGGGTCGTCGGATCAATGTCCAGATGCAGCGTATCGCCCTCGGCGCCATAGGTTGAGCGGGTCCAGTATTCGGTTCCGTCGGTCATCACGACTTTGACGGCATGATAGTCGGGATGGATGTCTTTTTTCATGATCTGTCTCTTAAAACGCGCCACACGGCCTGGAATATATGCCCGCGATAAACCCGCTTCGCGGCCGCGTGTGCCATTCGGTCTCGTTGTTTGGCGACCCTATAACGGTTTGCGCCGCAACCTTCAAGCCGCCATCATTTGCACATCGGCAGGCCGGCAAGTGCCGCAAGCCCCTTGCGCAACCGCGCCGCACGTGCTGAGAGCCCTCCAGCCATGACCGACCGCTACAACACCCAGAACCGCACGCCCGACCAACTGATTGCCGATGACGGCGGCAAGGCGCGCCCTTCGCTGCGCCCGCTTGCCGCCCTTTGGCCTTATCTGGTGCGCTATCGCGGCCGCGTCGCCGCCGCCTTCGTCGCACTGGTGACGGCGGCGCTGGTGACCCTGACATTGCCGCTCGCCGTGCGCCGCATGATCGATTTCGGCTTTACCGGCGAGGATGCCGCCTTCGTCAACAATTATTTCGCCATGCTGGTTCTCATCGCCGCCCTTCTCGCGGTGGCCAGCGCCAGCCGCTACTATCTGGTGACCACCATCGGCGAGCGCATTGTCGCCGATCTGAGGTCCGATCTGTTTGGCCATGTGATGTATCTCTCGCCGGCGTTTTTCGACGCCGCGCGGTCCGGCGAAATCATTTCCCGGCTGACCGCCGATACCACCCAGATCAAATCCGCCGTCGGCGCTTCCGCCTCCATTGCGCTGCGCAATCTGGTGCTCTTTATCGGCGCCGCCATCATGATGGTGATCACCAGCGCGCATCTGTCCGCCCTGGTGCTGCTGGTCATCCCGCTCATCGTCCTGCCCATCGTCGCCTTTGGCCGGCGGGTGCGCAAGCGCTCGCGCTTTGCCCAGGACACCCTGGCCGATGCTTCCGCCTACGCCACCGAGGCCATTGGCGGCGTGCGCACCGTCCAGGCCTTCACCCATGAGCGCGCCGCCATCGGCCGGTTCTCCGCGCTGGTCGAACTGGCTTTCGGCGCCGCCCGCAGCGCCACCGGCGCCCGCGCTTTCCTGACCGCCTTTGCCATCTTTCTGGTCTTCTCCAGCGTCGTCGGCATTTTGTGGTGGGGCGCACAGGCCGTCCTCGCCGGCCAGATGACGCCCGGCCATCTTGGCCAGTTCGTCCTTTATTCGCTCTTCGCCGCCGGCGCGCTCGGGGAATTATCGCAGGTCTGGGGCGAAATATCCCAGGCCGCCGGCGCCACCGAACGGATCGCCGAATTGCTGCAGACCGAACCCGATATCGTAGCGCCGGACAATCCGCTGCCGATCCCCGCACCGGTCAGCGGCGCCATTGCCCTGCAAGGCGTCAGCTTCACCTATGGCGTCGGCAACGGCGCGGTCCTGAGCGACGTCGATCTGACCGTCGCGCCCGGCGAAAGGGTCGCCGTCGTCGGGCCCTCGGGCGCCGGCAAGTCGACCCTGTTCTCGCTGCTTATGCGATTTTACGACCCGAGCGCCGGTACGGTGACGCTCGACGGCATCGACCTGCGCGCCGCCGACCCGGCCGCGGCACGCGCCCATCTGGCGCTGGTTGCCCAGGACCCGACGATTTTCGCCGCCTCCGCCGCCGACAATATTGCCTTCGGCAGGCCCGGGGCTGATGAGGCAAGCGTCCGCGCCGCCGCCAGGGCGGCTCACGCCGATGAGTTCATCGCAGCCCTGCCGGACGGTTACGACACTGTTCTTGGCGAACGCGGCATCACGCTATCGGGCGGCCAGCGCCAGCGCATCGCCATTGCCCGCGCCATCCTCAAGGACGCGCCGGTGCTGCTCCTCGACGAGGCGACCAGCGCGCTTGACGCGGAAAGCGAGACAGCGGTGCAGGCGGCGCTTGAGCATCTGATGCAGGGCCGCACCTCCCTGGTCATCGCCCACCGCCTGGCGACCATCAAGAGCGCCGACCGCATCGTCGTCATGGACGAAGGCCGCATCGTGGAAGAAGGCAGCCACGACGTTCTGATCGCCAGGGACGGGCTTTATGCCCGGCTGGCGCGGCTGCAATTCGACCTCGGCGAGGCTGCCGGCGACCAGCCGGCGGCGGCAGCATCTCCGGCGGTTTAGAGCGCGTTTCCCAGCCTCACCGTTCCGTCAGTTTCAGCTCGATGCGCCGGTTGCGGGCATAGGCCTCGTCGGTGTCGGCCTCGTCGAGCGGCTGGAACTCGCCGAAACCGGCGGCCACCAGATGGCCCGGCGACACGCCCTGGTCGATCATGTAGCGCACCACCGAAATGGCGCGCGCCGCCGACAGGTCCCAGTTCGAGCGGAAGCGGCTGCCTGGCGCCAGCGGCCTGATATCGGTGTGCCCGTCAACCCGGATGACCCAGTTGATCTCCGGCGGGATTTCGCTCTCAAGCTGCCGGACAGCATTGGCCAGCTTGTCCAGTTCGTCGCGCACTTCGGCATTGATGACGTCGGAGGCGGAGCCGAACAGCACCGAGGCCGGCAGCACGAAGCGGTCGCCGACGATCTCGATATCGGAGCGCCCGGCGAGGATTTCACGCAGGCGGCCGAAAAAGTCCGACCGGTAACGCGACAGTTCCTGCACCCGCTGGGCCAGCGCCACATTGAGCCGGCGGCCGAGATCGGCGATCTTGGTCTGGCTTTCCCGGTCGCGGGATTCTGACGCCTCCAGCGCGTCCTCAAGCGCTCCGATCTGCCGCCTCAGCGCGGCGATCTGCTGGTTGAGAAGCTCCACCTGGGCGAGCGCCCGCTGGCTGATGCTTTGCTCCTCGTCCAGTTTGCCTTCCAGCGCGGCAATGCGCGTATCGGCGGTATCGGCGGCGCCGGCGCGCGCATCGAGCAGTCCCTGCAGCCGGTCGCGCTCCGATTCCGCGTCGGCAAGATTGGCCTGGAACACGGCAAGTGAGGCGCTCAGATCGCTCGTGCTGGCCCGTTCCAGCGCCAGCAATTCGGTCAGTTCGGCGATTTGCGCGTTGAGCCGGTTGAGCACCGTATCCTTGCCGGAAATCTCGCGGCTGAGAAAAAACTGCGCGACGACGAAGACCGATAAAAGAAAGATGAAGACCAGCAGCAGCGTCGCCATGGCATCGACGAAACCGGGCCAGTAGTCGGCACGGGCGCTGCCACGACGACGGGCAGAAGCGAGCGCCATTTTCAGCCCTCGCTGCGGCGGTCGCTGACCGGACGGGCCGGCTTGGCGTCTTTGCCGAACAGGCTGCGCTGGTCATCGGGCAAGTCACCCAGCCCGGCCAGTTTTTCCAGCGTGGTGTTCAAGGCCTGCTGCTGTTCGGACTGGACTTCCATCCAGTCGCGGACGACCTGCTGTTCGGAGCGCATATGCTGGACGAGGCTCTGGATGCCTTCCGCCAGATTGGCCATGGCCGCGGTCGCCGCCTTGTTGGTCCCGCCATCCTGCATGGTCCGCGACAGCCGCTCGACGGCGCCGCGAATTTCCTGCACCGTGCTGTCGGCTTCCTCGTCGGGAAATTCCAGATCCTCCAGATCGGTCAGCGTCGACAGCCAGTCTTCCAGTTCGGTGTAGAAACGGTTCTGCGCCTGCCCCGTCTGCAGATCCAGGAAACCCAGGACCAGCGATCCGGCGAGGCCGAACAGCGACGATGAAAAGGCGATCGCCATACCCGAAAGCGGTGCCGCCAGGCCGGATTTCAGCTCCTCAAAGACGACATTGGTGTCGCCTGATCCAACGTCCAGCGACTGAATCGTCTCCCCGACGGCGCCGACGGTCCTGAGCAGGCCCCAGAAGGTGCCGAGCAGGCCGAGAAACACCAAAAGGCCGGTCATGTAACGCAGAATCTCGCGGTTCTCGTCGAGCCGGGTGGCGATCGAATCCAGAATCGACCGCCACGTCGAGGTCGACAGCGCCGCGGTATCGGCCCGGTCGCGCAACAAGGTCGCCATCGGCGCCAGCAGTCGCGGTTCGATTTCCTCGAAATCGCTGCCCCGGCGCCGGAACGTATTGACCCACTCAACTTCCGGCACCAGCAGTACGACGCTGCGAAAAGCCAGCATGATGCCGATCGCCAGCACAAAGATGATCATGCCGTTCAGCCAGGGATTGCCAAGGAACGCGGTCGCCACCGGCCGGTACAGGATGAACGGCACGAATCCG
>Ga0224512_10003919_pt1 | contig 12869 bp, 12 predicted proteins | sample SF_May12_sed_USG_4_FD_169103 | JGI IMG/M metagenome (GOLD analysis project Ga0224512, IMG submission 169103) | Sediment microbial communities from San Francisco Bay, California, United States - SF_May12_sed_USGS_13 | ecosystem: Environmental > Aquatic > Marine > Sediment | place: USA... | reverse complement strand
CGATCGCGCCATTCGGCTTAATGCGGCGCACGGCTTCGGCGGCGGTGAGTTTACCGCCGGCGAATCGGAGCAACGAGTTGTTGTCCAGCATCGCGCAGGTGCTGGGCGAAAATCTTTGGCAGAATACGCGCAGTCGAAGCCCGTCCTTGGCGCGAATCCGGTGTCCGGCATCGGGCAGGAAGATATAGCGGGATATCAGGCCAAGGCCGGCGCCCAGCACCTCGGCATCGCGACGCCCCTCGGGGAGGCGATCATGGAAGAGCACGATTTGCTCGCTCAGAACCATCGCCCCGGCGGACCATGCGATCAGTTGCCGGTTTCCAAGCAGCGGACCGAGACCGAACAGCAGCAGTCGGTTCAACAGGATTATGACGTTGCCACCCGTGATGAGTACCGCTTCACAGTCGTTGAGGATGTTTTCGATGGCCATCGCGTGCTCAGCGATGGGTGCGAACTGTTCCTTGGCGAAATGCGCCGTGAAATCGGCATGAATGGCACCTGCGCTGTGAAGATGATGCCGATCCAAAGCACGTAGCTGGGCGACGGCGTGGCGTTGCTCGGCTGCCAGCACGGTCGGATCACCTTCGCTGCGCATGACCTGGCGCGCCGCGACCATGAGATGGCGCAGCCGCAGGCGGTAGAAGCGCTGCTGCTCTTTCAGCCTTTCCTGCCGCGACCGATAGGCGTCATGCAGGTCGGAGTGCGCTGCAAACAGTTCTTCGGTGCGCCGATACAGGCCGAGATCGAGCAAGGGCCGCCCGACGAGCTGCTGCACTTCGTCGATATCGCCTTCAGCCTCTTGCCAGCCCGCCGAGATCGTCGCTATCGGGCCGTCACCCGGCGACAAATGTTCGACTGCCGCTGCGAGGTTGCTTGCCGGCCGCTGTGGGCCGAGCAGTACGCGTTTTGCATCAGACAGACTCAAGCAAGTTCCACACGAATTATTTTGACGATTTCCTGCAATGCGTTTTCGACGACGGCGGTTTCCGGGTGGCGCACGATGATGTAACCGTCACCCTCGTAGCTGTCCGACGGCGGTTGCCCTTGCCGCGGTAGCTGGGCCTCCACGACAAGCGCCCCGAACCGACGCTGCGCCTCGTCCAGGCCAACAATATCACGTACTGTGCCGCGGCCCTGGCCGCGAATGTACGCAGCGCCTGCAGCATAACGGCGCGGCGGAGGATCAAATTCCCCACAGATCATCAGCTTCGGCCAGGCGCGATAAAAATCGATGTCGTGCGCGTAGGACAACAGGGAGGTGATTTGCGCGCCCGGCGGCCGCGCACCGACTTCGGAAACGGCGACCCGGCCGTCAACCAGTCGGAACCACTCCATGTGACTGAGCCCCGTGTCCAGGCCAAGTGCTTCGAGGCCGCGAAAAGCCGCATCGCGAATCGGGTCGAAAGACGGATCGCTGATGTCCCTGGGCAACAGGACGCACCATTGAATCCAGGCGTTTTCCAGCACTTCGAGCGGCGACGGCATGTAGCGCGAGATGGAATGCCAGACTGGCTGACCGTCGATAACGATGCTATCGAAAGAGTACTCTGTGCCCTGTACAAATTCCTCATACAGCGTCGGATCTTGCGGCCGTGGCGGATAGCGAGTTAGAAAGTCGACCAGATCCGTTTGTTGATCAAGCCTGAATGTGCGCTTGCCGCCAGCGCCGGCCGGAGGCTTGACGACCAACGGAAAGCCGACTTTCGCCGCGAACGATGCAGCGCTTTGGCGGTCACCAATCAGTGCGTGGCGCGCGCAGGGTACGCCGGCTTGCCGCAGGACAGTCTTCATGCGCGATTTGTCGCGAAAGTTCCGTGCCGCGTCGGCACTCATACCGGCAATGCCGAGTCGTTCGCGGGCTACGGCGAGCGGCACCTGCATTTGCTCAAGCGCGCCGATCATTCTTGCCGCTTTACCAAGACGGCGCTCGAGTTGCCGCGCTGCGTTGACCAGTTGCTCCGGATCCAGCGCATCGTCGACGCGCCAGTGTCCGGCCAGCCGTTGCCGAATGTCGTGCGCCAGATTCTCCGCCGGCTGCTGACTAATAACGGATAATTTGACGTCCGGCAGCTGCGCCGCTCCGACGATGAATCGCAGCGTCGCATCCATAAAGAAAGGTGCGGCAAATATTGCGTGTATGGTCATATTTGTCGGATAGCATCCTATGCAGTTGCCGCCGCAGGCGCAGGGAGCATGGTGTCAATTCGCTCTCCGCTTCTCGCTAAGGGTTCAGGCTTTCGCTGATCCAGACTTTGCGGTTCAGATGCTCGCCTATCCTGATCAGGACCTTGGCAGTTGTCGCAATCGGCTTGTCACGATACACCCGCTCCGGATTTTTGCTTGATTGCAGTCTCGTGCCCATCTCGCGCGTCGCATCGAGCGCACTAACAAGTGAACGCTCGACGCGGGCATCGGACCACAGCACTGCGCGCTCAAGATGGTGTGCGGTTGCCCATAGATAGCGCCCGGCATTCGCGTGCTGTTTTGCGTCACGAGCCTGCAAGGCCAGGACCAGATAATGTTGCGCCAATAACCAATGCGCGCGGGCAAAAGCCGCGTCGAAATCACCTGTGGTGACCGATTGGCCACGAATATCGGTGCGAATCTGATGCAGCGCGTCGATGACTTCGTTGAGCGGCGCGTTGAGTGATGTAACGGATCGCCCGGCCTCGATTGACAGAAAACCAATGCTGACCTGCAAATCGTGCTCTGCCGCGTCGAAGTCTTTGCGGATGAACGCATCGCGGATGCTGCGAAAGCGTCTCGAGGGCAGATCGTAGAAGGTCGCCCAGACGTTCTCGTCAAGTGTAAAAAGCGGCCGATTGACCTGGTGTTGATCAGCCGCAGCGGGCAGTGGCAGCAGGAGCAACAGAGCACTCAGTATTGCAGGCAAGCCGTGCCTGGCGCGACAATTTTTACTGGTCGTACGGTGCATGAGTGGCCTCTCCTGTGGCTTGCCAGAGTAGCAATAGTCTATCGTGTTGCTGCATTTCGGTGTGACAAAATCCAGGGTCGGAGGACAGGTGACCGGCTCCCGGAGCAGCACTATTCACAAATAGGCAACGCCGCGAACGCCATGCTCGAGGTACAATAGTCCGTTGATTGCGCCGCTCCTCCGGCGGGGATCGATCAATCCGCGACAGGCTGCAACCCGGTACCGTGTACAAAGGCGAACGATTCAATAGCATCACCCATCTCGTCGGCGCGTCGTTCGCGCTGGTCGGTGGCGCCGTGCTCATTACCATTGCGAGCATGGAGGGGGAGGTTGCAAAGATCGTCAGTTATTCGATCTATTCCGCCACGCTGTTCGTGCTCTACTTTGCATCGACGCTCTACCACAGCTTTCCGGGGCGCGCCAAGCGCTTATTCCGCGTCATCGACCACCAGGCAATTTACCTGCTGATCGCCGGCACCTACACACCAATAGCGATCGTGGTGCTCGACAGCACGGGCGGTTACTGGTTACTGGGTGGTGTCTGGGCCATGGCCTTTTTCGGCGTAATCCTGGATGCAGTGCGACGCACCGGGCCAAGGATCGGCTCTATCATTCTTTACCTGGCCATGGGTTGGTTCTGCGTACTGGCAATGGATTCTCTCGTTGTTCTTTTGCCAAACGCATCGCTACTGTGGCTCGTTGCAGGCGGTGTGTTTTACACGTCCGGCATCGTTTTCTACGTGCTCGACAGCTGGTATCCATGGTGCCACGGAATCTGGCATCTGTTTGTCCTTGCGGGCAGTGCCTGCCATTACTTTGCCATCCTGTTGCTGTAATCCAGGCTTGTCGTGAACACAACCGATATTAATGCAGACCTTGGTGCGGGTGATGGGTAAGATCTGGAATGACTGCACATCGTCAGTAGCTGCAATGTCTTTTGCGGCGGCTGACTGGCGAGCGCGCCGGTATTCCCAGGCTGCATTGTATGTCCCGAGGACGGCACACCGTTTGTGCTGTCCGTCGATGCACAAACAACAGGCGGTGAATCACGAGTGGCGCAAATTGTGCGCGCCGACCGACACCTGCAGGGTCAATTAATACCGGGATCCCACGTGCGTCTGCGCAAGCGTACGGCAGATCAGCCGATCGCCGGGTTGCGGCAGAAGCTCGAGCATTGGCGGCCTGGTTTGCCGATGTCGAGGACGTGATTTGGACGCGAAGAACAGCCGGTCAGAGCGCTTGTCGCGTGATCGAAATGTCGCTGCTGCCCCGCAGCTGGCTGGCGAATTCTTTACCCATCAGCAGGGCCGGGGTCGTACTACCTGCTTTCACGTCGTCGTGCAGCAGGTGCTCGATAATCGCGACGGGCGCAAGCTGGGTCACGGTGTAACCATTAGCCGTAGTCATTCGCGCAGTGACCGATTCGCCTCCGGCATTGCGTACCTCTCCCCACACGAGTGCATTCTGCTGCTCGCGCTGGTCTTCGCTGGGGCCGCGAACCGTAGTGTCGATATACATTTTAAGCAAGGCCTGGACAAAGCCGAGCCGCAATAAAGGTCGAACCGCCGCCGAATAGCGCGTCATATTGATCATCGCATCGCTTGCGGGCCAGAAGACAGTGATGTTCTTGATGCCAGTCGTGTAGAAGGCCGTCGCAATGTCGCCCCACGGAACGCTCATCGATTGTCGCAGGCCTCTCCCATAGTCGATATCTCGAACCTCGACAGAAATATTGATGAGCTTGCCGTTGCGGCGGGCAAATATGCCATTGCCGAGGTTTTCTACATGGTCTTGGCGGTGCCTGGACTAACCTGCATGTTGCTCTGAAATCCGAGGTCGAGGTGCGTCGCATCGGGCAGGGCGTCCACGAGCGCTTTGGCGACGCAATCCGTTGGCACGACATCGAACCCCACTCCGGGACAGACCACTATTCCCGCTTGTCTGGCGGCCGCATCGACACGTTCTGCGTGGGCATGCTCAAATACACGCATCTCACCGGTAATATCGAAGTAATGCGTTGCGGCTGACAGGCAGCCTTCAATCATCGGCGCGCTGGTCGCAGAAAAAGGGCCGGCACAGTGGATGATCGCGTTGACGTCGTGCAGCTGTGCGGCAATAGTCTGCGCATCGTCGAGGCTGAATGCGCGCCAGGCAAAGCCCAGCTCTTCGGCTAACGTGCGGGTCTTGTCGACGTCGCGACCCGCGAGGATAGGCGTCAGGTGTCGCTCCTTGGCGCGTTCCGCGACGAGTCGGGCGCTGTAGCCGTAGGCCCCGTAGATCATCCAGCTTGTTATGGGCATGGCTGCATCCGTATGCGCGGAGGGACGCGGCTGTGCGCATCGCGCCATCGAAAAATGGTGGGCCCGCCAGGACTCGAACCTGGGACCAAGGGATTATGAGTCCCCTGCTCTAACCAACTGAGCTACAGGCCCTTCGAGGGGTGCGCATTCTAACAAATTTACGGCGCCAAGCAGTATTGCATCATCATGCAACGCCCGTTGGCCAAATGTTTGACCGGCAGAGCGTATTCAGTTCCAATCGAGCCAGGTATGGTAGCCAGGGAAAAACGCATGTGCGCCGATGTTGCTAAAACCGGGCAGCCGTCTACCAGGTCGATTACGACCGATCGTCCATTTCGTTTCTATGACAACCGGCAGAAGTACCTCGCCTTCGTCAATACCTGTAATGAGAAATGGCAGGTTGCCAAGCGCGCAACGCTTGAGCTCAAGCATCTGCGACCCCGCCCACCGGCGGTGCGCGTCTTTGACGCCGGCATGGGCGACGGCACGGTCCTCAGCCATACGATGCGGGCATTGCATCAACAGTTTTCGACACTGCCGTTCTATGTTGTGGGCAAGGAAATCAGCCTCGAGGACATCCGGCTCAGTCTCGAAAAGTTGCCCGATCGCTTTGTCGAGCATCCGGCCAGCGTATTCGTATTTACCAATCTTTATTATGCGGAGGCGCCGCGGCTCACGCCGCGCAATACGCAAGATACGGTTGACATCAACTGGCACGTCGTTGAACTGGAAGGCACTTCGGCCTATGAATACGGCAAGCAGCTCGGGTCCATGGATGAGTTTCTGGTCGACGCCTGGCAGGCCAGGGCGAGCGAGAAAACAGGCAACCCGCTGTATGTGAAGCCGTCCGTGCTGGTGATGTATCGCAAAGACCACCGGTTCCTGCTGGACTCGGTCATTCCGCGGTACGGCGAGAGCAGTGCAGATTACGACTTTATTCTTGCCTCACAACCATGGCGCGCGCGCATGGACGCCGAGTTCAAAGTTCGGCACGTGCTTGCACCGCTGGTTCGGGCGCTTGCGCCATGTGGTCGTCTGCTGGCCGTACATTCTATAGGCGGCGATCCGGGGCTGGAGCTGATTCGCGAGATCTGGCCCGACGAAGATCCATTTCTGGTCAATCGGCACGAACTGCTCAGGACATTGAGGCATTTGCTGGGCGATGAGGCGGACGATTACAACATCGGCACTTCGCCGGACGATCAGGCGATTTTCCAGTACCGCATGCATACGCTTCCCGACGAGATCGCCGAGAGCATCGGCACATCGACCCTGTTCGCCGCATGGAACGCGGCGATTTACGTGGGGCAAATCGAGGATCAGCGACTTGAAGTTGCGCTGGCGGCGACGGATTACCTTGAAGCGACAGCCCGGATTTTGCACAAACACAACGGCCTGTGGTTCAACGACGAAGGCTTCGTCGTATCCCGTAAACCGGAGTGACCTCGTTAGTGTTCAGTCTTCGATCAGAAAACTGCGCAGCTGGTCCGAACGCGTCGGGTGGCGCAATTTTCTGAGCGCTTTGGCCTCGATCTGACGAATACGCTCGCGAGTCACATCGAACTGTTTGCCCACCTCTTCGAGCGTGTGATCGGTGTTCATATCGATACCGAAACGCATCCGCAACACTTTGGCTTCACGCGGTGTGAGTCCGGCCAGCACATTATGCGTAGTTTCCCGCAAGCCCTGCGAGGTCGCCGAGTCCACCGGCGAATGCACCGTCTGGTCCTCGATAAAGTCGCCGAGATGAGAGTCCTCGTCATCGCCAATCGGGGTTTCCATCGAAATCGGTTCCTTGGCGATCTTCAAGACCTTGCGAACCTTGTCCTCCGGCATTTCCATGCGTTCGGCAAGCTCATCCGGCAGCGGCTCACGACCCATTTCCTGCAACATCTGTCGCGAAATGCGGTTTAGCTTGTTGATCGTCTCGATCATGTGCACAGGAATGCGAATCGTACGTGCCTGGTCGGCGATCGAACGAGTGATTGCCTGGCGTATCCACCAGGTGGCGTAGGTCGAGAATTTGTAGCCGCGACGGTATTCAAACTTGTCCACGGCCTTCATCAGGCCGATATTGCCTTCCTGGATCAGGTCGAGGAATTGCAGGCCGCGGTTCGTGTACTTCTTGGCGATCGAGATGACGAGACGCAGGTTAGCTTCGACCATCTCCTTTTTCGCGCGACGCGCTTTGGCCTCGCCAATAGACATCTGGCGGTTGATTTCCTTGATTTCGGAAATCTTCAGCTGCGTCGCTTCCTCGACGCTGATCAGCTTGCGTTGCGCCCGCAGGATATCGTCCTTGAGTTTGGCCAGTGTCGATGAGTGTTTGCGCTTGGCGCGGATGTGTTTTTCGATCCATGCGAGGTCCGTTTCGCTTTTCGGAAAGCTCGACAGGAAATCCTTGCGCGGCATGCCGGCATCGCGCACGCATAGTTGCATGATCAGGCGTTCCTGGCTGCGAATAATGGCAACGATGCCGCGCAGGTTGCGAACGAGAAGATCGAACAGCTTCGGTGCCAGTTTCAGCTCCATCAGCTGGTCGGCCACTTCAGCCTGGATCTTGATCGTCTTCTTATCCTTGACGCCATACTTCTCGATGTTTGTTATGGCGCGCTTGTGCAGGCGACGGACAAGCTTCACGCGCGCCTTTACCTCATCGGGGTCCGGACCGGTATCGACGGCCTCGTCATCGTCGTCATCATCGCTTTTTGGCGCCGGTGGTTTTATCTCATCCGGCTCGTTTGGATCGATAAAACCAACAATGAAATCCTGCATGCGTGTCTCTTCCGCAGCAACGGCATCGGCTACCTTGAGCAGCCTCTCGATCGTCGGCGGAAAGTGTGCCATGTGGTACTTGACCTGATTGAGGCCATCCTCGATGCGCTTGGCGATCTCGATCTCGCCCTGGCGGGTAAGGAGTTCGACGGTGCCCATCTCCCGCATGTACATGCGCACGGGATCGGTCGTACGGCCGAACTCGGCGTCGACACTGGCGAGTGCTGCTTCGGCTTCCTCGGCAGCATCATCGTCGTTGGATACCGCCGCGTCCGACAACAGGATCGACTCGGCATCAGGCGCTTTTTCGTGCACCGTGATACCCATGTCATTGATCATGTTGACGATGTCTTCGATCTGTTCGGGATCGACGATGTCGTTCGGCAGGTGATCATTGACTTCTGCATAGGTCAGAAAGCCCTGTTCCTTGCCACGGGCAATCAGATCTTTGAGCTGTTGAGCCTGTTTGTTGACTGCAATCACTGCGCGTTTTTCGCTCAAGACGGAACGACCTCTGGGTAAAAAATACAAACGACCAAGTATACTGTTTTGACAGGGTTCAAGCCAGAAATATCCATGCTGAATCGGCGCTAATTCAGCTGCCGCAATTCTGCCTTCTCGTCATCCGTTAGCGACCTAAGCCTTTGTTTTTCAACTAAAAAATTGACGCGCTCCCGACGTCCGGCCGCGGCAAGCTGATCGAGGCAGGCCGTCAGCTCCCCGGCCGCGTCAAATTCTTCCTCATCCGGCACCTCGACAGCGGCCAGCTTGCCGAGGTGGTGGCCCTGCTCATGGTGTCGCCAGCGCTCGAGCAGTCCAGCCGTGGTGATATTGGGTTCAGCCTGCACCGTTTCAATCAGGGCATGCAAAAGTTCGATGCCCGGGCGGCTGCTTACTCCGGCCAGCTTCTCGACGTCGAGTGTCGCACCCGCCTCGGGGTGATTGAGAAGCAAGGTGATGGCACGACGCACGACCGATGGGCGCCCCGCGCCGCCGCCGCGCCGCCGCCGCGGGGCGTGTCGTTCGGTCGCCATGCCAGAACTGTCGCTGCCGTGCCCGAGCATCTTCTCGAGTTTTGCGGCGCTAAGCCCGACCGTAGCCGCGAGCCGGCCGATCAACAGCTCCCGATAGACCCCTGGCGGGATACCGTGAATCAGCGGTTTCGCCAACTCGGCCAACCGGGCCCTGCCGTCGACCGTGCTCATATCCACCTGGCCGGAGAGCTCGCTAATCAGAAAATCCGACAGTGCGATGCCCGCGTCAACTGCGTCCGTGAATGCCTTTGCGCTAAATGCGTTGACGAAGGAATCGGGATCGTGGCCGTCGGGCAGAAACACAAAGCGGACCTGGCGACCCTCACGGATTTGCGGCAAAGCGTTCTCGAGCGCTCGCCAGGCCGCGGCCCTGCCAGCGCGATCACCGTCGAAACAAAACGTCACATTGTCGGTGAGCCGAAACAGGCGGTTGAGATGTTCTGCCGTTGTCGCAGTGCCCAGCGTCGCGACCGCGAAGTTGATACCGTGGCGGGCCAGCGCGACGACGTCCATGTAACCCTCTACAACAACGAGCTGCTCGATCTGCCGCAGCGCCTGGCGCGCCTCATACAGCCCGTAGAGTTCGCGGCCCTTGTGAAACAGCACGGTCTCGGGTGAGTTCAGATATTTGGGCTCGCCATCGCCCATGGCGCGACCGCCGAAGCCGATCGTGCGACCACGCTGGTCGCGAATAGGGAACATGATGCGGTCGCGGAATCGGTCGTAGTGTTTGCCGTTATCCTTGCGGATGATAAGGCCGCAAGCCAGCAGGCGCTCGGTAGCCTCCGGAGTTTTTCCAAACTTGTCGAGCACATTACTCCAGCCGTCGGGCGTATAGCCTATGCCGAAGCGACGCGCTGTTTCGCCATCAATGCCGCGCTGCTGCAAATAGTTAACAGCCGCCGGATCGTCGCGAAGCGCCGACTGCCAGTGCTTTGCCACGCTGGACATCAGGGAAAACAGCTCATCATAACGCTGCGCCGGGCGATCGGACTCATCCCGCGGTACCTCCACTCCCATCGAGCTTGCCAGGCTGTCGATGGCCTCGACAAAGCTCATGTGCTCAAACTCCATCAGAAAGCCGATAGCTGTGCCATGCGCGCCGCAGCCAAAACAATGGTAGAAGCCCTTGCTGGGACTCACCGTGAATGACGGCGTCTTTTCATCGTGAAACGGACAGCAGGCCTTGAATTCGCGGCCAGCTTTCTTGAGCTGCACGCGTCGGCCGACGACCTCGACGATATCTGCACGGGCGATCAGATCGTCAATGAAGTCCTGAGGAATAAGTCCGGCCATAATGAAATAAACGCTAGCTTTGCGATAGCGGGTCTATCGATCATAGTTCTCTTGGCGCATTGCGCCAGGATCAGGCGAGACGCGCTTTGACCTTCGCGCCAACGGCGCCCATGTCGGCTCGGCCTGCCGCTTTTGTTTTTATCATACCCATGACCTTGCCCATGTCCCGAATCGACTCGGCGCCAGTCGCCGCGATCGCCTCATCGATGAGGGCATTAAGCTCTGCGTCGCCAAGCTGTTCCGGCAGATAGTTCTCTATAACGGCGATTTCGGCAAGCTCGATTTGCGCCAGGTCGTCGCGACCCCCCTTTTCGAATTGTTCCACCGAATCGCGGCGCTGCTTCACCATCTTGTCGAGCACGCCCAGGACAGCGGCATCATCGAGTTCGACACGCTTGTCGACCTCGACCTGTTTTACCGCTGCAAGAATCAGCCGCACCACTTTGAGCCGGTCCTTGTCACCGGCCTTCATGGCGGCCTTCATGTCGTCTGTGATTGTGCCTTTGAGGGACATCTAACTCGCTGCGCGACGGCGAAGCAGGAAATACTCAGTAAAGGCGTTTGCGCTTGGCTTCGTCGCGGGAAATGCGTTTCAGGTGGCGTTTTACGGCAGCCGCTTTCTTGCGCTTGCGCTCTTGCGTCGGCTTTTCGTAGTACTCACGACGGCGCAATTCCGTCAGAATGCCAGCCTTCTCACAGGCACGCTTGAAGCGACGCAAAGCGGCGTCGAAATACTCGTTTTCTTTTACGCGAACACTGGGCATACAAATAAGGTCTTTAAGTCCATAGACAAAATAACCCGGCCGGGGCCGGGGCGTAGCCGAGCATTATACCGTCAGAATGCGGCCGATTCCAAGCGCTGTGACGCCGACAGGTAGCCCTGCCCACGAGGCGCGCTGCCGGGGGCGCACACTTAGCCTCGCTCGCCATTCCTGGCAAGCCAGCAACCTCCCGGAAACCACGCCCTTCCAGCAGCGCCGGGAATGGGGAACACGCCTCCGTGGCAGCACCCAAGGGTGATCTGGTCGACCAGGGGCCCTGGCTGCACGTCGCCGCTGGAAGCCGCTCCCAAAGGTGGGTCGCTGCGGTATCATCCGCCGCCTATGAACGTTCTTGGCATCGAAACGAGCTGCGACGAGACCGGCGTGGCGCTGTACAGCACGGTGCACGGCCTCGTGGCTGACGCCCTGCATAGCCAGGTCGATCTGCATGCAATGTATGGCGGCGTTGTGCCCGAAATCGCCTCGCGCGATCACGTTCGCTGCTTGCTGCCACTCGTCCGGCAGGTGCTAAGCGAAGCTGGCATCGAGCGCCCCGACGCGATCGCATATACGGCAGGTCCGGGACTGGTTGGTGCTTTAATGGTAGGCAGCGGCATGGCCAATGGCTTGGGGCTGGCCTGGAACTGTCCGGTCATCCCGATCCATCACATGGAAGGCCACCTGCTGGCGCCAATGCTCGAGGACGCTGCGCCGGAGTTTCCGTTTCTCGCCCTGCTCGTGTCTGGCGGTCACTCGATGTTGATCGCCGTGCGCGGGCTCGGTGAGTACGAGGTGCTCGGCACGACGCTCGATGACGCCGCCGGCGAAGCCTTCGACAAAACGGCCAAATTGCTCGGCCTGCCCTATCCGGGTGGCCCGGCCCTTGCCGCCCTGGCCGAGGCGGGGAATGACGCAGCCTATACCTTGCCACGACCTATGCTCAGCCGGCCAGGGCTCGACTTCAGCTTCAGCGGCCTGAAGACGGCGGTGATGCTGGAGGTCAGGAAGGCGCAGCAGGCGGGCGAACTCGATGATCGCAGAGCGGATATCGCCGCCTCGTTTCAGCGCGCCGCGGTTGATACGCTCGTCGGACGGGCACTGCAGGCCGCAAAACGCGAGGCGCTCGATCGCCTGGTTGTTGCGGGCGGCGTCGGCGCAAACAAACTGCTCAGAAAAGAAATGGCCGAGCAATTCGACGGCAGCGTTTATTATCCGCGCATGGCATTCTGTACCGATAATGGTGCGATGATTGCTATCGCCGGGGCGCTGCGGCTGGCCGACGCAGCGTCGGTTACAGAAATACGTGCCCAGGCGCGCTGGCAGCTCGATTCGCTGTCGAAGCCCGCCACGGGCATTGCAGCTGCACGATAACGAGACGTCATGGACATCATTTTTCTGCACGATCTGCGCGTTGAGGCCGTCATTGGTATCTGGGAATGGGAACGCAAAATACGCCAGACCATCGCAATCGATCTCGAGATGGCCGCAGATATTCGCAAAGCGGCCGCGAGCGATAGCGTCGAAGACACGCTCAACTACAAATCGGTGGCGAAACGCGTGCAGCAGTTCGTTGCCGATTCGAGTTTTCAGCTCGTGGAGACCCTTGCTGAAGAAATTGCGTCGATCGTCCGCAACGAGTTCGACGTTCCCTGGGTACGTGTGCGTGTCAGCAAGCCCGGTGCGATTCGCGGTGCGCGGGACGTCGGCATCCTGATCGAACGTGGCGCGCCGTCAGGCGGAGAGTAGCGAGGGCGGGGCATGGCCACTG
>Ga0224512_10003917_pt1 | contig 12876 bp, 13 predicted proteins | sample SF_May12_sed_USG_4_FD_169103 | JGI IMG/M metagenome (GOLD analysis project Ga0224512, IMG submission 169103) | Sediment microbial communities from San Francisco Bay, California, United States - SF_May12_sed_USGS_13 | ecosystem: Environmental > Aquatic > Marine > Sediment | place: USA... | reverse complement strand
CGATCTGTCGGTGGGCGTGGAGCAAAAAACGCAAGTCGGACTTCGATGAGGCGGCAAAGCTGCCACTCGAAACCGACGAATAGAGGAATGAATTCATTATGACCACCGGTTGGAGCCTATTTGTCATCGCACTGGTGTTGATTAACGTTATTGGCGCGGTATGGATGCTTCAGTCTCTATCCAAGCGCAAAGCCAGTGACGAGGAACAGTCAACGACGCACGTCTGGGATGAGGACCTGACGGAACTCAACAATCCGTTGCCGCGCTGGTGGCTGGGTCTGTACTGGATCACCGTGATCTTTAGCGTTGTTTACGTCATTATCTATCCAGGTTTTGGCAACTTTTCGGGGTTCGCCGGATGGACCCAGACAAGGCAATACGAAAACGAAATCGCGAACGCCGATGAATATTACGGAAACATCTTCGCGGCGTTTGCCGATATGCCGCTGCAGGCGATGGTCGACGATGCCGACGCCGTCAAACTGGGCCGAAATTTGTACGCGAACTACTGCACGACCTGTCACGGGTCGGATGCGCGCGGCGCGCGCGGCTTTCCGAATCTCCGTGATGGCAGCTGGCTCTACGGTGGCAGCCCGGAGGTGATCCAGGCGTCGATTACCAACGGCCGGGTTGGCGTGATGCCGGCGCTCGGCGCGGCGCTGGGCGAACAAGGCACCGACGAAGTCGTGAGCTATGTCATGAGCCTGTCGGGACGTGGTGGTGACGACGCTGCCATGATCGCCACCGGGCAACAGAAGTTCGCGCAGATTTGTTCGGCCTGTCACGGACCGACCGGTACCGGAAGTCCCGCGCTCGGGGGGGCGAATCTCACCGACGATGTCTGGTTGCATGGCAGCACCCCGGAAGACGTGCGTGACGTCATCGTGAATGGCCGCGTAAACCAGATGCCCGCACAGGGGAACCTGCTTAACGAAGATCGAATTCGCACGCTGGTCGCTTATGTGCTGAGTCTCGGGCCAGCGGAATGACCGTTTATCATGGCCGCGCCCGACAACAACTCGCAGTTTGATGACGATGTCGAGATCGAGGCCACGCGCGCCAGTAAACCCTGGAGCCGCCGTGCGCAACTGATTGCCGTTGTCGGGTGGTCATCTTTCCTGGTAGCCGCCGTCGGCACGATGCTGTTCTTCGCGTTTGTCGACCCTGTTCAGATGGAAGACACGATGGCGGGCCGCTCGGTTTCTCGCATGACTGGCTATGGAATAGGATTTTTCTTTTTCTGGTTGCTTTCTGCAGGCGCGGCAGCGGTTGCCGTGTTCATGGTTCAATCCGGCCGGCAAAATGATCGGGACCGGCGCTGATGGATGAAGCTGTTGACGATGTCCAGTCGCTGTACGAAAAGCAGACTAAAATCCACGCGCGCGAAGTCAAGGGGCTTTTCAATAAGCTGCGGGATGCCTCAACCGGCGTGCTGCTCGGCGTGTACTACTTGCTGCCGTGGCTCAGGTGGGACGAGCGGCAGGCGGTGTTGTTCGACCTTCCGGCCCGCAAATTCTATATTTTCGGCCTGACGTTCTGGCCGCAGGATTTCGTGTTTTTGTCGTGGCTGCTGATCATTGCGGCACTGCTGCTGTTCTTCGTGACGGCGCTGGCCGGCCGCGTCTGGTGTGGTTACGCCTGTCCGCAAACGATCTGGACAAAGGTATTCGTCTGGATGGAGCGCCTGGCCGAAGGTCGGTTTGCGAGGCGCATCAAACTCGACCGCGGGCCCTGGACCGCAGAAAAAATCCTGCGCAAGACGACCAAGCAGTTGCTCTGGATCGGGTTTGCATTGTGGACGGGCTTCACGTTCGTTGGCTACTTCAATCCGATCCAGGAACTCACTGTAAGTTTTGCGAGGTTGGAACTGGGCGGCTGGCAATGGTTCTGGATCGGCTTTTACAGTCTCGCGACTTACGGTAATGCCGGGTACCTGCGCGAGCAGGTGTGCAAGTACATGTGCCCGTACGCCCGTTTCCAGAGCGCGATGTTCGATGCGGACACGCTGATCGTCTCGTATGACGTGCAGCGCGGCGAGCCGCGCGGTCGCCGGCAACGTGGCCGCGACCCCGTCAAACTCGGGCTTGGCGACTGCGTCGACTGCAACATCTGTGTTCAGGTTTGTCCGACTGGCATCGATATCCGCGAAGGGCTGCAGTACGAATGCATCACCTGTGCCTCATGTATCGACGCGTGCGATGAAGTAATGGACAAGATGAATTACCCGCGCGGCTTGATTCGCTACACGACTGAAAACGCCCTGGAAGAAAAGCCCAGTCGAATAGCACGCCCTCGCACGCTGGTCTACGCGACGCTGCTTGTCGCTCTTTGTATCGGGTTTTTTGTCACGCTGGCTAACCGGCCAATGCTGCATGTGGATGTGATCCGTGACCGCAATGCGTTATACCGTGAGCTGGTTGACGGTCAGATTGAAAATGTTTACACGCTGAAGATTCTCAATAAATACGACCTGGCATATCCGTTGACCATTTCGGCCGAGGGCGTTGACGGTTTGCAGGTCGATACCGGCGATCGGGAAATCCAGATCGATGCCGGCGCGGTGCTCAACGTGGTGGCACGGGTGCGTGCCCAGCGGGACACGCTGGGCCCCGGTAGCCAGCAAATCCGTTTCCGCGTCGAGACAGTCGACCGTGATAAGGTCGCGATGCAGGACACGCGTTTTTTTGCTCCGATCGAACGAGTACAGGACGATGGTTGAAAAGAATAACGAGCCCTGGTATCGGCAGTTCTGGCCGTGGTTCCTGATGATTCCGCCGGCCGCCGCCGTGATCGGCGGTTTTGCGACCGCCTTCGTTGCCGGTGGGCCGCCGTCGCTGGTCGTGGATGATTACGGGCAGATCGCAATGGCCACCGAGGCGCGCGCTGCGCGTGATGCGAAGGCAGTCGAGCTGTCGTTGTCCGCTGATTTGCAGCTCAGCGATGCGGCCACGGGCGCGATGCAGTCGATGCGGGTCAGACTGGAAGGCCGCGAAGCCGGTTCGTCACCGAGCCGGATCAAGGTGCGCCTGATTCACCCGACTATTGAGCGACTCGATCGCAACGCGTTTCTCGAGCGCAGCGGCGCCGAATATCGCGGCAGTATCGAACGCCCGCCCGGGCGCTACTATGTGCAGATCGAGGATGATGCGGGAAGCTGGCGGCTGACCGGCGAGTTGCCGGCGAATCTCGAGCAGCTAGCGCTGACGGCCGATGACCCCGACGGGAGCGGCAACGAATGAGCGAAGTGCGTCAGGCACGCGGCGAAGCGGACTGGTCCTGCTACGACAGAGCGGCCGTGCAAAGCAAGTTCGTCACCCGCCAGCGTGACGGACTCGCGGTGGCGAGTATGCTGATTGGCGGCGTCCGCTGCAGTGCCTGTGTCTGTTTGCTCGAGGAAAAAATCGGCGGGCTCACCGGCGTTCGCGCGATTCGCGTCGACGCCCTGACCACGCGCGCCGAGATCGTCTGGGACCCGGGCGTCATTCCGCTCAGCAAATTGTTCGCCGCGATCTCGGAACTCGGTTATACGCCGCAGCCCTATGCCGCTGACCTTGTGGAACACGCCCTCGGTCTGGAGCAACGTCAGTCATTGTATCGGCTGATTATCGCCGGACTCGGGATGATGCAGGTGTTGAGTTTTGCGGTCGCGCTGTATGCCGGCGCGCTCGACGCAATGGATCCCGAGATACAGCGTTTCCTTCGCCTGGTCAGCCTGGTCGTCGCATCACCCGTGGTGCTCTATTCGGGGATGCCGTTTTTCACCGGCGCGCTGCGCGGAATCCTCGCGCGCCGACCTGGAATGGATGTGCCGGTTGCGCTGGCGATCGGCGCCGCGTTCACGGCAAGCGTCTGGAACACGTTTCGCGGCTCGGGAGAAGTTTATTTCGACTCGGCGACGATGTTCGTATTCTTCTTGTCCGTGGCGCGCTTTCTGGAACTCACCGGACGCCGCCGCGCGCTGAGTATGACCGGGGCACTGGCGCGGCAGATGCCGGCGACCGTGACGCGCATTGTCGATGGTGGCATCGAGGCGATTGGTATCGACGAACTCGCTGCCGGTGACCTGTTGATGGTGCGGCCAGGCGCCGTCTTTCCGGCAGACGGGATAGTCGAACGTGACGAGATCAGGGTCGATGAGTCGTTGCTGACCGGTGAGAGTCGGGCGGTCGTCAGGCGGCCCGGCGATCGTGTTGCCGGCGGCAGCCTGAACCTGATGCACGCCGCGCGCGTGCGCGTTGAAAACGTCGGGGCGGACACGGTAATCGCGGAAATTGGCCGGCTAATTGTCGGCGCGCGCGATGATAAACCGCGTTCCGTGCAAATTGCAGATCGCCTCGCCGGCTGGTTTGTTGTCGCGGTCCTGTTCATCGCGGCAGTCGTTGGCATTTGCTGGTGGCTGATCGATGCGACGCGCGCCTTCGAGATCGTACTTGCAGTCCTGGTGGTCAGCTGCCCCTGTGCACTGGCGCTGGCCACTCCGGCGGTCTACACGGTGGCGACCAGCGCGCTGGCACGTCTGGGGCTGTTGATCCGCAATGCTCGCGTCCTTGATGAATTGCATAAAGTGACCGACATCGTGCTGGACAAGACCGGCACGATTACGCGTCACGCTTTCGGCATCGGTCAGGTGCGGGTCTTCGGCCAGCTGCCGGAAGATCGGTGTGTTGAGATCGCCGCGGCGTTGGAAGCGCAGTCGGAACACCCGATCGCGCTGGCTTTTCGCGCGCAGCGCAGTGCTGCCGGCGCGCAGAACGTCAGGGCCGTAACCGGACGCGGACTCGAAGGCAGCGTCGCGGGTCGCGAGTATCGAATCGGCACGCTGGAATTCGTTGCCGACTTCGCTGCGTCGGACACGGCCGGAATCGGTCCGGGCGACACCGAGCAGACAATCGTATTCCTGGCTGATCGAGATCGTGTCCTCGCGCGCTTTGCGATCGAGGAACAACTCCGCCCGGGCACCGAACAGGCATTGCGTGAATTCGAGCGGCGTGGAAAAACAATCACGATCGCCAGTGGCGACCGCGCAGCGCCGGTGCGCGTCGTCGCGCAGCGACTCGGTATCGATCGCTGGAGCGCGGCATTATCCCCGGCCAGCAAGCTGCAGATGGTGCGTGGCATGCAGCAAGCCGGGCATCGCGTGGCGATGATCGGCGACGGCATCAACGATGCACCGGTGCTGGCGGGGGCGGACGTCTCGATCGCACTGGCTTCCGGCACATCGCTGGCGCAGGTTTCGGCGGACTGCGTCATCATCAATGAGAATCTCGGCACACTGTGCTCGGCGCTCGATGTCGCGACAGAATCACGGCGCATTGTTCGGCAAAACCTCAGTTGGGCGGTGGGCTACAATTTGTTGGCCATGCCACTGGCGGCAACCGGCTTACTGGCGCCATGGATGGCAGCGCTGGGGATGTCGGCGAGCTCGTTGCTCGTCACGATGAATGCCTTGCGCCTTTCGCGCCGGATACCTCAATCTGCAAGCCCGCCAATGGGCCCCTTAGATCAGATAGTTTCCGCGAGGGCACGCGGATGACGATCATCTACATGCTAATCCCGCTCGGCCTCGTGTTGCTGGTCGCAGCCGTTGCTGCGTTTATCTGGGCGGTCCGATCCGGACAATTCGAGGATCTGGCGACGCCAGCGGAACGCATCCTGCTCGACGACGATCGACGGCCGCCCGAGTAAACAACCACGGAATCGAAGCGAGGATTCTCGCGGTGCGCGGAAACCGCGACTCGACACTCATCTGCGTGTCGAAAATGGTGTCGGCCGGCAATTCCTCGAAAACCATGCGGCGGCGCTGCTAAGCTCGAACGCACGAACTTGTGAACGGTTTGCAGGTCAATGTTTGCAGGAGCCGTGACAAATATAAACAAAAGGAGCCGACATGGACCATCCGAAATTATCGCGGCGGGGGGTGATCGCCAGCAGCGCCGCGGCCGCGGCAGTCGCGCTGACCAGCAAGGCCGAAGCAGTTCCGGCGCCTGCAACGGACTGGTCAAAGCGAAAAAAGTTTAAACAAGTCGACGGGATAAATATGGCCTATTACGAGGTCGGCGCGGGTGATCCGATCGTCTTCCTGCACGGAAATCCGACCTCCTCCTATCTATGGCGCAAGGTCATTCCTCATGTGCAGCATCTCGGCCGCTGCATCGCCCCGGACATGGTGGGGATGGGTGACTCGGAAAGACTCCCGAACAGCGGGCCCGGTGTCTATACGTATCTGGCACACCGCAAGTATCTGTTCGGCCTGCTCGAGCAGCTCGGCGTCGATGAGAACGTTGTTTTCGTCATTCATGACTGGGGTTCTGCGGTAGGTTTCAACTGGTCGCAGCTGAACCCGGAGAAGGTGAAAGGTATCGCCTACATGGAAGCCTTGATGACGGCACCGGACAGAGAGAATGTGACACCCACCAAATTCTTCCAGGTTATGCGATCCGAGCAGGGTGACAAAGCGGTGCTCGAAGACAACATGTTTATAAAGTTGTTTCTCGGCGAAGTCGGCCTTTACTTGAGCGAGGAGGATAAGGCCGAGTACCGGCGGCCGTACCTGGAGCCCGGCGAAAGCCGCCGGCCAACGCTGACCTGGCCACGCGAGGTGCCATTCGGTGACGATCCGGCGGTCAATGCCGAAATAATGCGTTCTTATTCGGCCTGGCTGGCCGAATCAGACGTGCCCAAGCTGTTCATTCAGGCCGTCCCGGGAATCATATTCGGCGTGCCTGAAATGCGCCGGTTCGCCCGCAGCTTGCCGAATCAGAAAATCGTGCAGGTCTACGGCGGGCACTTCGTTCAGGAAATCTCCGGCGACGCCATCGGTAGAGCCCTGGCTGAGTGGATTCCGTCACTGGGTTAAGTGAATCCAGGCAGATAAAGACAGGCGTCAGACAATCATTTTCGAGTGTTCGTCGTTACTGTCTGACGCCATTTTCCCGTCCATGACGCCGTCGATCAGGGCTTTTCCTGACCTGGCTTGGGTGCTTCACCGCGTTGCAGCCCCGGCTGTTCCTTGATCTCGGGATCAACCGTGTGAAAAATCTTGCCGATGGTCGCATCGTCATCGAGCGATTCGACAACCAGCACGGCCAGGTCGGCACGATGGATAACGCCCATCACCGAGTGATCTTCGGTCTTGATGGCGGTGCCCGTCGCCGGTTGCGACAGCATGCCGCCAGGCCGGAGAATGGTCGCGTCGAGGCCGCTCTCCATCAGGTAGTCTTCTGCTTGAGTTTTTAATTCGGCGACCGGGCCAAGAAACTTGCGCGCGTTCTCGCTCAACACATTGCTGCTGTCACCCGTGCCGACCATGGTGACCAGCAATGCGCGCTTCACGCCATGACGTTTGGCGGAATCGACCATGTTCTTGATGCCGATGAAATCGGGGCGTGGTTCTTCGCCGCGCTTGCCGCCGATCGTATTCACCACAGCTCTGAACTTTCCCGCGGCGAACGCCGCCTCTACGCTATTTGCGTCTACGACATCGCCGATCGCGAAATCGACCTGCAACTCTTCGAGTTCGGTGCGGTCTGAGGTCGGCCGCACGAATGCAGTGACGTTCTCGCCACGTCCGGCGAGTATTTTCGTAACTTCGAGTCCGGTTCGCTGGCTGGCGCCGAACACCAATACTCCGTCAGTCATGTCCATTGTCCTCTTATTCGTTGTAAAAGTTTTTGTAAAAGGTTACCGGTGACTTAAATTTCGTAAGGCGTGGCGCTAGATTCTACCCGCGGTAAAGTCTTCAATAACCTTATCCAGATCGACGCCGCGCCCGGCCGTGGTCTCCTCCAGTTCCGATTGTGCAATCCGAAAAATCCGGTCCAGATACTGCTCACGCCAGGAATCCCTGGCCTGCTGTTCATCCGCCGAAGGATCGAACTTTTCGATTTCCTCCTGCGCGAATAAATCGTGTTTCTCCGCAACACGTTCGACGGCGTCAAGGCGGTCTCGCAGCACGGCAACCTCACCGATCAGGGGCACAATGATCGCCAGCAGCCTGTCGACATCAGGATCGGAGAAAAATTGCGGCCGTTTTCCTTTTGCGGTTCTCAGAAGTTTGATTGGTGATTCGGTATGCTCGGGCTTGTTCATCATTGGTTCTCCGCCAGGACCTTGCCTGGGTCAGTGGTCAATCATACGCGCTCTAGCCAAAAGTCGCCGCGCGTCGCACGCTGGCGAGCATCGAGGTATCCATCAGGAATTCTTTGGCGCGCCGTGGGTCCGCGGCAGTCTTGCGTAATTCGTCGAGCTCGCGGCGGCGGGCGCCGGGATCCCGCTCCTCCAGACGTTTCTTGTTACGTACGGTTTGCTTCTGCACAAACTCGTTGGTGATGGTCCGTCTTTGCAAATCATAATGATCCAGTGCAGAAAAATCTCTGCCTTCCGGCCAGACCTCAATGAGTTTCTCGGTCAGGTTCATCGCGTCATGTATCCCGCCGTTCAGGCCCATGCCTCCGATCGGGTTATTCAGGTGCGCGGCATCTCCGGCCAGCAGTACTCGGCCCTTTCTGAAAGTGGACGCCACGCGCTGGTGGGTGACGTAAAGATTTCGATGAATGACCTCATAGCTGCCCGTTTTCGGAAAGAATTTCTGCAATCGCGCCTGCACCGCTGCGTCGGTTAATACTTCTTCATCGGTCTCATCAGCCGCGGTCGGAAAAACAGTTCTCCACAGCCCTGGAGGTCCATCGGCCGCGACTTTGAAGAGATTGCACCATTCGTGCGGATCGGCCAGATAATTGCGCAATACAAATTTTTGTGCCGCGCCGAAATCGAATGGTGTTGTCAGGACGATGAATTTCTCCGGAAAGGTAAAGCCTTCCATGTCGATGCCGACTGATTTTCGCACGGCACTGCGGCCGCCGTCCGCGCCGATCAAAAATCGACCGTCTATTTGTGCTGTTGATCCATCGCCATGCTCGACGCTGACCGAGACTGACTCACCGCGATCGGCGACGTCGGTGACCCGCGTGGAGAACTCGACCCTGCAATGCGCAAAATTGGCGAGTTCAGCCAACACAATCCGCGCGATTTTGAATTGCTCGCATTGCACGACGTATGGAAATGCGGTCTCATCAGCAAGCAGCGCATGGTCGAAGCTGGCAACCATTTCGCCGGTCGGCCGATCCCAGAAGCGAAATTCCGGACAAATCAGGCCCTGCCGCTCGACTTCGCGGAGGATTCCGAGTTCGTTCAGCATCTCCAGCGTTGCCGGGTGCGTGGTGGCCGCTCGCGGGTCATCGAGCAGCTCGACGTTCTGCTCGAAAACGAGCACCGGAATATCGGCCTGCGCAAGACGCAGCGCGCAGATCAGACCGACCGGGCCGGCGCCGGCAATGATGACCTGATGGAAATTCTCGTATTTGTGATCCGTCATCTGTCTCGACCCGCAGCCCAACACGGGCGTTGTTCGGGTTAATAGATCGTTGGGGCTGGATTGTGCTAAACGAGGATAAACGAAAGCGCCCCCCGGCAGGGAAGAACTTTCTCGATAGTGACTTCGCAGAGAAACTCGCTACGGCGTCAGCGCTGCGCAGAGCGCCTGCTTACCTTCATTCCACATGTCCCAGTGGCCTGCAATAAACTCGATGTCTTCGGTATCGATATCAAAGCGAATCCGTCCCACATCAATGCTTTTTGTTCTGAGCTGTAGTAAATCCTCGGTCTCTGCTTCATCTACAACATCCTCCTCTCTATAGTTAGAGTTTAGGTGTTGTATCGACCGGTTGAAACCGCCGTCGGAAGCTGCCCATTGCAGCGCAACACCCGGAACTTCCGCTATCTGTTCTTAAGGCGACATCACGCCGGCTCTCGCAAGTTACTTGCTCAAGATCCCGTTGATTTTGTTGCTGTAGTGCTCAAGCTCCTCTTTGTCGAGATCAATCAGGAAGGCTTCCTGCAAGACCTCGGATACCGCTTTCTTTACTGAGTATCCGTAGAGTTCCATCACCCACAAGATGTCCCCTGCTTCCGATTCGAAATTATTAAGGTCGTTCACGTCAGCTGCACCGTCGCCCAACGGATTCCAGTCAGCCAGTATCTTGCCGATCTCTATGGCTTTCTCGTCTTCAGTCACGCCTGTCAGCTCCTGGATCGCAGTCTAAATATTACTCGCGTTAGCCATCGGTCTGTTCCGAGTACTCGCCACGCAGCCATTTCTCTGCCGTGAGTTTCTCGATTTCCGCGTAATACTCGTCGTTGCCTTTTGCACGATCGTCGCCATGCATCAGCTCATACATATGATTCACCAGAACACTCGCGATTGCATGAATCGCATCGTGACGATCGAGGTTCCCATCGAGTAGCCTGTGAAATGCTGTTTCTACTGGCGTTTCATTTCCCAGCGCAATCTGATTCTCAACAACTACGTGCAGCAAGGCATGTGAATATTCGTCGGGCGGCGCCTCTGTGCCAACTTCCTGGTGGTATTCCATGACGAAATTGATACGCTCGTCGGTATCGAGCGCCTCCCATTGCTCGGAGTCGACATCGAGCATCGGATCATATTTCTCCATGTTATTAGACACCCTCGATCAATGTCGTCAGTCAACCTGTCGCTACCGTATGCGCGAGGTATGCTGCCGTCAAGAACACGCAGGACCCCGTGCAGCGTGGCGTCAGAGAGCGTGGGCAACTCGATATTGAATAGCCCAAGTGCGTCACTTTCTGCCAGCTGCCTTCCGATCACCCGATCGTACGATTTGTGGCGGAAAGCGGGCATTCGGACTCAACGGGTCTGACGCTGTTGGCACGGTCTACCGCTGACTATCGCAGTTAGCAATTCCGGTACTTGGCCAATTTCAACTCATCCCACATCCAGCTGCTGTTGTACGGTTCTCGTCCGGATTTGGCGGCGAGGTGCAGTTCATTGTTTTCCAGGTGTTTTAGCCATTCGATGACCTTGTCACGGCCCTTTTTGCTGGTTGCGCACTGCCGCGGCGTCTTGTTGTCGAGCGCGGGAATGGGTTCATCCAGACACCGACGGTAGTGTTGATCCAGGGTACTGTGGATCATCTCAGCCGCGATCTTCGGATCCACGGTATCCTGCGGCTCCCGATCGCTGTTGCCGTGTTGGCGGGTATCGTTCTCCGCCATCAGTTGATCAGGTGTCTGTAGAGTGATTAGGCCCGGGCCAATCAGGCCATGCAGGAGCGCCTCGAGCGTATCATTGCCCCGCGTTGCCCGTTCCATGGAATTGGAGGTAAGCGTCAGTACCCCTGGCGTCAATTCCAGCGTGCCGCCGATCGGTCGCTGACCGCCTCGAAAAGTTTCCAGAGCCAAGCCACGTTGTGGTGTTTCGACATTGGCATCCGGTTCCGGCAACCATATCCAGGTGTGTGCATGCGGACTGTCCCGCTCCCATTCGGCCGCAGTATCCAGGCGCTTGGCAATGTCTTCGAGTTTCTCGGCAAGAAACGGAAAACGAGTCTCGGTAAACATCAATGCCTCGCCATCACGGTTGGTCAACTCGGGCAACGGGGCATGCAGCCGTTGCAGGGTATGGATGAGCCAGACGGAGGTAAATGACGGACAGGCATCCCGCAAAAACCGGTCGTCCCGGTTCTCCGCTGACAATTTCAGGGCCACGGTTTCTGTGCCCGTTGCCCGCGGATTTTCTTTGTCGAATCGTTTTGTCGACTCGGCTAGTGCCTTGAGCAGGCTTTGTGCTGCTTCATGAGAAAACGGCAGCAGGCCGCCGGCAAAAACATTTTTGCCATTCGATTTCAGAACTCGGGCCGCGAGTCGGTCCCATTTGACCAGGTCTTGTGTGCCCATGTGTTCATGGACACGGATGTCTTCACCACCACGTACTAGGTCACGTACATCACAATGATGGCCCGGCGAGACCTCGACTACCTCGTAGAGGGAGAGCACAGAATCGCGCAGCCGCTTAAGATACCGTTGGCCGGGCACGCTCTCACGCCAGCCGCGACGCTCAAGGTACTCGTCGACGATGTTCTTTTCGTCCGGCGGCAGACGGCGGCTGAGAAGATCCTCGAACATGATGCCGAACAGCATTCCCCCAAAATCGTGTTCTTCGATCTCCTGACTGAGTTCCTCCCGGCCGATGCCCAACCGGTCACATGCCGGCGCAAGATGGGCGTCGAGTAAAGCCGACCGCTCGTCCATCCACTCGGGCCGGTCCGCCCAACCCATAATATTGCGTATGGCTTTGTCCGTATCGCTGCGTTTCGCCATCTCTTCTTATACCATCGGCAGATATCTTGTGCTTGGTGACAGGCGCTGAGGTCACGCTATTAGTTTACCTGAGGCGTGCAGCGGCAAGACACATCGCGCAGCAAGCCGACTCGCCTTTCTGCCAGCGATCCCACATCAATACCTTCTGTTCTGCGCTGTAGTAAATCCTCGCTCTCTGCTTCATCTTCAACATCCTCCTCTCTATAGCTAGACACTAGGTGTTGCATCGACCGGTTGAATCCGCACTGGTTAGATGCCATACATCCTAGGTACGTCAAATACGAATCATGGTAATTATTGGCATGAACATGAGAGCAAGAATCAGCAATATTAATGCAATCCCAACTAAAGCAAGTTGCGGATTATCCTTGAACCATCGCAGGCCAGTGCGCTGACCCCAAGCGTTTCGAACTGGTTCTTGTCGCTTAATGGATCTACTCAGTTTCGCCTGATAATTGTCTATTAAGTCACGAGCCCGGTTGTAATCTTCATCGTTGGGCAAATAAATCGCTTGGCCCGAGAATCCCCATTTGGACTTGGGCGTCTCGTAAAACTGTACGTTGTTCCTTTCCAGCAATTCGCGAATATCTTCAGCTTCTTCGCAAGGAACGCCACCGAGTGCAAAAAGACGAACGCTCATGTGTCTGCAGGCATCTAACGCCCAAAACAGCAGCCGGTCGC
>Ga0224512_10003916_pt1 | contig 12879 bp, 14 predicted proteins | sample SF_May12_sed_USG_4_FD_169103 | JGI IMG/M metagenome (GOLD analysis project Ga0224512, IMG submission 169103) | Sediment microbial communities from San Francisco Bay, California, United States - SF_May12_sed_USGS_13 | ecosystem: Environmental > Aquatic > Marine > Sediment | place: USA... | reverse complement strand
TCGCCAATGGTACGGATCAGATCGGTAGACACGGTGATTGCGTCGTCAGAGGCACCATGGCCAAGATCCGAGGGCGCCGCCTGCAGGATCGGATCGAGACAGCTGCACAGGGTCAGCGTGACCAATTCGCGGCTCTTGTCAAAATCCTCCAGCAGGGCTCGTTGTGCGGTCAGCGCCTCCTTCAGTTGCCAATAGTCCGACACCGAATGCGGCTCGGACCAGTCGAATCTGGGCAGTTCGAACATTGCCTCATAATCAAGAATCCAAAGAACGAGCGATGCTAGATCGCGCGGCGATGGCCCGGCGCTTCCATCTTCCAGCCGGTCGAGAACATCTTCGGCGATTGCGATGGCCAGTTTTTCGCGGTCATCCTCCGTACTGAGACCGCGTTGAGCGAAGAGCCGCACGACCTTGTCATAAAGCGCGCGGGCGGTTTCTTCGTCACTGGGCCGAAACAGCCCATTGACAAAGGCGTGCAGGCGTTGCGCGACGTGGATCATGGGGCCGGGATCACAGGCCCTGGACGATGATCTGTTTGGCTTCGTCCTTGTCCATCACCGGCACATCATGGGTCTCCGTGCCGTCCCAGTGTTTGGCGCTTTCCATCACCTGCCGCAGGAAGGCGACAATGGTCTGCAGCCAGGCCTCCTTGCGGGCCAGTTCAATGACACTATCGCAGGTGAAATAGCGGCCGTGGATGAGGTCCTTGACGAAAATCGTCTCGCGCTTCTGGTGGTAATAGAAATAGGCGCCGGCACCGCCGAGCACGATGGCGACAAAGACGGAGCTCAAGCCGATCATCGCCAGGATGAGATAGGCGCCGATAAAGGCGAGAAAGCCGACAATGGCAGAGTTGCGGATCAGCTTGGGCTGCTCGACCTCGATCAGGATTGCGCTGTCGAAGCGGTATTTCTTGACCGCTGCGGCCTCCAGCTCGTCAAGCTCGATCTTGCCCCACAGATTGAACAGCGCCCGCCCGGTCTTGCCCGTCGCCTGTTCGCGCTTGAATAACAGCTTCATGTCTCGCCCCCCAGCGATATTGCCTGATGCGCCATTGAGCGGCGGAAGCAGGCTTTGCGTCAAGTGCATTGGCGTGACAATGTCCGACCCTGGCAATCCTACCGAGCGCAATTCAATGCAGGGCTAACTCATAAACGAGGACAATTTGGGGCGCAGGTAACCGGAAATCCGCAGTGGTGATTGGATCCAGAAAAGACTAACTTTGCAACCGACACACAAACTATCGTTTGGTCACGTCTTCTCTCCATAGTCCGGTCGCTGAAATTTAATCGGAAAAACATCAACTCGTTCTGCAGGGAGACCAATCCATGAGCCAATCGCCTTTCAAGGTCGCGTCCATCGGCATCGGGTGGTGGTCGGATGTTTTGGCCGATGCCGCGGCACGCACGGGCGGGCGGGTTCAGGTGGTCTCGTGCTTCACCCGGTCGCAAAACAAGCGCCTGGGGTTCGCGGAAAAATACAAGTGCCGCGTCGCGGCTAACCTGGACGAGTTACTAGCCGATGGCGAAGTGGAGGGCATCATCAACACCACGCCCAACCATGCGCATCTGGAAACAACCGCCGCGGCCGCCCGGGCCGGCAAGCATGTGTTCCTGGACAAACCCATCGCCAACACCATCGGAGAGGCGAAGGCGATTACTAAGGCCTGCAAAGACGCCGGCGTTGCTCTGGCCGTCGGCTACCAGCGCCGCCGGGAAAGCCATTTCCGCTGGATCAGGGAACGCATCGATGCCGGCGATGTCGGTAAGCTCGTGCAGGCGGAGGCTAATATCAGCCGCGACCGCGAAGGCAAGTTCGAGTTGGGCCATTGGCGCTATACGGCGGAGGGCATGCCGGGCGGCGTGATGCTACAAATCGGCCTGCATTATGTGGATGTTTTGATGATGCTGCTTGGACCGGTGAAGACTGTATCTGGCATGGCATCGCAATTAGTGCTGCCGGGAGACAATCCCGACGTCGGGACCCTGCTTATGACCCATGAAAACGGCGCGGTCTCTTCCCTATCCACCAGCTATGCGTCTGCGTCCGAATATTACCTGATGAACATCTACGGCAAGCGCATGAGCTTTTATTACAATTTGTTCGATGGCCTTCGTTGCCTGAAGCAGGGCGAGAGCGAGCCGACCGCGGTCGCCGTAGAAGATACCGATACTCTGGCTGACGAACTCATCGAATGGGCCGATGCGGCGCGAGGAGCTGGCACGCCGGAAGTTGGCGGAGAAGGCGCGACGGAATCCCTGGCTGTGGTCAAGGCAGGGATCAAATCGGTCCAAGAGGGCCGGCATGTAGAAGTGGCGGAAATTCTGGCGTCGGACGACTGACACCCGACCGGTTGATGAACCGGGCGCGTGAAAGCCATGTCCCAATTCATTTTTTGAATTCCCCTTTTTCGATCGCGTTTGAACTTGCCCAAACACATCGTCTGCCCACACGGGTCTTATGATTGCAGCAATTCGCTATGCGCCATCGGGAAGTGAGATGAACTCATCCGTATCGCCGGGCGGGAGACGGAAACGGCCATGCACCCAATCGCCTTGACCCCACGCGTTTTTAGCCTGCTCAATCTTTTCCTTAGATGAGGCGACAAAATTCCACCAGATGTAGCGAGGGCCGCTCAGCGTCTCGCCACCAAGCAGGATCATGCGCGCCCCTTGCGGACCTGCTTTGATCGTAATGTTGTCGCCAGGCCGGAATACCATCATCTGGCCGCTCTCGAACGGATCCCCGCTGATTTCGATCGATCCGTTGACAACGTAGACGCCGCGATCTTCGTGTTCTTCGGGAAGCGGCAGCAACGTGCCCGGCGCTAGAAGCGCATCAGCATAAAACATCTCGGAAAACGCCTTCGTCGGTGCGCGCTCGCCATATGCGCTGCCAATGACGAGGCGAACCTCTTTGCCTTCGCTTTGGAGGAAGGGAAGATCTTCCTTGCCATAATGCTCAAAGCCCGCGTCAATCTCCTCATGACTTTCCGGCAGTGCCACCCAGGTTTGGATCCCAAACAAGCTGTGGGGCTTACGTCGCGTCGCCTCGCTGGTGCGTTCCGAATGGGTGACGCCGTTCCCGGCGATCATCCAGTTTACCTCTCCGGGATAGATCATCTGGTCATTGCCAAGGGAATCGCGATGCTGGAATTCACCTTGATAGAGGTAGGTGACAGTAGCCAGACCAATATGCGGATGCGGACGCACGTCAATTCCTTGGCCGGTGACAAATTCCGCGGGCCCAGCCTGATCAAAAAAAATGAAGGGCCCGACCATTTGGCGCTGAGGTGACGGCAGCGCCCGGCGGACTTCGAACCCGCCAAGGTCTCGGGCACGGGGAATGATGATGGTTTCAATGCTATCCAGGTCTCCGCAATCCGGACAGCTGGGATCAATGGCGGGGTTCCAGCTCATGAGGGGCTCCTTGTTTTGTCAAGTAAAGCTGCTTTGTGTTCCGTTCTCGAACTTCCAGCCTGTCACCAAGAACCCTGACGCGATCAACATATGGACGACAACGAGTTCGTCGAACCAAAACCAAGCGCTAGCCGCAGCGCAGAAGATGGCCGTCTAGATAAGGCTCAAGTAAATGGTTACTTGAAAACGCTGTGCGGGCGGCAAGTTCCTCAGCGGTTTGACATCTGGATCCATCAGCGATTGGTAAGTTTTTTTCATCACCAACTCCATTCACCAGCCCCTTATTTCTCGGTATTTTTCTTACGTTTGTTGGTGCCGGTTGGATCACCCTCGGTTCACGGACAACCGCGGCAGAAAGCATGGAGCGGGCGCAAGGCGGTGTGCCAATGGCAAATGAACCGACGCATGTGATTGGTCAGGTGTTCACCACGGGATCACAGATCCATCGTAGGCAAGAAAAGACCCGGTATCATCGCTTGTGGCCCGATTGATGACGTTCAGTAACAACGAAGCCGCCTGTTCAGGCTCAAATCGCTTTCTGCTGGAGGAAAAAGGCTCCGAAAGGCCGGTTTTCACTGTTCCGGGATGGAGTGCCAAGCAGACAGCATGACGCCGTTTGCGAGCAATTTCAATGGCTGCAGTGCGCAGGAACATGTTGAGCGCTGCCTTGGAAGCACGGTAACCGTACCAGCCGCCGAGCCTGTTGTCCTCAATGCTGCCGACGCGGGCCGACAATGTGGCAAAGACACTGCGCTCGTCGCGCGGCAACAAGCGGTGAAAATGCTTGAGCAGGAGCAGTGGCCCGGTCGCGTTTATTGCGAAAGCACGGGCCATATTTTCCGGATCAACGGCATCGATCGACTTCTCCGGCTTCATCTCGGCATCATGAAGAATGCCGGTCGCGTCGATTACAAGGTGAACCGGTCCGCCTAGCGCCAACATTGCAGCGGCGGCTTCAACTGACGCTTCATCCTGAAGGTCGAGCCGCGGCACTGTCGACCGGCTAAGAGCAATAACCTCAGCGCAGTTTGCATCAGTCCGAAGGTTTTCTATAAATGCCTGGCCGATTCCGCCGGTTGTTCCAACAACAACGGCGCGGTATCCGATCGGAAAGCTTGTCAGCGCAGCCAATTTTGGTTCCCTTTGCGACGTTTGGTCGTTCAGTTATCAGCACGATCAAAATGCAATGAGGCAAAAATGTCAGCTGCCAATGAAAGGCGCTTCTCGTTGGGCCAGGATTTGCTCGGCCTCTTCGGTTTCGTGGTCCTATGTCTTTTGGTGTCTAGCGTCGGTGGCATCGTTACGGCGACGAGCGTCGGTACCTGGTATCAGACACTTCAAAAACCACCTTTCAACCCGCCTGATTGGGTCTTTGCGCCCGTTTGGACGGCGCTTTACCTGTTCATGGCAGTCGCCGGTTGGCGGGTCTGGCGCCATTGGAAATCCAAAAATCGCTGGCGAGCTCTTCTGGTATTTGCCGTGCAGCTTGGGTTAAATCTTGCCTGGTCTTTTCTGTTTTTCGGCCTGCAGCGAATTGATCTGGCAATGGTCCAGATTATCGTTTTGCTCTTCGCCATCATCGCCAACACCGTTCTCTTCTGGCAGATCGACCGCTTGGCAGGCGTACTTTTCGTGCCTTACGTTCTTTGGGTTATGTACGCGATGGCACTCAATGTATCGCTTTGGCTGCTGAATTCGGCCTAGCGATAAAAACCAAGCTCGGCGATTGCCAAATCGGCATAAAAGGCGCGGCCAATCGCGACCACGCCGATACGCCGAAGCCGTGCAGTATCCAAAAGTGCGTCGAGGCGATGCGGCGCGAAAGTCGAAAACGGAACTTCAAGCGTCTTCCAATCGGTCACTGCATCAAACTGCGCCCGGTAGGATTGCCAGGGACGAACATTCTCAGGTGTGCGCAGATGCATCGAATATTGCTCATTATTGCCACGGACGGTAAGGCGGATGCCGGTGCAATTAGACGCATCGAAGGTGCCGTCTGACGGCGCCAAGTCGAGCGTCGCCTGGATGAATCCGCCGTCGTTTTCGAGTTTGACATCGCCGCTCAGGTGCAAACAGGAGTGACCACCGATGACGGTGTGGGTAATGGCGGCTTCGGAAATCCCACCCATGACTCTGTCGCTGACGCCACGCCATCGCGTTCCCAGCTTCGAGATTAGGTTTTGGTCGGAGAAATCGTCAATCAGCATGGCGCTGTTTTGCCTCCAGATGTCGATGCCTGACAAGACGATGGGGCTTAGAAGCCCAAGCTAGGGCGATCATGATGCTTTCGGAGCTAAAGTCGTATCTCAGTCGAGCGCGCCCAGGAATTTGGCCGCACTCGCCCGATAATCTGATCTCGCCTGTTTGCTCATTCGATCCCATGTTTGATAGGGACGGCCAAGAAGTGGATTGCCGCGCAGTTTTTTTGCGTTTCGCGCCAGAAAATCCCAGTAGAGCGAGTTGAACGGGCAAGCGCCTTCGCCGGTCTTCTGTTTCACGTCATATCGGCAGGTGCTGCAATAATCGGACATCTTGTTGATATAATTGCCGCTCGCCGCGTAAGGCTTGGAGCCGAGAAAGCCGCCATCGGCGAACTGGCTCATACCGAGGGTGTTGGGCAGTTCGACCCATTCATAGGCGTCCGCGTAAACGGCGAGATACCATTCATGGATCTGTTTTGGATCGATTCCAGCCAGCATGGCGAAATTACCGGTCACCATCAGCCGCTGGATGTGGTGCGCATAGGCGTCTTCCTTGGTTTGAACAACCGCCGCTTTCAAACAGGCCATGTCCGTATCTGCCGTCCAGTAAAACTCGGGAAGCGGACGGCTAGCATCGAAAAAATTCTTTTCGGCATAATCCGGCATTCGGAGCCAATAGATTCCGCGTAGATATTCACGCCAGCCGATAATTTGTCGGATAAAACCTTCGGCGGCGTTCAGTGGCGCATGACCTGAACGATAGGCTGCGTCTACACGCTCACAGATGGTCAGCGGATCGAGCAGACCGGCATTGATATAAAGCGACAGGACCGAATGATAGAGAAACCTTTCCTCGGTCAGCATGGCATCCTGGTAGTCGCCGAAAGACGGTAACGCGGCGTCGATAAAATGATCGAGCGCCGCGTTGGCCTGCTCGGCATCGACCGCGAACCAGAACGGCTCAAGGTCGCCAAAATGATCGGCGAATTGTTCACCGACCAGCTTGAGAACTTCACTTGTCAGGCTATCCGGATCGAACCGCGGTGGTTTCGGCGGGGAAAGGTTGGCCTTAGCGGTCTTGCGGTTTTCAGCATCAAAATTCCATTTGCCGCCCGCCGGTTCGTCGCCATCCATCAAGAGCCCGGTCTTGCGCCGCATGACGCGATAGAAATGCTCCATGCGAAATCGTTTGCGGCCCGCCGCCCAGTCTGAAAAATCGGCGCGTGAGCACAGGAATCGTACATCATTCAGGATGTCGACCGGCAATTCGAAACGATCGGACCAAGACTTTATGGCTTGGAGCACCCGCCATTCGCCAGGTTCGGTGACAATGATGCGGTTTGGTTTATGCCGATTGATGGCGCGTTCGACTTCGCCGGTAAACGACCCAGTATTGTGCGACGCATCGAGCGGAACGTAATCCAATGCCCAACCGCTGTGCCGAAGCGTTTGCGCGAAATGGCGCATTGCGGAGAATACGAAAACCAGCTTCTTCTTATGGTGTTTGACGTAAGCCGCCTCGTCCTGCACCTCGACCATAAGCAGGCGATCTCGATCTGGGTCGGCCGATTTGAGCGACGAAAGCGTTGGCGACAACTGATCGCCCAGAATGAGAATAAGGTTTCGATCACTCATTGAGCTGTTCACTGCCTCAGCCGATTCGTCTTCCGGTCATGATCGACGCAGATCAGGGATTTAGCCGCGGATGAACGGCGGTTATGCGGCGGTATATCCAAAAAGATATGGCCGGCGCATGGCCGGCCATAATTTTGAAGATGGTTCTGCCGTAATTATTGGGGCAAGACGACCGTGTCGATCACGTGAATGATACCGTTCGACGTCTCGATATCGGCCTTGATCACCTTGGCTTCATCGACTTTAACGCCATCGGTCGCATCGACCGAAAGCTTGCTGCCCTGGACAGTCTCGACCATCGTTTTCTGACCGGCAATGTCGCCAGACATAACTTTGCCGGGCAAGACGTGGTAGGTCAGGATACCGATCAGCTTGTCCTTGTTTTCCGGCTTAAGCAGGTCTTCCACAGTGCCGGCCGGCAGTTTAGCGAAAGCCTCATCGGTCGGCGCGAAAACAGTAAAGGGACCTTCGCCCTTCAAAGTTTCAACCAGATCCGCGGCCTTGACGGCAGCAACAAGGGTTTCAAAATTGCCGGCGGAAACGGCGGTATCGACGATATCGGCAGCCTTTGCAGAAACCGAACCTAGGGCCAGCGGAATAGCCGCCAAAGCGGCAAAAATTGTACGACGCATCGTTTTTAATCTCCTCATCTTGATTGGTTGAGCTTGGCTTGGTGTTACGAGGTCGTTACGTGCCGCTCGCCAAACTGGATCACTCAAAAAATAAAAAGAGCAAAAAAAATTTCTTGGATGCAGACGGGCGATCGGCCTGCCAAGCGCAGGTTCGATTTGGCTGATTGGCGTTACGTGCCGCACAACACGGCACGCAAGAACCTCGGCGTAAAGAAAGGACGGTTCCTGTGAGCGAGCCATGGGTGAAAAAGGTTCCGGTTTTGGCAAGCTTCGCGCACGTCACCGATGCATCCCATTATGCCGCTCTTCCGGATGACTGGTATATCGGAGTTTCTGACGTGGTCGACTCAATTGGTGCGATCGAGGCTGTTCGCTAAAGGGCGGTGAATCTGGCAGGCGCCGCCGCCATCAGTGCCGTCGCCAACGCGCTGGGCGGTGAACTGCCGCTTTTCGACTTTGGCGGCGACGGTGCCCGCTTCGCTTAAATTCTGCAGCGGTGATCCGAGCTGCATTTTGAATCGTATTGATCAGCAACGGTTCTCTAGGCAGACAAATAATTTTTCTGGTCGCTCAGCGGCATCTAATTCGAGAAAAGTGGCGACGCCGCATTGCAGGAATATGCCAGATAAGGCGCCTGGATGATCCCGTGAAGGACGACAAGAGATACAAAGGAGATCAAAAATGCCAGCTGCTGTATTACAGCCGACGACAGATGTTGAATCCGTGGATACCGGCCTTGACAACGACCGGCGCCGCAAACTGGCGGGCCACCTTTCGCGTGTACTGGCAGATTCAATGCTGCTGATGATCAAGACGCAGGTCTATCATTGGAACGTGGTTGGACCGCTTTTCAAGCCGATCCATGATCTAACTGAAGAGCAATATAACGATCTGTTTTCTGCCACCGATGTGATCGCGGAAAGGATTCGGGCCCTGGGTTTCCCCGCCCCGGTCAGCTTCACCGATCTCATTCCTAAAACAAATTTAGTGGAAGAATCCGACATGCGCTCGGCCCATGACATGCTGACGCAGCTTGTGGACGATCACGAACAGATCGTCCGTAACATACGCGACAGCGCCGAATTCGCAGAAGAATCAAACGATTTGGTGACGCACGATTTGCTCGTGCAACGGATGGCGGTTCATGAAAAGGCAATTTGGATGCTCCGCTCTATGATTGCCGATTAGATAGGCCGGCGGGCGTCTGATCTTCACCTGACTATCCCGAACCTAGACGTTTTTTCAGGATGCCATTGTCTCGCATGATCGCGTCCAAGACTGGGATGAAGAGCGGGCGAGATGGCCAAAGCCACTAAAGGGTTTTTGGTTATCTGTATGTGTCGCGTCTGCGTATGGTAGGCTTGAAAGGAACGCTGGACATGGGATTGGCATTGCGTGTGACGCAAACTCCAGATGAAGATCCGCCGGAGAGCCTGGTTGAGTTGCACCGGTCGCTGGTTGCCAGGATCGCAACCCACCGCGACCGGGAGGCTTACAAGGTGCTGTTTCAGCATTTCGGACCGCGCTTAAAGGCTCTGATGCTGAAATCGGGCGCCGACCATGCGCAGGCGGAAGACCTAGTGCAGGACGTCATGATGACGGTCTGGCGCAAGGTTGAGCTCTACACGCCGGAGCGCGGCGCCGTCAGCACCTGGATCTATACGATCGCCAGAAATGCCCGCATCGACCGGCTGCGACGGAATTCCTCGCAGCCCTATGAGGATCTTGAAAGTGTCGACGTGCCATCAGACGATGCAAGCGGCGAAGACCAAGCGTTTGCAAGCCAACGGTCCGAACGCGTCGGCCAGGCGTTGGCCGACCTGCCGGACGATCAAAAACAGATCATTGAACTCGCCTATGTTCACGACATGTCGCAAAGCGAAATCGCCGACAAGCTAGATGTGCCGCTGGGCACCGTGAAATCGCGCATGCGTCTCGCCTATGGAAAATTGAAAATTCAACTTGAGGACATGAGATGACCATTCTTCATCATCTCGACGATGCTACCTTGCTGCGCTACGCCAGCGGTGATCTGGACGAGGCGTTTTCGGTCGTTGTAGCGGCGCATCTGGCCATGTGCGACGACTGCCGCCGCGCTGTTCGCGCCGCCGAAGAGATCGGCGGGCAGCTGCTGACTGCGCAAGAGACCGCCGAACTGTCAATCAACGCCTTTGACCGTCTGATGCGGCAACTTGATAACGTTGACGACATGATTGCGGTTGCCGACGAAGGCGCTGGCGGCGATGTGGCCCGAGCGACCGGCGATGTCCCCGAGCCGCTACGGCGGTTCGTCGGCGCTTCGCTTGACGCTGTTGCGTGGAAGAGTGTCGCGCCGGGCGTGCGAAAGCACGCCATTCGTCTGTCCTCACGGTCGGCGTCATCGCTTTACATGCTGCAAATCGCGCCTGGCAAGACGCTTCCCGAGCACGGTCATGGCGGCGCGGAGATGACGCTCATCCTCTCCGGTGCCTACCGCGATGAGCTTGGCCGATTCAGCCGTGGCGACATCGCCGACCTGGATGAACACGTCGAGCACCAGCCTTTGGTCGAGGCTGGCGGACCCTGCATCTGTGTCGTCGCCGCCGAAACACCGACCCGTTTCAAGGGACTGTTCAGCCGGCTGCTTCAGCCGCTGGTCGGAATTTGACGCTGGTGTCAATGCCAAAATACAACTGGAAGACGGCCTGGATCACCGGCGCCAGTTCCGGTATCGGCCTGGAACTGGCGCGGTTGCTCGATGAAAAGGTTACGCACCTGGCGGTGTCGGCGCGGTCGCAGGACAAGCTGAACGCGCTGGCCTCAAAATGCAAAAATGTCATCTCCTATCCGCTTGACGTCACTGATGCGGATGCTGTTGCGGCCAACGTCGGCGATATCGAGGCGACGGCCGGACCGATCGACCTGGCCGTCCTCAACGCTGGTGCTTGGCAGTTGATGGACGTTGCTGATTTCGATTTATCGGCCATCCGTACCGGCATTGAAGTCAACTATATGGGGGTGGTTCATGCGATCAACGCCTTGCTTCCAGGCATGCTTGCCAGGGGCGCCGGTCACATCGTGATCGTCGCTTCGGTTGCGGGATACAGAGGCCTTCCGCGGTCGGTCGCCTATGGACCGACCAAGGCAGCGCTGATCAACCTGGCGGAAACGCTGCGAACGGAGCTGGAGCCGCGCGGCATAACAGTCTCGCTCGTCAATCCCGGCTTTGTCGATACGCCGATGACACGAGACAATCCTTTTCCCATGCCGGGTATCATTCCTGCGAAGGAAGCAGCACAAAGACTGCACGCTGGGCTTGTGCGCCGGCAGTATGAGATCATATTTCCGCGCGCCTTCGTGTTTGCAATGAAGTTGCTGCGCTTGCTGCCTAACGCGGCCTTTTTTTGGGTATGCCGCACTTTCCTTTTAAAGCGGCCTGCCTAAGCCTTGCGCAGTTTGTACACGCCGACATCGATTACGCCCTCAAGAAAGCCGGCCTCGCAATAGGCCAGGTAATAGCGCCATTGTCGGCGGAATCGTTCGTCGAGACCGAGTTTGGCGGCTTGTGGCCAGGTCGCCTCGAAGCGTTGGCGCCATTCACGCAGGGTCCTGGCGTAGGAAAGGCCGAACCGTTCGACGCGCTCGATCCGCAATCCTGCTAAGGCTGCCTGCTGCGCGATCGCCGTCGGCGTTGGCAACAGGCCGCCCGGGAAAATATAGCGCTGGATAAAATCGGCCTTGCGCCGGTAGGCGTCAAAGCGCGTCTCGTCGATGGTGATTGCCTGAATGACCGCCGTCCCGCCGGACTTGAGGCGGTCGTTCAATGCATGGAAATAAGCCGGCCAGTAATCCTCGCCAACCGCCTCGATCATCTCAACGGAGACAATGTGGTCGAAGCTGCCGCGAATATCGCGATAGTCCTGAAGCAGAAAACTGCAGCTCGCGCCGAGCCCTTCCGCGTCAGCCTGTTTGCGGGCATAGGCCAATTGTTCCCGCGACAAGGTCACGCCCGTCACCTGAACATTGTGGGCGCGGGCGGCATGTCTGGCGAGCGCCCCCCAGCCGCAGCCGATTTCCAGAATGTGCTCGCCTCTGGAAAGTTTCAACATCTCGAAAATGAGGTCGAGCTTGGCGCGTTGCGCCTCTTCCAGGGACTGCGCGCCGGCTGAATAAAGGCCGCTTGAATAATGCAATTCCGGATCGAGCCAGAGCCGGAAGAAATCATTGCTGAGGTCGTAGTGCGCTGAAATGTTGCGTCGGCTGCCCAGGCGTGAGTTGCGCCGGGACCGGTGGGCAATGCGATCGCCGATCCGCACCTTGAACAGCCCGCGGCTCGTCTTGACAAACCTGTCGCGGTTGCGAAGGAAAAACTGGAACAAAGCTAAAAGGTCGGAGCACTCGATATCGCCATTGATATAGGCTTCGGCAAAGCCGATTGTGCCGCGACGCAGCGCCTTGGCGAGGGCGCCGTAACTGTGCACTTTGAGGATCGGTTCGCTCTCGGCGCCGGCGCGGCCGAAACGTATCCTTTCACCGGCCGGCAGCGCGACCATGACCGAGCCTTCCGGCTGCCAGTGCAAAAAAACGCGGGCGCCGCGCTTGACCAGGGCGGTCATCATGCCTGTAAGCGGGCGCTGCCTTACGGAGACGCGAGCGGTCACTTCTTCAAGCATGGTTTAATGGTTTTCTTTCGGGGCGTTGATGTAGCTGATTTCGGTCGCTGGCGTTGCCGGACGCGGTCGCAGGCGCATGCCTTTCAGCCACAGTCTTGCGGCCTCATAGTGAATGCCGGCCATCACCTTGACGGTCATCCAGCCGGTGCGGGCCAATGCTTTGAGAAGAGTGCCATCGCTAAGTTCCTTTCGCTGGCCATGGAAATAGGCATTAAGCAGCGGTCCGGTTTCATCCCTGAGGGCAACGCCAACCGTCATATCCGCATCGGGTGAGGAGGCGTGAAAACTGTATGTGCCGGTATTGTCGTTGAACGGTGAAACATAAAGCCGCTTGCGGCAG
>Ga0224512_10003915_pt1 | contig 12880 bp, 13 predicted proteins | sample SF_May12_sed_USG_4_FD_169103 | JGI IMG/M metagenome (GOLD analysis project Ga0224512, IMG submission 169103) | Sediment microbial communities from San Francisco Bay, California, United States - SF_May12_sed_USGS_13 | ecosystem: Environmental > Aquatic > Marine > Sediment | place: USA... | reverse complement strand
GGAGTACGTAACCCTGCCCCACGGCTGGCGTGACGATGCCGAGCGGACCGCGGACTGGTGTCAGAGAGCGCTCGAGCACGTTGCCGCCCTGCCTCCCAAGCAGAAGAAGCCCAAAAAGAAGTAGAGGGATACTTCCGAACTCGGCCAGAGCGCATGCTCTAGCTGGTGCTACTCCGACGGGGAACCAACAGCCACCAGGTAGGCCGCAACCGCGGCCGCACCAGCCAACATGGTCAATCCAAGTGCTACCAGACCGACCGAGACGAAGAGGGGTAGGAGCACCCAACGGCACAATGCCGCGAAGCTGAGCGACAATAAGACAACCCGCCAGGGGCGAGTTGATGTCGGGGATTCGATGGACGGCTCGCTGGTCCGGGTTGGCCGTTCGGCCACGAGAGACATGTACCCTCCCCTTCTCGGGATAAGTACATTGTGCAGTAGTGCGGCGGGTGTGGCTAGAGCTAATTTGTGAAAATTTACCACCCACCTCACCGCCGCCCGGCGACCTCACACTGCTTTTAGCGCTGCTTCGTCGGCCGGACAATGGAACGTCGGATGACGGACAGTCGTAATTCGACCCCACGTGTCGGTCGAGGAACAAATAGTCGGGCGGGCGACTTCTACAGTGGTAGTGGCGGCGATGCCGTCTGCGCGCTACAAACGGGGAAGCAACATGAACCACGATTCTCAATCCCAAGTGCTTGCGCTCGGGAACTATGCGCCGCTGGTCCACATGCGGCTTCACCGCTGGGAGGAGGAGGGGTTCGGGCGACGACTCTGGGCGAAGGACCCGACCCTCTGGTTTGCCGATCCCCAGCCTGAGCTGACCGACCGCCTTGGCTGGCTGACGCTCCACGAGACGATGCGCAGCAAGCTTGCGGCGCTGCGTGCCCTGGCGGACGACATCAAGAATGAGGGCTTCCGCCATGTTGTCCTGCTGGGAATGGGAGGCTCGAGCCTCGCCCCCGAGGTCTACCAGCGGACTTTCGGCAACGCACCCGGCTACCCGGAATTGCTGGTTCTCGATAGCACGCATCCCGACGCCGTCCGGGCGGTCCGCGACCGGATCGACCCGGCCAAGACCCTCTTTGTGGTTTCTTCGAAATCGGGCGGCACTCTGGAGACTATGTCCGGCTTCCGCTATTTCTGGGCGGCCGTCGCCGACGTTGCCTCTGTTCCTGGAGGTCACTTCGTTGCTGTGACCGATGCGGTTTCGTCATTGGAGACCCTGGCGACGGACCGCGACTTCCGGGCCGTCTTTCAGGCCCCTTCCGATGTTGGGGGCAGGTACTCCGCGCTGACCGACTTCGGGTTGGTGCCCGCTTCGATTATCGGGGTTGATCCCGGCCGACTGCTCGATCGGGTCGCAACCATCGCTGCTGCCACCGGGCCCTCCGTTGCTGCACCCGACAATCCAGCCCTCCAGGTGGGGGCGGCCATGGGTGAGTTGGCGCTGGTAGGCCGCGACAAGGTCACGTATGTCGTCTCGCCGACCCTGGCTGCTTTCCCGGATTGGGTCGAGCAATTGATCGCCGAATCGACCGGCAAGGACGACAAAGGGATCGTCCCGATAGCCGGCGAAGAACTGAGGACCCCCGAGGCGTACGGTCTGGATCGGTTCTTTGTCTACCTGTCGCTCGATGGGGAGCAGGACGACGCTCAAGCCGCTGCGCTGCAGGAACTCCAGGCTGTAGGTCATCCGGTAGTCCGGATCAGACTCGAGGACACCTACGACCTGGCGGTCGAGATGTTCCGCGCCGAGATGGCAGTCGCCGCCGCCGGCGCGGTGCTCGGCATCCACCCGTTCAATCAGCCAGATGTACAAGACGCCAAGACCCTCGCCAAGGAAGCGATGGAGGGCACCGGCCGGCAGGGCGAGCCACCGGCGGAGGTCGCAACCGCCGATGTCGAAGGATTGGCGGATCAGGCGAGGGCCTGGCTGAGCACCGTCGAGCCCGGCGACTACCTAGCGATCCAGGCCTACCTGCCGATGGACTCATCCGTCGGGGTCGTCCTCCATTCGATCCGACAAGACCTGCAGCGACGCTTTCGCATGGCCACAACCGTCGGTTACGGACCACGTTTTCTGCACTCGACCGGCCAGCTCCATAAGGGTGGCCCCGCCAGCGGGTTGTTCCTCCAAATCGTCGACCAACCCGACCTCGACCTGGCAGTGCCGGAAACCGACTACACATTTGGCCGGTTGATTGCGGCGCAATCCGTTGGCGACTACCAGGCCATGCGACAACGCAACCGAAGAGTGCTGCGAGTCAACCTCGGTAGCAACCGAACGAACGGCCTGGCGGCGCTGCAGGCGGCCCTCGGTGGCTGAGATCACCACTCTGTTTTTCGATGTGGGCGGAGTTCTGGCTACCAACGGGTGGGATCGTCACGCCCGCCGCAACTGCGTGGAGAGCTTCGGGCTCGACTGGGATGAGTACCAGGACCGCCATGAATTTGTTTCCGACGCGTTCGAGACCGGAGCGATGACGATCGACGGTTATCTGGATCGCACTGTCTTCTATCGCGAGCGGGGGTTCACCCGCAGCAACTTTATCGACGCCATGAAGGGTGAATCGCAAGCCGATCCCGAGGCGCTCGACCTGGTCAAGCGGCTGGCCACCACAGGCAACTACCTGCTGGCCACCCTCAACAACGAGTCCCGGGAGCTCAACGCTCACCGGGTGGAGACGTTCGGGTTGCGCCGCTACTTCTCGGCATTTCTGACTTCCGGCTATCTCGGGGTGAAGAAACCGGATCAGCGCATGTATCGCTTGGCGCTCGATATCACCCAACGGGACCCCGAGGAGTGCGTGTTCGTCGACGATCGATCATTGAATTTGGAATGCGCTGCGTTGCTCGGAATGACCGGCGTCCAATTTGAAACGGTCGAACAGCTGGAAACCGACCTGGCCGGGCTAGGGGTAACGACGTGAGGAGCTTCCTATGGAACTGGCAATGATCGGACTCGGCAAGATGGGCGCCAACATGACCGAAAGGTTGGTCAAGGGTGGGCACCGCGTCGTCGGGTACGACCTCAATCCCGAATCCGTCGCGCAGATCGTCGAAATTGGAGCTGAGGGAGCAGTTTCGCTCGAGGATCTGGCCGGCCAACTGCCCGACCCGCAGATTGTCTGGATCATGGTCCCGGCCGGTGGTCCGGTCGATCAGACCATCGAGGCCGTGCTGCCGTTTCTCCGATCCGGTGCCGTGATCATCGACGGAGGTAATTCCTATTATCGCGACACGCTCCGTCGGGCCGAGCAATGCGATTCGTCGGGAGTTCAGGTCATCGACTGCGGCACATCGGGCGGAATCTGGGGGCTGGCGGAGGGTTACTCGATGATGGTGGGAGGAGACCAACAGGTCGTTGAGAACCTCCGTCCGATCTTCGAAACCCTGGCGCCTGCCGCCGATCAGGGGTGGGGGAGAGTCGGCCCGGCCGGGTCGGGCCACTTCGTCAAGATGGTCCACAACGGTATCGAGTACGGACTCATGCAGGCTTACGCCGAGGGCCTGGCGATCATGGAAGCCAAAGAAGACTTCGGTCTCGACCTGCATCAGATCGCCGAGATCTGGCGTTACGGCTCGGTAGTCCGGTCTTGGCTGTTGGATCTCACCGCCGACGCTTTGGCGGAGAACCCCACCATGGAGGGAATCGCTCCGTTCGTGCCCGACTCCGGTGAAGGGCGTTGGACGGTATTCGAGGCCATCGACCTCAATGTGGCGGCTCCGATCATCACCAACTCGCTGTTCCGACGGATCAGCTCCCGCGACGAGGAATCGTACGCCGATCGGATCCTGTCGGCGATGCGGCACAAGTTCGGCGGTCATGCCATCAAGAGCGAGGATGGCTGATGAACCCGCCCTCTGTCGAACCGCATCTGTTCGTGATTATCGGCGCGTCCGGAGATCTCACCAAACGCAAGCTGCTCCCGGCTCTCTATGAGATGATCACCCGGCAGGGCTTAGGCGACGGTTGTCGAATCCTCGGCGTATCGGGATCACCCCTCAATGACGAAACCTTTCGCGTTCAAGCCCGCGAGGCTCTCGAGAAGGCCGGGTTCTCGGATGACGATCTGCGGACCTGGTGCGATCGTTCGCTTCACTACGAGAGTGCCCGGGGCGAGTACGAGGTCGTTGCCGACCGGATCAAAGCCCTCGAAGCTGAATACGGCCTGCCGGGCAACCGGGTGATCTACCTGGCGCTCCCACCCAAAGGCTTTCCAACCGCGATCGAGAGCCTCGGGAAAGCCGGGTTGAACCAGAGCTCTGGTTGGACCCGGTTGGTCATCGAGAAGCCGTTCGGTCGCGACCTCGACTCTGCCCGCGAATTGAACACCATCGTTCATGCCCACTTCGCAGAGTCACAGGTCTACCGCATCGACCATTATCTAGGCAAAGAGACCGTCCAGAACCTCCTCGTGTTTCGTTTCGCCAACGCCCTGTTCGAGAATTCGTGGAATCGCGATCGTGTGAAGGATGTACAGATCACAGTCGCGGAGGATCTGGGCATCGGCACTCGCGCCGGCTATTACGAGGAAGCGGGTGCGTTACGTGACATGGTCCAGAATCATCTCACTCAGGTATTCACGCTGATCGCCATGGAGCCTCCGGTCTCGTTCGAGGCTCAGGCCATTCGCGATGAGAAAGTCAAGGTGCTTCGTTCGATCACCAAGATCGATCGTGACGCCGTCGTGTTCGGCCGGTATACCGCCGGTGAGATGGATGGCGAGCAGGTACCCGGGTATCACGGCGAGGAGGGCGTCCCCCCCGATTCGACAACGGAGACCTTCGTCGCGCTACGTCTCGATGTGGACAACTGGCGATGGCAAGGGATTCCGTTCTACCTGCGGACCGGCAAACGTCTGCCACGCCGCCTAACCCAGATCGTGGTGACCTTCCGCGAAACGCCCGTCTATTTCTTCACTGATGCCGAATCCGGCTCGGTCCACACGAATATGTTGGTGATCACCTTGCAGCCCGATGAAGGGTTTCGCCTCTTCTTCAACGTGAAGGCCCCGGAGGATCAGTTGCGCCTCGAGACCCGCCCGTTCCAGTTCTCGTACCGGGAGGCATTTGGCGAGCTACCCGGCGCCTACGAGACCCTGATCTTCGACGTGCTCACCGGCGACCAGACACTCTTTGTTCGCGGTGACGAGGTTGAGGAATCGTGGCGCCTCTTCACACCCCTCCTGGACGGTGATCTCGATTTACACCTTTACGAAGCAGGAACCTGGGGTCCGGAAGCGGCAGACCAGTTGACACTCCGGCATGGAAACAGCTGGACCATCCACTGAAGCGGCGGGCGATTACCCGGTGACCGCGCTGAGCGCGCAACCCGTTCGGCCGGCCGGATACACTCCAGTGTGCATGCATGTGACGAGAATCCCGTTGTCGGTACTGCTGGTGCTGGCCTTGTTCCTGGCCGCTTGTTCGAGTGGCGGCACTGGCACCGAAACGCCCCCATCCACCCTGGTTGACGTCACCTCACCCACGAGGCTGCTCGGCGAGTGGGTCCCGGCCGGCCTTCGGCCGGAGGGACTCCTCATCGGCGATACGCTGACCGTTGCCGGTGATCGATTCGTCGTATTCGAAGAGAACGATGGCCGGCAGGTGGCGGTCTGGACGTCGGAGGATGGCAGGAGCTGGTCTTCCGGCGACAACGCAGCCTTTCCGTCTGGGGCGCACGTCTTGTGGGCGCGCGGCAACGAACACGGTGCGATAGCGGTCGGCTGGTCCGGTCAACCTTCATGGCCACCCAATCCGGAGTCGCCGCCGGTCTTCGATCGGGTTTGGACAACAACCGACGGTCTGGTCTGGACACCAGGACAGTTCCGGCCGGTCTTGCCGGAATCAACCGAGTATGTGGATTGGTACACGGAGGTGACCACCGCGCTGGCCTACGAAGGCGGGTTTCTGCTGGTTGGACAAGCGCGATGGTTCCTCGAGGGGGACGCCATTGGCGACGATATGGGTCTTGACGGTGGCGACATCGTTGCCTTCCCGGCGCTAGCAGAGGGTGGCGGTTGCACGATCGAGGGCCTCTACCGCGACGGTGACCCTGCGTTCACCGTGCCGTGCGCCGACTACGGGATCGATCCAGAGGCGGGCGGACTTTTCTCTGCGCGGCCACCCGTGATGGCGGCCGGGAATCGGGGCGGATCGTGGGAGATCATCGAAACGACCGGGCTCGAGAACGTGCCGGTCATCGACGCCGGCGTCGGTCCCGATGGCGTATCGCTGTTCTCATACCCGCAGTTCGATGTGCCTCGCTACTGGACCTCGGTGGATCTGCGCACCTGGCAGACGGTTGAGGGTATCCCGGGGATCGAGGCCGAGGGTGTCTATTCGATGCAAACCTGGCGAGATGGATGGGTAGCCGACATCGGATATCAGGACGTCGAAGGCGGTGAACTCTGGTGGACCCGGCTCGGTTCGACCTGGGCGAGCGCCGGCGTTGAAGGGAAGCACGGACCATTTGCCGTCGGCCCATTCGGGCTTATCACCGTGACGACTCCTCCCGCTTCGCCCGACTCTACCGAACTCTGGTTTACACCCGACGGTGTGAACTCGGCAGTGTTCGATGTTGTGGAATTGTTCGGTTCCGATGCGGTAGCGGATGGTTTCGCGGTCGGCTCCGATTCGGTCGTTGCGGTGGTTTCAACGTTCGACGAATCGGCCGAGTATCCGTGGATCGCCAAAGTGTGGGCGGGCATACCGTCGGGGGAGTGAACCTCAGGAACCGTCCGCAAGAGGGGATTCTCCCCGTAGGGTCTCCCGCGGCCTGGACGTACCGAGGGCTATCCATCCGGCTCCGGCGATTAACCCGAGGGCAATTGCCGCTTCGAGCGGGGTGATCCGGTCGCTCACGCATACCGATCCGTTGCTTTCCCCAGCGTCTGAGTTGACCGACAATCCCGTCACCGTCCCGCCACCGACGAACCAACCGCTCTGCATCCCGGAGTGGAGCTCGGCACGTGTGTAGGTGATCCGTCCCTGCGGATTCTCCGAGTAGTCCCAGCAGGCGGGATCCTGATGGGCAAAGAAGGCCAGGCCGGCTACAACCGCCAACGCCGGGATGGCAAGAGTGACCAGGGCTCGTCTCCATGACCGGCCCGACTGTGGCATCGGCCAGCGTAGGGCCGCCTGCACGAACAGAAGCACCGGGATGACGAACACCAGACCCACCGAGAGGAGGGTCAGCGCGACGGGTAGTAGGCCGGTCACAATCGCCGGCCAGAGCAGGCGGGGGTCGTTTCGACGGAGTGCAATGCCCGCAACGAGGCCGGGCAGGGCGAGCAACCCACCGAGGGCCATTGCAGCCGGAACGGTTTCGAGTTGAAGGCGGGGTTCGCCCCCAGTCCATGCGAGCGCGGCCCCGCCCAGCCCGAGGCCGATGAACATGACTGCCCCGATGATGATCAGAACTCGAGTGCTTGGCGGAGCCGCGTGATTCTGTGTGCTCGGCACGTCAGGCCTCCCAGTTCCAGAACTCGATATCGAGCAGACTCGCACCTTCCGCCCCAGACGCGTCGACGATGCGCTTGATCTCGTCGCTTGGTCCGGTCATGACAAGCGAGACTACCCGCGGTTTGTTCTCGGCCTACCAGTCGGCCACCGTTTCGATGTTGCGCAGCGATATCCACGAGAAGCTTGATGGATCGGAGAAGCCGATCATGAAGGTATTTCCGCCCGGTGGTAGCTGAGGTGATGGTGTTCATGCCCGAGAGACGACCGCCCGGGCGAGGAAGTTACCTCCTCAATTCGATCCCAGCAGCCGGCCATGCCCGAAACACCAGAAACAATGGTGCCCGGCCGGGACCCCCGGGTTCTCCCCAGCCGGCCGGGCAACCACACCTACAAAGCGAGGTCTGCCTTCTCCGGATGCACCAATCCCAGGTAATCGATGGTTGGGACCTTCATGGTCTCCGTGTGTGTTCCGGCGTTGAAGACCATTTCGTCGGCGGTGAGGTCCACGTCCACAATCATCTGAAGCCCATACAGGTTCCCGAACGGTGGTTCGGCGCCGCGTTCGCAGTCGTCGAAGATCGGAGCGAATTCCTCCTCGCGGGCCAGGCGGACGTCCTCACTGCCGAGTATCGCCTTTACCTTGTCCAGGTCGAGGAGTCGGTTGGCCGGCAAGACCATCATGATCAGACGTCCGTCGGCGTTGACGATCACCGGTTTGGCGAAACTTCGGCCCGGTACGTGCTCAGCGGCTGCTACCTCCTGGGCGGTAAAGGCTGGTGGATGGTGTTCCACTTTGTAGCCAACACCGTGCGAGATCAGATACTTGCGAACCCGGTGTGCGTCGAGTTCCACGCCGATCACCCCCTCGTGACTCGAGGTCGATCTCCTTCATCCTTCATACACCCAGAGGTCATGCCCGGGCCAGGTGCTGAAAGACCCTATTCGGGCTGGTGCTACCTTATTCGGGACCGGCGGAAGGAGGGCGGGTGTCGGATGGACCAGGAGACTCCGGCAAAACGATCAGCCGACAACGGCTGGTCCCGGCGGTGAAGCGAGCGATCGCCAAATGGTCGGACGATAAGGCTTCCCGCCTGGGCGCGGCTTTGGCCTATTACGCCTTGTTCTCGGTGGCGCCGCTCCTCATTGTGGCGGTTGGCATCGCCGGCCTGGTGTACGGTGGAGAAGCCGCCCGGGGCGAGATCGTCGGTCAGATCGAGGATCGAGTGGGCTCGTCGATCGCCGGCTTCCTCGAGGAGATGATGGCCGGAACACAGGGTGGAGCGGGAGTCGCAGCGACGGTAGTCGGCGTGGTGTTGACGGTCCTGGGCGCCTCAGGCATGTTCCTGCAGCTCAAAGGGTCGTTGAATGTGGTGTGGGATGTGCCCGTGCAGGCCACGAAAGGCATAAGAAACCTTCTTCGCACACGAGCCCTCGCTTTCGTATCGGTATTTGGATTCGGATTGCTTTTCCTTGCCGTATTTGCCGCGTCCAGCGTCGTATCGGCGCTTGGGAACTTCGCGTCCGACGACCTGTCTTTGCCGGTTCCACTTCTGCAATGGTTGAGCCCCGTTGTGATGTTGGGGCTGTTGACCGTCGTGTTTGCCCTCATCTTCAAGGTGCTCCCCGACGCATCGACTCCCTGGTCGACCATATGGAAGGGAGCAGCCTTCACTTCGGTCCTTTTCACCATCGGAACAACCCTGCTCGGGCTGTACCTGGGCGGCGGGGTGGTGACCAGCGGGTTCGGCGCGGCCGCGGCGCTGGTCACTTTGTTGATCTTCGCCTACTACTCAGCGCAGATATTCCTCCTGGGTGCCGAGTTCACCCGCGTCCTGCAACTGGAATCGGAGACTGGCCCTGATGCCAAACCACCGGTCGTTGCGTCGCGGGAGCCGTCCATCCAACACCGAGTGGTCCAATCGACTCCCGTAGCCGCAGTGTGGGCGTTCCTGGCCGGGTTGGCACTGGGCTGGTGGAAGAAGAAGTAGACCGCCGGCATCCAGTGTCCAGCCGGATGGCGTGCCAGACCTGGGCTGCTCGTTGCTGGTTTCCGGGACGAAATTCTCTTGACGAAATATTCATCCATCGTATAGGTTGATATTTGATACCTCTTGAGGAGGCGTTGATGCGGATGCACACAAGAACGCTTATCGGGTTCACCGACCCGGCCAATTCAGGTGTGCGTCCGCGGCCCCTCGCCATGTGATTCTTTCAGCAAGATCGATGAGGAGGCCGCCGACAGCACACCGGCGGCTCTTCTTGTTGGTCAACCAGAACGCGAAAGAATCACGACATGAACGCAATCTACGAGAACGGCCGGTGCGTCTCCTCCGGGCAGAACGACATGTTCTTCTCGGATCGGCCGGACGAATTGGCCCAAGCACAGTCAATCTGCATGGAGTGCAGAGTCCGCCTCGACTGCCTGGAAGTGGCGTTGGAGCGGCAAGAGGAGTGGGGTGTGTGGGGTGGTGTCATCTTCTGGGATGGACGGCCATACCATCGCCGGCGTGGACGGGGTCGACCCCGGCGGGTGGATCAAGGTCTCGAGCTCGCGGCCGACGTCAACGAGCTCTGGCAACAGGTCAGGTCGGCATGACGACCCCCGCAATGCTCTCTCGCTCTCCGTGAATAGAACACCGGCCGGGAAATCCCGGCCGGTGTTTGTTGAGGAGTCCTAGGTTGCCGTCAGAGAGCCAGCATGTTGCGCAAGGCGCCCGGACTTGCCGGGTGACGCAGCTTGGCCAGGGCTTTGGCTTCGATCTGGCGAATACGTTCGCGGGTCAACTCAAAATGCCGGCCCACCTCATCGAGGGTGCGAGGGACTCCACTGTCCAGACCGTAACGCATGATGAGCACGGTCCGTTCCCGGTCGGTCAAGCTGGCCAGCACGGATTCCAGATCTTCCTTGCGCATGCCGAGGGCAACCGTTTCAAAGGGGGCGGTCGCGTCGGTGTCTTCGATAAAGTCTCCGAGCACCGCGTCTTCGTCGCCGACCGGTTCGAAGATGGAGACCGGCTCTGGTGCCACTTTGATTGCCTCAATGACCTTTTCTACCGAGATTGCGGAGAACTCGGCGATCTCGGCAGGGGTCGGGGAGCGACCGAGCCGCTTGACCAGGTAGTTGTCGGCTTGCCGCACCTGGCTGATGGTGTCCATCATGTGGACGGGAACCCTGATCGTCCGGCCCTTATCGGCAATGGCTCTGGTGATGGCCTGGCGAATCCACCAGGTGGCGTAGGTAGAGAACTTGAACCCCTTGCGGTACTCGAACTTTTCGACGGCTCTGATAAGCCCGAGGTTGCCCTCCTGGATCAGGTCAAGCAGCGACAGGCCGGAATTGGAGTATCGCTTGGCGATGGACACGACGAGGCGCAGGTTGGTCTGGATGAACTGGTGACGCGCCTCCACCCCGCGGCGCACAGTCGCAAGGAGTTTGCGCCCTTGGGCCTCGGTGTAATTCCCCTCGTCGAGCGCAGCCTGAGCTTGTTCACCCTTTTCGATGGCTTTGGCGAGGTCTACCTCATCGGCCGCGGTGAGAAGTCGATAAGCACCGATCTCGTCAAGGTATTGACGGATGGCATCTTCTCGTGCTTCGGATTCTGCTGTCTTGCGGCGTGTCGCCACTCGAGCTCCTCCAGACCGGTCTCAGGATGGTACCTATGACAACGCTCGTACCTTGGCATTAAGGTCGACTGATCGGCTCTTTTCCTTGAGCGATCTGAGAAACCGTTGATCATTTAGGCGGGCGACCCGCGAGCCGGCTCGGGAAAGCGGCTCTCATGAACGACTGGGGGAGGGGGACCATCACTTGGCACAGTCCCAAAGTTCGCTGATCGAGCCGGTCGACGCGACCGTTTTTCGTGATGACGGATGCCCAGGGGGTCCCCGCAGATGTGCCCGTCAGATGAACCGATGCTTCCTGGTACGCTGTTGGACCGCCCGGGCGTTTAGCTCAGTTGGAAGAGCGCTGCCCTTACAAGGCAGAGGTCGGCGGTTCGAGCCCGTCAACGCCCACGAGAAGAAACCCCTGCTCAGCGGGGGTTTCTTGGTGTTCTAGGCCAGTTTGCAGCTTGACGTTTTTGGCCCAACCCCACGAGAACCCCACAAGCCAGTTACTGGACCCCGGTCAGCGCCGATGGTTGGGGGAGTTTCTCAGCGTTGATGTGGGTGTAGATCTTGAGTGTCGTCCGGGGGTCGCTGTGACCGAGGTATGCCTGTACTTCGGCTGGGTTCCACCGGTCAACCGTGAACAGACGAGTGCTGGCCGTGTGGCGGAGATCATGGATGCGAGCCTCAAATCCAACCTGCTCGATTATCTTCCGCCACACCCTTCGCCTCCAATTGTCGTAGCGGATTGGGCCGCCCATCGAGGCGGTGAACAGAAAGCCGGAGAAGTTGACCACTGACTGTTCGGCCATGTGTGGGCGGAGCCGTTCCAGCACATCGAAAGGCATGGGGATGGTGCGACCTGGATCTCCTTCGGTCCTGCCTTTGACCGGTCGGAGACCCTCCCGCCGTGACATCGACAAGGCGATGGTCAGCATGCCGGTGCCGAAGTCGATGTCTGCCCGGCGAAGAGCGATAGCCTCGCTGACCCTGAGACCACATCGGGCAATCAGGAGAACCATTGGGGCAGTTTCGACGGTCGGGCGGATGGCCCGTGTGGCGACCGGGGTAGTCGGGGCGGGGGTTAGCGGTTGAAGAACCCGACCAGTCCCACGACGACACCTAGCCCGACGATGCCGTAGGTGCCGGTGATCAAACCGACCACCACGAAGATGAGACCCATCGCCAGACCGATCTGAGGGGCTTGATTGCGAAATCTCTCCATGGCGGGGAGGGTAGCCGCTCTCTAACCCACTGCTTGGACGGCTGGCCGGTGTGGCGACCGGGGAGGCCGGGGTGAGGGTCACTCGGTGATGGGGCCGGGGACCCGATCAATTCAAGACTCAAGCAACTGTTTGAGATTGGCGAAGTTGCGTTCCCACTGTTTGTTGAGTTGACGACGAATGATGGGAGTTGCGAGCTTGAGAAACCCCCCCGGTTCAACTTGCGCCAAGATGGAGAGTTTCGTCGCCTCATCGGCATCATCGAATGAATAGGTTGCAGTAAAAGGTACGGGTCCGGTCAAGGTCTTGATGGTGACCGAAACGTTTTGTTGGTAGGCGAGTACTTCGTAGGAGGTCTTCATGGTTCTGCCCATGAATTCGACGTGATCGGTGAAGGTTGATCCGACTTCAATTTGGCCCTGAGATGTCTTCTGTGTCTTGACAACCTCTTCGGAGTTGGGTGATGGCGATGCGGTACAGGGCAGCGTTGGCTTGTCGGTTGCCGCCCCGGTTGAGCCGGTACTTGTGGGGGTTCCCGGACCAAACCGGGATGGGGGCGACCCCGGTCCACATCGCGA
>Ga0224512_10003914_pt1 | contig 12882 bp, 11 predicted proteins | sample SF_May12_sed_USG_4_FD_169103 | JGI IMG/M metagenome (GOLD analysis project Ga0224512, IMG submission 169103) | Sediment microbial communities from San Francisco Bay, California, United States - SF_May12_sed_USGS_13 | ecosystem: Environmental > Aquatic > Marine > Sediment | place: USA... | reverse complement strand
CGGCGGTGTAGACGGCGACTACCCCGTCCATGGTGAGCGCCGGGGCGGTGTCGATGCTGAGCACATCGGCCCGGGCGTGGTCGGCCAACCGCAGCGCCGCATTGAGCATGCCATCCACCCGCATGTCATCGACATACCCCCGGTCGCCCAGCGCCAGACTGGCTGCTTCATATTTGGTGCCTCGCGAGCCGAGCCCGCCGAGCGGTTCGAGATCCGGGATCGTGTCGTCGCGCAACATCTCGATCGCCTCGAAGATCTTGGTGTACCCGGTACAACGACACAGATGAGCGCCCAGGCGACCGGCGGCCGTCTCGAGGGTGAGGTCGCTGCCCTTTTGATCGAGCAAGGCTTTCGTCCGGACGAGTATGCCGGGCGTACAAAAACCGCACTGCAGAGCACCGGCAGCGGCAAAGGCCTGGGATAGCCGGGATCGTTCTTCACCGGCGAAGCCCTCCAGAGTCGTAACCGTCTTGCCTTCTGCCTTTTCCAACGTCACCAGGCAACTCTGGATGGCTTTGCCGTCCAGGAGAACCGTGCAGGCGCCACATTGACCGGACGGTGAGCAGCCGTCCTTGGGAGAGGTAATCCCCAACTCCTCGCGCAAAGCGGCCAGCAGGTGCGGATGATCGGCGGCGACCGAAACGTCGTGACCGTTCACTACGAAGGAACTGATTCCCGGCGTCGTCAGTGTCATGCCACACCCTCTCCAAAAGGCCGCTTGAACGCAACCGTAGAGCGCTCGCTCGATGGTGTCATCTTCAGCCCAGCTTAACAATTTGTCAACGTCGCAAACGGCGGGGCAGCCAGCGGAGGCCGCATCCAATCACGGTAAAGTCCTGGCAGCCGTTGGAGGAGGGAACCGTGTCCAGTCGAGCGGAATTCATCATCGAACCGTTCGCAGAAGGCTCACCCGGCCCGCACGTAATGGCTGCCATCGACGCCGTTCGGGCCCTTGGTTTCGAACCCGAGCTGGGGCCTTTCGGGACGTCCGTCGAAGGTGAACCTGCCCGGGTAATCGACGCAATCAAGGCGATGCTCACGACCGTCGGCACGTCCGGCGCCTCCCGGGTCACGCTGTACATCGATCTGGACTATCAGCCATGACCGTTTCGATGACCCACCCTGTTCTGGTCGCCATCCAACCACTCCTCGACGCCGTCGGCGGGACGATCATCCCGGCCGGCCGGCTTGACACGGGCGACGTCCCCATCTCCTGGGAAGGGGAGGTGATCGGCGGTGTCCGGCTGGACTCGCTTTCCGGGGCCCTTGACCGGTTGGTTGCCAACATCGAGGACGAGCTGGGTGGAAAGCTCATGGATCTGCCGAGGAAGGAAAAGCAGGCTGCCGTCCGCATGCTCGACGAACGGGGAGCGTTCTTCCTGAGGAAAGCAATCGAAGAAGTCGCCGCCATGATGGGAGTCAGCCGGATCACCATCTACAACTACCTGAACGTGATTCGGAATGACTGAGCACCGGCGCTTGCAGCGAGTTGACATTTTGTTAGCCAACGACGACGCTACCGACGTGTCGTCGGTTCGGGGCTGGAGGGAGACGCATTGGTGTGACTAGTGCGGCAGAGCAGCGTAGGGGCCAGTCCAAGTATCTCGCGTTCCTGATCCCGGTGGGCGCCGTGCTCGCAGCCCTTCTTCTCGGGGCGGTCATGCTGGTTGCGCTGGGCGCCAACCCGCTCGAGGGTTTCCGCGAGTTGTTCAAGGGAGCGTTCGGCAGCAGCGACGCCCTTATCTCCACTGCTTTGAAAGCCACGCCACTCCTGTTCGTCGGAGTCGGCATCACCATCGCCTTCCGCGCCAACGTCATCAACATCGGTGGAGAAGGCCAGATGGTGGCCGGCGGTCTCCTCGCCACGGTGGTCGCCCTGACCCTGCCCGACCTCTCCGCCTGGATCATGCTGCCTGCAGTTCTGATCGCCGGGCTGATCGGCGGAGCAGCCTGGGGAGCGGTGCCGGGAGCGCTCAAGGCCTACTTCGGAGTCAACGAGATCCTCAGCACGATCATGCTCAACGTCGTCGCGGTGCAGCTCATGAACTACATGCTGCGGGGACCTCTCATCGACCCGGGTGAGCTCGAACGCGGCACCCGCATCCCCCAGACCGCCCGCCTCCAGGAAGGCGCCGACCTGCCGCTCCTCTTTGGAGACGGCCGGTTCCACATCGGCCCGCTGCTGGCCGTGCTGGTTGCCGTCGCCGCCTATGTCCTCCTGTGGCGAACGCCGCTCGGATACCGGGTACGAGCGGTCGGGTTGAACCCGGATGCCTCCAAATACGCCGGTATCCCGGTCAAGCGAACCATCGTTCTCGCTTTGACCCTGAGCGGCGCTATGTGCGGATTAGCCGGGGCCGTGCTGGTCTTTGGCAGCGAAAGCCACCGGATGGTCACCGACGGCTCCACCGCCGGGTTCACCGGTAGCGCCGGGTTCAACGGCATCGTCGCAGCCCTCTTCGGAGGACTTCACCCCATCTGGACCATCCCGGCTTCGTTCCTCTTCGGGGGTCTGCTGGTGGGCGGCCTCGCCCTGCAGAGAGCCGTCCAGGTGCCTTCGGCCTTGATCCTCGCCCTGAACGGCCTGGTTGTTGTTTTTGTGGTAGCGACCGACCGCTACCGCAAGCGCATGCTGGCCAGGGATGCCAGGGTGGACGCTCCCGAACCGCTGGCACCTCCGTCGAGTTCTCCCCCGTCGGATGGGCCTGAGCCTCCCGGTGGAGGAGACACCTCGTGAGCGACTTCTTCACCACTGCCGTCCTTGTCGCAACCGCCGCCTCCGGCATCCGTCTGGCGGTGCCGCTCCTGTTTGCTTCCCTCGGCGAGACCTTTGGACAACGCAGCGGCGTGCTGAACCTCGGCGTCGACGGCATCATGCTGCTCGGCGCGTTCGGCGGCTACTACGCGGTACTCCAGACGGGAAGCGTTTGGCTGGGTTTACTCGTCGGAATCGCGGTCGGTCTGCTCCTCGGCCTCATCTCGGCGGTGATCTCCGTCACCCTGAAGGCCGAACAGGGCATCAGCGGTATCGGCATCTATCTGTTCGGGCTTGGCATGAGCGACCTCTTGTTCCAGAAACTGGTCGGTACCCCCCTGCCGATCACCAAGTTCCCCAAGCTGAACATCCCGATTCTCAGCGACATCCCGATCCTCGGCGAACTGCTCTTTCAGCACAGCATGGTTGTCTACCTGGCGTTCTTGGCCGTCCCGGTCAGCATGTACATCATCAATAAGACCACGTTCGGGATGAATATCCGGGCGGTGGGCGAAAACCCCGAGGCCGCCGACAGCCTCGGGGTCAGCGTGAACCGGGTGCGCTATGCCACCGTCACCATCGGCGGCACCCTGGCCGGCGTGGCCGGTGCCGCTCTCGCGATCGACCTGGGCATCTTCCAACAGAATCTGACCAACGCGGCCGGGTTCATTGCTATTGCTCTCGTCTATTTCGGAGCCTGGCGGCCGGTCGGCGTGATGCTTGGCTCGCTGCTGTACGGTTTCGTCAACGCGATCGTGCTGCAGCTCAAAACCCTGTCAATCATCCCGCCGAACCTGTCGGATTTCGCGGCCATGGCCCCGGCCATTTTCACCATTCTTGCGCTGGTGATCGTTGCCCGTCGCTTCAAAGCGCCGGCGGCACTCACCAAACCGTATTCACGAGGAGAATGACATGGACCAAGCAGGTCCCCACAACGAGGAGGAACATTGAAAAAGCACAGGATGACCTGGCTGATCGTCGTCTTGGCGCTGGCACTGATTGCCGCCGCCTGCGGAGATACAGCCGAAGAAACGACCACCACCGCCGCGTCGGGCGAGACGACAACCACAACTGCCGCGTCGGGCGAGACCACGACGACGGGGGCGGCCGCCGAACCGTTCCGCATCGCCATCGTGGCGCCGTCGGCGTCCAACGACCTGGCGTTCACGCAGTCGATCGTCGACGCCGTCGACATCATCAAGGCTGAGATGGGGAATGTTGAGGTACAGGTAACGGACGGAACGTTCGTAGTTGAGGATGCGGCCGCCGCCATCCGCGCCTACGCGGACGACGGGGTGGACCTGGTGATTGCGCATGGATCCCAGTACGGAGGGTCGCTGCAGGAAATCGCTCCGGACTTCCCCGACACCTCATTCGCGTGGGGCACGGCAGCAGACACGTTCGGGCTGGACAATGTCTTCTCTTATGAAGCCGCCTCCGACGAGGGTGGCTACGTCATGGGCGTCATGGCGGCAGCCCTGACCGAGAGCGGCACGATCGGCATCGTCGGACCTGTCGAGGTGGGCGATGCCAAACTCTACGTCGACGGATTCATCGCGGGCGCCGAGTCACAAGATCCCAAGCCGCAGGTGCTGAAAAACTACACGGGTTCGTTCAGCGATGTGGCCCTGGCCTCCGAAGCTGCCCAGGCGTTCGCCGCCAATGGAGCAGACGTGATGTCCGGGACGGCCCAGATGGTGGTTGGAGCGGTGACGGTCGCCAGCGACGCCGACATCCTCTGGTTCGGGACGCAGGCCAACCAGACCAGCCTGGCGCCGAGCATCGTCGTGGCTTCGCAGGTCTATCACTGGGAAGTTGTTCTGCGCGACATCGTTGCCAAGATCCAGGCCGGAACGGTCGGCGGTGAGATCTACACCATCGATCTCGCCAACGGCGGCGAGGTCATCGAGTACAACGATGCGTTTGCTCTTCCCGCCGACGTCAAGCAACTAGGTGAGGACACGATTGCCGGCATCATCGACGGGTCTATTACGACGGGTGGCTAACCAATAGCGGAAGGAAGGAGACCAGTGAGAAGCCTCGTACTTCGTACTTTGTACTTCGTACCGCGGCCACTCGCGACCGGGTCGCCGCGGGGCGAGCGGGGGTTGGGTTTCTTTCCGTCCAGACGGAACCTGGAACCGGGGGACCGTCGCGTCCCCCGGTTTCCTGTTGAGGTGTCAGCGTGAGCGAAACCCCGATGCTGGAAATGCGGGCGATCACCAAGCGATTCCCCGGCGTTCTGGCCAACGACAATGTCGACTTCGACTTGCGGGCCGGTGAGGTCCACACGCTCCTGGGTGAGAACGGGGCAGGCAAGAGCACGCTGATGAAGATCCTTTACGGGCTCTACCGCCAAGACGAGGGGGAAGTCCTTCTCAACGGCTCTCCGGTTGAGATCCATAGCCCGACCGATGCCATCGACCTCAATATCGGAATGATCCACCAGCATTTCATGATGGTGGAGAGTCTGACAGTGGCCGAGAACGTTGCGCTCGGCTTGCCGTCCAACCGGGGGTTCCGAACAGATCTCGAGGCAGTATCAGAACGCATCACCGAACTCGGGAGTCGATACGGCCTCAAAATCGACCCGAGTGCCGCCGTCTGGCAGCTGTCGGTCGGTCAGAAACAGCGGGTGGAGATCATCAAAGCGCTCTACCGCAACGCCAACCTTCTGATCCTCGACGAACCAACGGCGGTGCTGACTCCGCAAGAAGTGGACCAACTGTTCACAACCCTGCGGCAGATGACCGACGACGGCCGCGGCTTGATCTTCATCTCGCACAAGCTGCACGAGGTGCTGGCGCTCAGCGACCGTATCACCGTGCTCAGACAGGGTCGCAAGACGGGTGAGGTGCCGGTCGAGGGTGCTACCAGGGAAAGCCTCGCCCGGATGATGGTCGGGCGGGAAGTCAAGCTGGCCCCGGACAAACCCGCCGTCGAGCCTGGCCGGAGCCGGCTCCGAATAGAGGGCCTGACCGTGCTCGGCGACAGGGGCGACGAAGCTGTGCGTGGCCTCAACCTGGAAGTCCGGGCCGGAGAGATACTCGGCTTGGCCGGCGTGTCCGGAAACGGCCAGAGAGAGATGGCTGAAACCATCGGTGGCCTCCGTCGACCGACCAGCGGATCGATCTTCATCGATGATGTCGATGTGGCCGGGAAACTTCCCATCGAAATCCGACAAGCAGGCCTTTCCTATGTCCCTGAGGGGCGCATGAAGAACGGCTGCATCGGTGAATTCACCATCTCTGAGAATCTCCTCCTCGTGGATCACAAGGATCCGCGGTTCGTGAAGCGAGGCCTCTTCGACTTCGGCGCGATCAAGGAGCATTCGGCTCAGCTGGTCAAGGAATACGCCGTCAAGACCCCAACCTTGGAGACCTCCGCTCGCAGCCTCTCGGGTGGGAACATCCAGAAGGTGATTCTGGCCAGGGAGATTTCCGGCACTCCCAAAGTGCTGCTGGCATCCCAACCCACTCGCGGTGTGGACATCGGCGCCGCTGAGTACATTCACAAGCGACTGGTCGGCCAACGCGAGGAAGGCACCGCCATCCTGGTGATATCTGAAGACCTCGACGAAGTGTTCGCTCTCGCCGATCGGATTGCCGTGATCTACGAAGGGCGGATCATGGGGATCGTCGATCCTGGCACCATCACTCGCGAGGAGATCGGGTTGATGATGGCCGGAGTCAGTCCGGAAACGGCCGCGAGCTGAGCTAGTCGCCCAGCGCCAGATCCAGGTCCTCCTTCAAGTCTTCGACGTCCTCGAGACCGACCGACAGCCGGACGAAACCGTCAGTGATGCCTACCGCCGCCCGCTCTTCAGGTGTCAACCGCGAGTGCGTGGTCGTGGCCGGATGCGTAGCGAGGCTCTTGGCATCTCCGAGATTGTTGGAGATGTCGAACAGCTGCAGAGCATTCATGAACCGAAAGGCCGCCGCTCGGCCGCCCTCCAGTTCGACAGCCACGAGGGAGCCTCCGAGCGACATCTGCCGCCGGGCCAGTTCGGCCTGAGGGTGTGAATCCGCGGTTGGATACTGGGTCTTGAGCACCCCCGGCCGGCTCTCGATGAACCCGGCCAGCTCCGCGGCGTTTGTCGATTGCTGGGTAACCCGCAGATCGAGCGTTTCGAGGCTCTTGGCCAGAATCCAGGCGTTGAACGGGCTCATGGTGGGGCCGGTGTGACGCTGAAACTCCTTGAACGGCCCGTCGATGAACTCCCGGGACCCGAGCACGGCTCCACCCATCGTCCGGCCCTGCCCATCGAGGTGCTTGGTGGTCGAGTACACGACCACATCGGCGCCGAACTCGATGGGCCTCTGCAGAACCGGGGTAGCAAAGACATTGTCGGCGATGACCATTGCCCCCGCCGCGTGAGCGCGGTCGACCACGCCGGCGATGTCGATGATCTCCAGGAGGGGATTTGAGGGGGTCTCGAGAAACACCATCTTGGTGGGTATCGCCAACGCAGCTTCCCACGCATCGAGATCCCGGCCGTCGACCTGGTGAGTATCGATTCCCCACCGGGGCAGCAGCGTCCCGAGGACGGCCAGGGTGGATCCAAACAACGAGCGGGAGGCGACTACCCGGTCCCCGGACTCCAGATTGCAGGCGAGGGCGGCGAATACAGCCGCCATCCCGCTGGCCGTTGCCCGGCAGGCCTCCGCCCCGTCCAGCAAGCGCAACCGCTCTTCGAACAGGGAAACGGTTGGGTTGCCGTAACGGCTGTAGATGTAGCCCTCGCGGTCCCCCTTGAAAACGGCCGCCGCTTCCTCGGCCGTTTCATACACGTACCCGGAGGTCAGGTACAGCGCTTCGGCCGTCTCGCCGAAAGCCGACCTCTCCGTGCCACCGCGCACTTGATTTGTTTTGGGTCGCCGGTCGCTCATCGATTCCTCCGGGTTGCAACGGTAGTAGGAGGCCCGGTCTGCCGTTACTCTGTCGCGCCATGGTTGTCTCACTTCCCCATCACCTGCTGCCCGACAACAGCGCCATCGTCGATGGTCGTTTGTCGATTGGAGGGTGCGACACGCAGGATCTCGCCGCTCAATTCGGGACCCCCCTGTTCGTTTACGACGAGGAGCACCTCCGGGCGCGTAGTCGCGAGGCGGTGCGGACCTTCGGAGATGGAGTTGCCTACGCCACCAAGGCTTTTCTGTGCAAAGCGATGGCCCGCCTGGCGGACGAAGAGGGGATGCAACTCGATGTAGCCACCGGCGGCGAACTGTGGGTGGCCTTGCAGGCCGGTGTGCCGGCCGGGCGCCTCGTATTCCACGGCAACAACAAGTCGCCGGCCGAACTGGTGATGGCGCTCGACGCAGGCGTCGGGAGGATCGTGATCGATTCCTTCGACGAGCTGAGGCGGCTGGAAGATCTCGCCGCGGACCGCCCTCAGCCGGTTCCCGTACTGATCAGGATCACGCCCGGAGTCGAAGCCCACACCCACGAATTCGTGTCGACCGGTCAAGACGACACAAAATTCGGGTTCACGGTTTCCAGCGGAGCTGCCGACCAGGCCATCGCCCGGGCCGGCACATCGCCCGTGCTGGATTTGGTGGGATTGCACGCGCATATCGGCAGCCAGGTCTTCCGGCTGGACTCGTTCGAAGAGGCGGCCCGGGTGGTCGCTCGCGCTTCAGCACCATACGAGCTCCCCGAACTGTCATTGGGAGGAGGCCTGGGCGTTGCCTACGTTGCCGGCGAATCGGCCCCCTCCATAGCCGAGTGGGGACGGGCCATCATCGCCGCCTGCCGCTCCGAAGGCGTGACCGGCCGCGTAACCGCAGAACCGGGACGGGCCATTGTCGCCGCGGCCGCGGTGACGCTCTATACGGCCGGGACCATCAAGGACATCCCGGGCACCCGAACATACGTCGCTGTGGACGGCGGCATGAGTGACAACCCCCGACCCGTTTTGTACGGCAGCGGATATGAGGCGTTTCTGCCCCGTGCCACCGATGCTCCCCGGTCCCGGGCTGTGCGGATCGTGGGCAAACATTGCGAATCGGGCGACGTGCTCGTTCGAGAAGCCTGGCTGCCTAACGATCTGGCGGTTGGCGACGTCGTGGCTACACCGGTAACGGGTGCCTACGGGCATTCGATGGGTTCCAACTACAACAAGGTGCTGCGACCGGCGGTCGTCTTTTGCCGGGACGGAGAAGCCCGGCAGGTGGTGCGACGCGAGACTTACGACGACCTCCTCACCACCGACCTCGGATAAAGCACGATTCGCCAAAGCGACCGGGCAACGCAATCATCCTTGACAGATCGGCCCCGGCCACCTAAAACCTGTACTCACGTCAGAACGAAAGGATCGAACGCACCCAGAAGAAACACCTGACACGTATTCATCCAGAAAGGTGGAGGGATCAGGCCCTGCGAAACCTTGGCAACCATCCCAGCAGTGGGAACGGTGCCAAATCCTGCCCGCTGGATAAACCCACGGGAGAGATGAGGACGATACGACGAAGTCGTTACCGCCTCTCCACAACTGGATGCAGGCGGTTTTCTCTTGGCGAAGCCTGCATGCGGTGTGGCCCCTACGAAGGAGAGGAAGCCATGACCTACCAATACGAAACCCTGCAGGTGCACGCCGGTCAAGAACCGGCCCCGGGAACCAATGCCCGCGCCGTCCCGATCTATCAGACAACGTCCTACACATTCGACGACACCGACCACGCAGCCCGCCTTTTCGGTCTCGAAGAGTTCGGGAACATCTACACCCGGATCATGAACCCGACGACCGACGTCTTCGAGAAGCGGATCGCGGCCCTCGAGGGGGGTGTGGCGGCCGTGGCGACGGCATCCGGCCAGGCGGCTCAATTGATCGCCTTGACCACCCTGGCGCAAGCCGGCGACGAGATCGTGGCCTCCAGTTATCTCTACGGGGGCACCCACAACCAGTTCAAGGTGGCCTTGCCCCGGTTGGGTATCGACGTGGCCATCGTCGAAGGGGATGACCCTGATCAGCTCGAAGCTGCCATCACCGATCGCACCAAGGCGCTGTACGTCGAGTCCATCGCCAATCCCGAGTACTCGGTGCCCGACCTGCGCCGTCTGGCCGATATCGCTCACCGGCACGGGATTCCCCTGGTCGTCGACAACACGTTCGGCTGCGCCGGGTTCCTGGTCCGCCCCATCGAACACGGTGCGGACATTGTGGTGGCTTCGGCGACCAAATGGATCGGCGGCCACGGCACCTCCATCGGAGGGGTGCTCGTCGATTCCGGCAATTTCGATTGGCGGAACGGCAAGTTCCCGTTTTTCACCGAACCGTCACCCGGCTACCACGGTCTGGTGTTCTCCGACGTCTTCGGACCCGATGGCCCTTTCGGGAACATCGCCTTTGCGATCCGCGCCCGGGTGGAAGGTCTTCGAGACCTGGGAGCATCGCTCAGCCCGTTCAACGCGTTCCTGCTGCTCCAGGGTCTCGAGACCCTCTCGCTGCGGGTACAGCGGCACGTTGACAACGCCCTGGCACTGGCGGAGTGGCTCGAAGCTCACCCTCTGGTCACCTGGGTCAAGTACCCGGGTCTGGCCTCACATCCTTCGCACGAACGCGCCGCCCACTACCTTCGTAACGGATTCGGTGCCGTGCTGAGCTTCGGCGCGACCGGCGGCTTTGCGGCAGCCCGGGAGTTCATCAACTCGGTCGAACTCGCCAGTCATCTTGCCAATGTGGGTGACGCCAAAACCCTGGTGATCCATCCGGCCTCGACCACTCACCAGCAGCTGTCCGCCGAGGAGCAGGCCGCGGCGGGCGTGACTGCGGATTTGGTGCGAGTGGCCGTCGGAATCGAACATATCGAAGACATCAAGGCCGATTTCGATCAAGCCCTGCAAAACACCGGCCGGGCCAGCGCAGCATGACCGCCCTCGCGGACTCAGTTGGTCTGGTGGAAACCGAGTTCTTCACCCTGGAAGATGCGCTTCCGCTGCAAAGCGGCCGGGAGTTGGGCTCGATCACCCTCGCCTACGAAGCGTACGGCCAACTCAACGCGCTGAAGGACAACGCCATCCTGCTCTTTCACGCCTTGACCGGCAGCCAGCACGCCGCCGGATTCAACCCGTCGGTACCGGCGGCACAGCCGTTGTGGGTGGAGGAGGTCCACACCGGGTGGTGGGACGGCTTCATAGGGCCGGGACGGGCCCTCAACACCGACCGCTTCTTCGTCATTTGTGTCAACTATCTGGGCGGTTGCTATGGATCGACCGGACCGGCTTCGATAGATCCTCACACCGGGCGGCCCTACGGATCCACCTTCCCCCGGATATCCATCTCCGACGTGGTGGACTCTCAAATAGCGCTGCTGGATCATCTCGGAATCGAAACGCTCCACGCCGCCATCGGTGGTTCGGTGGGCGGCATGATGTCCGTGAACCTGGCGACCCGCTACCCCGCACGGGTGAAGAATGTGATACCCATCGCGGCGGGCCTCGGAGTCACCGCCCTGCAACGGATCCATATCTTCGAACAGTGCAACGCTATTGAGAACGATCCGCACTTTGCCGGAGGCGACTACCACGACGGCCCCAGACCGGACCGGGGACTCGCCCTCGCCCGGATGATCGGGCACAAATCGTTCGTATCGCTAAAAGCGATCGAAGAGAGGGCCCGGGACGAGATCGTCGACCGGGACGAGACGGGCGGGCACATCCAGATCGTCAATCCCATCGAGTCGTACATGTGGCATCAGGGCATCAAGTTCGTCAAGCGATTCGATGCCAACAGCTACCTGCGGACGATGGAGTTGTGGCAGACCGTCGATCTGGTCGCGCAGGCGAACGGGACCGACCTTCTATCGGTATTGCGGCGTTGCCAGAAACAGCGTTTCATGGTGTTCAGCATCGACTCCGACGTGTGCTACTACCCGGACGAACAGGAAGACATGGTGAGGGCTCTCAAGCGAGCGGAGGTACCGGTACAGAGGATCACAGTCCACTCCGACAAGGGCCACGATTCGTTTCTCCTCGAACCGGAGCTCTTCGCTCCGCATCTGATCGACACGCTCGAATGGGAACGATGGTGAGGAGAGAAGTACTCCGTACTCCGTATTCAGTACTCAGGACGGATCGGGGGAGGCTATCTGAAGCGGCTGCGCAGGACCGTTGCCACGTCGTTTGGGGATAGGCCTCTCTCGGCCAGCAGGACCAGCAGGTGATACACCAGGTCGGCGGCCTCTTCGGACACGCGGTTGGCCGATCCGGTTCCGGTGGCGTGATCCTTGGCGGCCAGAAGGACCTCGGTCGCCTCTTCGGTGATTTTCCGACCCACGGCGTCCACTCCGCCCTCGAGCAGCGATGCTGTATAGGAACCCTCCGGTCGGGCGGCCATCCTTTCCACAATCACCGGCCACAGCTCGGGTGGCATCAGCGCGTGCCGTTCGGTCTCTGAGTGATTGAAGCAACTCTCGGCTCCGGTATGACAGGCCGGTCCGGCCGGGACCGCCTGAATGAGGAGTGCGTCTCCGTCGCAATCCAAGCTCATTCCCGTGACCGTCAAGGTGTTGCCGCTGGTGGCGCCCTTGCGCCAAATCTCGTGCCGGGAGCGGCTCCAGAAATGGACCTCGCCGGTCTCGCGAGTGAGCTCTAGGCTCTCCTCGTTGAGGTAGGCAACCATCAAGACCCGGCCCGTGCGGGAGTCCTGCACGATCCCCGGGACCAAACCCTGGTCATCGAACCGAACGGCCGTCACGAGGCCACCTCGCGGATCGGGATGTCGGCGGCAGCTAGACCTTCCTTGAGATCGGCGATGGCGATCTCGCGCCGATGGAAGATCGAGGCTGCCAGAACCGCGTCGGCCCGGCTCCCGTCGAGAACTTCCACGCAATGCTCGATGGTCCCCGCTCCGCCGGAGGCGATGACCGGCACCGGGACGGCGGACCGCACCGCCTCCAGCAATTCGAGGTCGTAGCCCTCTTTGGTCCCGTCCCGGTCCATCGACGTGAGGAGGATCTCTCCGGCTCCCAACGAGGCGCCTTTGGCCGCCCAGGCAACTGCGTCGAGGCCGGTGGCGGTCCTTCCACCGTGGGTGTAGACCTCCCAGCCCGGGCCGCTGCGCTTCTTGGCGTCGATGGCAAGAACGACGCATTGGGCGCCAAACGCTTCAGCACACTCGCCGATGAGTT
>Ga0224512_10003913_pt1 | contig 12882 bp, 5 predicted proteins | sample SF_May12_sed_USG_4_FD_169103 | JGI IMG/M metagenome (GOLD analysis project Ga0224512, IMG submission 169103) | Sediment microbial communities from San Francisco Bay, California, United States - SF_May12_sed_USGS_13 | ecosystem: Environmental > Aquatic > Marine > Sediment | place: USA: California... | reverse complement strand
GGGAACGCCAACTACGTCATCCGGCAGCCCGAGCGGTACATGTTCGAGTTGGACGAGGGCCCCACGGCCCGGTTCTTCCGCGACTTTCTGCTGCGGGCCTACCCGCGGCAGCACGTGCAGTCGCTGCAGCACAAACTGTTCAAGAGCGCCGAGTTCTGCGCCGCGTGCCACAAGCAGTTCATCGACGAGGAGATCAACCAGGTCGGCTGGGTGCAGCTCCAGAACCAGTACGACAACTGGCGCAAGAGCCGCTGGAACGAGCCCGGCGATCCCACCAAGACGATCGAGTGCCGTGAGTGCCACATGCCCCTGGGCGACTCGCGCGACCCGGGCAGTGGCGACGACCTGGACTACAACCGCAGGCCGCGCGACGGCAAACACCGCAGCCACCGGTTCCTGGCGGCCAACCAGTTCATGCCGCTGGCGTTGAAACTGAAGGGCGCGGAGGAACACGCCAAGCTGACGGAGCAGTGGCTCCGCGGGGAAATCGACATACCGGAGATCGCCGACAAGTGGCGCACCGGCCCCGCCGTGCCCGTGGAACTGGTGGTACCGGACACGGTGTATCCCGGACAGGACGTGAAGATCCAGACCGTCGTGACCAACAACAAGGTCGGCCACGACTTCCCCACCGGCCCGCTCGACATCATCCAGGCGTGGGTGGAGATCGAGGTGACGGATGAGGCCGGCAACGTGGTGTACGCCTCGGGCCGCACGGATCAGAAGCACTTCATCGAACCCGGCTCGTTCATCTTCAAGGCGGAGCCCGTGGATCAGGCCGGCAACCTGATCGACCGACACAATCTCTGGGAGATGGTCGGGGTGCGCTACCGCCGGTCCATGTTCCCCGGCGCGTCCGACCGGGCGGAGTTCGGCTTCTCGTGCCCGGCCACGTCGCTCGTGGCGCAGGGCGCGGGCGGCGCGCGCGCACCGCTCGACACCACCGTCGCGTTCCGCGTACCCCGCGGCCAGGATGCCACGCTCCACGTGTCGGCCAAACTGAAGTACCGCAAGGTGGACCAGTTCCTCCTGAACTTCCTGTTCGGCGAGGAATCCGGCTTGACCTCGCCGGTGACGGTGATGTCGGAGGATCAGAAGACGATCGTCGTGCGGCCGCGGCGCCCGTCCTAGCGTGACCGGCCTCCCCCGGCGGCGCCGCCTGCTGGTCCGGACCGCGGGCTTTGGCGCCCTGTTCGTCGCGGCCGCCGCGGTCGCGGTCTGGCTCGCCCTGCGCCCGAAACCCACCTACCGGCCGGGCGAGGCTGTGCAAGGGCTCACCGCCGACCTCGCCCGCGACCTTCCGCCGGACTACCCGCGCATCACGTTCACCGACGTGACGGCCCAGGCCGGCATCACCTTCCGGCACTTCGCCGGCCACCGCACGTCGCAGCTCCCGGAAGACATGGGCTCCGGCGCGGCCTGGGGCGACTACGACGACGACGGCTGGTTGGACCTCTACGTGGTGAACGAGGCGGGCCCGCTCACCGCCGCCACGCCGGACGAGGTGGCGCGGTCGCCGGCCCACGCGGCGCTGTACCGCAACCTGGGCGACGGCACGTTCCGCGACGTGAGCGCCGAGGCCGGGGTCCAGTTCCGCGGCTGGGGCATGGGTGCCACCTGGGCCGACTACGACAACGACGGCCGGCTCGATCTGTTCGTCACGGCCTACGGCGACAACGTGCTGTACCGCAACAACGGGGACGGCACGTTCACCGACCGCACGACCGCGGCGGGCCTCGGCGGACGGCCGGGCTTCTGGGCGGGTGCCACGTGGAGCGACTACGACCGCGACGGCTTCCTGGATCTCTACGTCACGGGCTACGTCGAATACCGCCATCTTGCCGACCAGGGCGCCACGCGCCAGTACGATGTGGAGCAGCCCGCCGGCATCAACCCGTCGTCGTTCGCGCCGGCCGCGAATCTCCTGTTCCGCAACAAGGGGAACGGCACGTTCGCCGAGGTGGCCGTCCGGGCGGGCGTCGCGAACCCCACCGGGCGCAGCCTCGGCGCCGTCTGGGCCGACTTCGACGACGACGGCTGGCCCGATCTCTACGTCGCGAACGACGTGTCCGACAACGTGATGTTCCGGAACCTGGGTGACGGCACGTTCGCGGACGTGAGCCACGCCGCGCGCGTCGCGGACTACCGAGGCGCGATGGGCCTCGCCGTGGGCGACTGGGACGGCGACCAGGACCTGGACCTGTTCGTCACGCACTGGATCGCCCAGGAGAACGCGCTGTACAGCAACCTCCGCGCCGAGCTCGAGGCCCGCGGCGCGTACTTGCGCCAACCGATCCAGTTCACGGACGAGGCCGACCGCTACGGGCTCGGGCAGATCGCGCTCGATTTCGTGGGCTGGGGCACGTCGTTCTTCGACTACGACAACGACGGCCGGCTCGACTTGTTCGTCGTGAACGGCAGCACGCTCGAAGAGAAGCGGGACCGGCGACTCCTCGTTCCCATGCGCGACCTGCTGTTCTGGAATCGTGGCGCGGATGACGGCTTCTACGAGGTATCGCCGGTGAGCGGGCCGTACTTCGCGCAGACGCATGTCGGCCGCGGTGCGGCGTTCGGCGACTACGACAACGACGGCGACGTGGACGTTTTCATCGTGAACAACGGCGGGCCGGCCATTCTGCTGCGGAACGACGGCGGCAACCGGCAGCGATGGCTCGGGGTCGCGCTCGAGGGCACGAAGAGCAACCGGTTCGGCGTAGGCGCGCGAGTGCGGCTCGTGGCGGGCGGCACCATCCAGGTGCGCGAAGTGGGGGCGCAGAGCTCCTACCTCTCGCAGAACAGCCTGATCGAGCATTTCGGACTTGGCACTGCCAACGGCGTGGATACGCTGGAGATCCGCTGGCCCAGCGGCACTCGGCAGATTGTGTCGGCGCCCGCGCCAAATCGGGTGCTGCACGTCGTGGAGCAGGCGGCCCGGCGATGAGGTGGATCGCGGGTTTCTTGGTCGTGGTGGTCCTGCTGTTCGCCGTGGTCACCCTGCTGAAGCGAGGGCCCAGGGACGCACCCGAGGACACGGAGACGTCGCAGATCTCGACCGAGGATCGTGAACGGGTACAGCAGTTCTGGGAGACGTACCGCCAGGCCACCGACCATCGCATCGCCGGGCGGTTGGGCGACGCCCGGGAGGCGTACACCCGGGCCCTGGCACTCAATCCGGGACACCAGGACGCGCTCTACTACCTGGGCAACATGGCGTTCGACCTTGGGAACCTGCCCGAAGCCGAGCGCGCGTGGCGGCGGCTGGTGGAGGTGGATCCGAGCAACGCGCGCGGCCATTCGCAGCTGGGCACTCTGTATTCCTGCGTCGCGGCGCCCACGTTTCTGAACCTGGAGAGCGCCGCCGCGGAGTTCGCGCGCGCGCTGGAGATCAACCGGGAGGAGACCGGCCCGCTGCTCCACCTGGGGGAGATCGCGCTGCTCCGAGGAGACTTGGAGCTGGCGCGGTCCTGGTTCGAGAAGGTCACCGGCTCCAATTACACCAGTGTCGAGGCGCACTTCTACCGGGGCTACCTCGCTTGGAAAGCGGGCGCGTTACGCCGGGCCACGGAACTCCTGGCGGCCGCGGTGGGGTTTGCGCGCCCCGCGGCGCCCGCCGAAGGGGTGGCGGGGGAAGGCGATACCCGAGCCGGCAGGCGCCCGATGGTGGCCGAACCGGCGGCGGGCTGCCGACCCATGCGCGTGCGCGTCGAGGATCTGCGCGCGCTGGACGACACGGACCTGCCTCGAGGGATGGACTCGGTTTATCGGGCGCTGGACGGACTGCTCGCGCATGTGCAGTAGACGGCGGGCACGTGGTTCGAACCAGCGGGGCGGAGCCTGGGGACAACGGGACTGGAAGCGACTGGCGCAGCGCGCGGAGCTTGCCGAGGTGCTCGGAACCCCCGCGTCCGACCACTCATCGTGAGGCCGACTGGCGCTTCCGTTGGGCTTCCTGGAACCGAGCGTCCTGGCGTACCCCCGCGAGCTGCGGCTCGCTCAGGATGATCTTCAGCGAGTAGTCGCGCTCCAACGCCGCCACCAGCCACGTCGCCGCCCGCTCGCGGTCGCCAAGCTCTGCGGCGATCTGGGCGAGCGTGAACATCAGATCCGGATCGTCACCCACCATCGCGGAGAGTCGGCTCAGAAGGGCGCGGGCATCGTCCTGCCGGCCGAGCGACGCGTACATGAACGCGAGATTCGACAGCGTCACGGGATCCGAAGGGTTGACCTGCACTTCGGCCAGCGCCAGCTCGACGCCTTTCTCATACGCCTGCCGTGCATCGCGCTGACGGCTCGGCAGTTGCCGGTAGGCGTCGCCCAGGTTGCGCCAGTAGAGGAAGTCGCGCTCCTTCAGCGCGATGGCCTGGCGGAACCGCTCGGCCGCCGCGGCATAGTCGCCCTCGAAGTACTCCACCGCCCCCACATTGGAGAGCGCGCTGGCGTTGGGCTCCGCCCGCACGGACCGATCGAACATGGCTTTCGCTTCGTCCCAGCGGTCGAGGAAGAAGTAAATGGCGCCCGCGTTCCGGTAGACGGCGGCGTTGCCGGGCGCCAACTCACCGGCCCGGGCGAAGAGGGCGGCCGCGTCGAGGTAGCGCCCCTGTACGTACCGGAGAAACGCAAAGGCGTTGTAGGCGCGCCAATAGTACGGCTGCTGCGCGATGAGCGCCTCGAAGGCCGTCTCGGCTTCGTCCAGCCGCCGCAGGCTCTGATAGGCCGACGCCAGGCTGAGCTGGGCGGCGGTGTGGTGCGGATCGAGCGCGAGCGCGCGCTGGGCGCTCGCCAGTGCTTCCTCGTGCCGCCCCATGCCGTTGCCGATCAACGCCAGCGTCGCCCAGACATCCGGGAGCGAGTCGCTGAGCGCGAGCGCGCGGCGACTCACGCCCATCGCTCGCGGTACCCAAGCCGTGTCGCCGGTCAGCTGATAGCGCAGCCAATAGGCCTCTCCGAGCCCTGCGAACGCCAACGCGTAGACGGAGTCCGCGGCCACGGCTGCTTCGAACAGCCCGATGGCGTTGGCGAGGTCATCGACCTTGCGGTCGTGGCGCTGGAGGTAGCCGCGCGCCTGCACGTACAGCTCGTAGGCGCGCGCCACGCGGGTCTGCCCCTGTCGCCCCGCTACCGGCGCGCCTGATCGCCGCTGCACCTCGAGCATCGCGAGCGCCTGTGCGACTACGCCTTCCTCCCACGTCACCACATCGGACATCGCCGCCGCAATCCGCGCGGAGCGCAGCTGCCGGAGCGACGCCGCTTCGACGAGGTTCAGGGTGAGTTGCAGATCGTCGCCAGTGCGGCGCAAGCTCCCGGTCACCGCGAGCGTGGCATTCAGCTCGGCGCGCGCCTTGGCCGCAGACGTGATCTCGAGTTCGCGAATCTCGTTGGGGGGAATCACCCACAACGGGGGCACCACCGCGCGGGTGAGCTCGGTGAGGCGACTGGCCATGGTCTCGACCAGCCCGTCGCCGAACGCCCGGGTCGCGGGATCGTCACCGATGATCGTGAGCGGCACGACGGCCAGCACGCGCGCCGCGTCGCCCCCGGAGCGCCCGACGCGCAGGCCCACCCAGCTCGCGATCGCGGTGAGGACGAGCACCACGACCGTTCCCAGGGCGACGCGACGTCCGCGGCGACGGGGTCGCACCACCGGCACGTCCGTCGACCCGCTCCCCGGCGTGAAGAACGGCCGCAACCCGTGCAAGATGTCTTCCGCGTGCTGCCACCGCTCGTCCGGTCGCTTTTCCAGACACCGCATCACCACGGATGCCAGCAGCGGCGGAACGTCGGGGCGGCGATGGGCGATCGGTTCGGGCTCCACAGTGAGATGCGCCGCGAGCAGCGCTTGCGGCGTCTCGGGAGCGAACGGCGGGCTCCCGGCGAGCAGCTCGTACGTCATTACGCCGAGCGCGTACAGATCGGCACGATGGTCCACCGCGGGATCCGCGGCAATCTGCTCGGGCGCCATGTAGGTCGGCGTGCCCAGCGAGATTCCCGCCGACGTGAGAGGGGAGTCACTCCGCGCTTGACTGACCGCCTTCGCGACGCCGAAGTCCATGACCATGGCATGCCGTCCGGAGAGCATCACGTTGTCCGGCTTGATGTCCCGGTGCACCACGTCGTTCGCATGTGCGTGGCCGAGGGCATCGGCGACGTCACGGAGAATCCCCATCACCTCCGGCACAGGAAGCGGGCCGTGGCGGCGCAGATGCTCCCGCAGGGATTCCCCCGCGACATACGGCATGACGTAGTAGAGGAGACCATCCGCTTCGCCGGAGTCGTGGAGCGGCAGGATGTGGGGATGCTGGAGCTGAGCCGCGATCTCGATCTCCCGGAGGAACCGCTCAAGCCCCAGGGCGGCGGCGAGCTCGGGCTTGAGGACCTTGAGCGCGACCGGGCGGTGGTGCTTCAGATCCTCCGCGAGATAGACGGTCGCCATCCCACCGCGCCCCAGCTCCCGTTGGAGCGTGTAGCGGCCGGCCAGAGCGGCATTCAGCTTGTCTCGCTGGTGGTCCATCCCGGCGGCTCCCAAGCGCGGTCCGTCGTAGGATAGGCCGCGCGGGGTGGCGGGGCTAGGTGGGACGTACTCGATCGGTCCCGTCGTGTCACTGGGCCGGCAAACGGTCCAGTAAGAACCGCACGGCCAGATCGGTCACATTCCAGAGCTGAATATCGGAGCTGGTGCCGTAGCGCACGGGCCGCAGCGTGTCACCTTCTATTCGGTAGCTCCACAGCTCGTTGTGCTTGAGACCCGAGGTCTCGACCGCCTGGCGCGCCGTGTCGAGCGCGCGGCGCAGCCCCGCAACGTACGCGCGCACCGCGTCGCCGTCGCTGCGCAGCCGGCCCGACGCGTCGTACGCGGCATCGATCTGTTTGGCGAGCCCCAGGAACAGCAGGTTCACCTCGCGGCCCCACGCTACCCGCGGCGAGTGGTAGAGATCGTCGCGGAAGGCCTGCTGCACCTCCGGGCTCGCGTAGACGTCGTTGGCGACCAGCGGCCCCAGACCGTCCACGAAGAGGCCCACCGGATACGGCCGCGCGATCACGTCGAGGAGCGACACCACGGCAGCCGGATCGGCGGCGCCGCGCAGGATCTGCTCCGTGTAGTCCCCCAGGAAGAGGTCCGTCGCGGGGTCAGTGTTGGCGACGGCGATCGGCCGGCCCACGCTGTCGAGCGACACGGCGAGGAACGCCAGCGGGCGAAGCGCGGCGTTCTGCAGCTGGAAGTGTCGCCGCCAGTACGCGCGGTCCGGCTCGCTCATCGCGTCGAGCGCCGCAGTCACCCGGGTGCGGATCTCGTCCGGCGTGAACGCGACCGCGAAGTGCCGCCGCGCCGCGCTCCACGTGGCGATCGTCGCCGGCAATCGGGCGGCATCGTGCCTCAGCGCCGTGAGGGCCACCGCGTCACCGGGCACGCGTGCCACGGCTGCTTCCGCCGAGAACCCGAGCGCGTCCACTGCCCAGAGAATGGTCTCCGCCGCTTCCAGCGCCTTCGGCACCCACACGGCGTTCACGTCCATCGCGAAGCGGCCACCGGCGTAGCCGACCCGGCTGTCGCGCCAACTGCCCGGCAGCCAGCCACGGTCGTCGCGGTACTGGAAGCCCACGAGATTCGCGGCCACGGGCTCCGCGGCGTACGGCTGAGCCAGTCGGGCGACAAAGGCGAGGTTCCGGACGAGCGCGTCCAGCCGCGTCACGCCGTCCGGGCCAGTGGCGGCCAGGAAACGCCGTTTCCGCTCGGCCGGCACGTCGCTCCGCGCGAGATAGCGGCCCGCCAGCACCGGCAGCTGGAAGTCGTCATCGATCATGCGGTAGTTTTCGCGCACCCGCGACAGCGTCCCGAGCAGCGCGCGGGCGTCAGCCAGGTGCCGGGCGGCGGCGGCCGGGTCCGTCCGGGCCGCGTCCGCCCACTCCCGGATCAGGGCGCTGTATTCCGCGGCGTTCTCGCGGATCGCCTGCCCGCCGAGGGCTTCCTCGTGACTCGCCTCGCCGGTCGGCGACAGTTTCCGCAGGACGCTCGCGATCACGTGCTCCTGGAGCTCGATCGACGAAATGGGCTCCAGCATGAGCGCCGTCATCATCATGTCGCGCCCGAAATACGTCGCGTAGTTGGGCAGCGCGGCCATGAGCTTCTCTTGGTAACTCAGCAACTCGAGTCCGCGGATCTCCCGCTCGAGCCGGCGGAAGGACCGGAGGCGCGGGTCCCGCGTCAGCGCGTCGGGCGTCAGCGCCCGCCGCAAGCTGTCGGCCAGGCGGCGCTGGCGCTGGTAGAACGCCTCGAATGCGTCGTTGAAGATCTGGCTTCGTTCGAGCGGCGCGAGCGTGGCAGCATCCGTGGTGGCGGTTACGGCGAATCGGACGCCACCCGCCCCGCGTGCCTGCATCCGTACCACGTCGCCCGCCACGCTGGCCGTGCTCGCCCTGGCGTCACCGGAAAGCACGAGGGTCATGCGGTTCCGGCCGTCCAGGCTGATGTGCTCCACGACGACGGTCCACACCGTGTCGCGCTGTGTGAGGGTGAGCCGCGGGTGGAGCCGTCCCCGCAGGTCGGTCACGTCGCGGGCACCGAGCAGTGACAGATGGCGCCGCCGCTCCGCCGTGGGCAGCCGCTCCACACTGGCGATCAAATCCGTCAGCTCCTCCAGCGCGAAGCGGCCGTCGCCATAGGGTTTCCGATGCCAGCCCCAGTACTGGACATCGCGCTCCTGCCGCATCGTGCCGAGCACGAACCAGCCGATCTCGAGGGCCCCCGCCTCCGACGCGAGCCGATGCCGCACCGCCCGGCGCGGCCCGTCGTCAAACACCTCGACGCCCGGCCCACCCCACACAAGCGGCGCCGGCCGTCCCAGCGTATCGCGCACCGTGAAGGCCGCGCTGGCATTGGACGCGTCCGCCCACACGTGGACCACCCGTCCGCTCCGGGTATCGAGGTAGATCTGGAAGGCGTTGCGCCGGGAGTCGCGGAAGAATCGGGTCGCGTAGCCTTCGTAGGCCGCCGGATCGTCCAGACCCGCTTCCGGAAACTCCAGCACCGGGGACTGCACGCCCTGGGCGAGCGCCTGGACCACGAAGAGCGATGCGAGCACGTGCATGGGAAGAACCGCCGCAATGCTGGTGAGTGTCAGCCGGTCAGGGCCCTAATCTACCTGGCGCCAGGGGCCTCCGCGACACACTCGGCCCCGCCCTGGCGCGTGTTGTCCGACGGCGGCCGCGGGGCTACGTTTTTCGCGTCTCGCATCAAAGGCCCGTCGCGCCATGGTCCTGCTCCGCCCGCTGCTTACCACCGTCGCCGCTGCGCTCGTCGCCACCCCCACCCCGGCCCTCGCGCAGGGGGCGGGTGCCTCCGCACCCGACGACTGGCGGCGCGGCGCGGTGTGCTACGAGATCTTCGTCCGCTCGTTCTTCGACAGCGACGGTGACGGGATTGGCGACCTGAACGGGCTCGCGGCCAAGCTCGATTACATCAACGACGGCAATCCGGACACACGGAACGATCTGGGTGCCCGATGCATCTGGCTCATGCCGGTGGCGCAGTCGCCGAGCTATCACGGCTACGACGTGACAGACTACTACCGCATCGAGCGCGACTACGGTACCAACGACGACTTCAAGCGACTGGTCGCCGAGGCGCACCGGCGCGGCATGCGCGTGCTGGTGGACCTCGTGCTGAACCACGCGTCGAGCGAGCATCCCCACTTCAAGGACGCGCTGCTCAATCCCGGCTCGCCGTACCGTGACTGGTTCATCTGGTTGCCAGCGCATCCGGGGGTCAAGAACCCGTGGGGCGGCGACAACTGGCACCGCTCCCCGGTGCGCGAGGAGTACTACTACGGGTTCTTCTGGGGTGGGATGCCGGATCTCAACTACGAGACGCCGGCGGTCCGTGAGGAGGCGAAGAAGATCGCGACGTTCTGGCTGGAGGAGTTGGGGGCCGACGGCTTCCGGCTCGATGCCGTCAAGCATCTCGTGGAACAGGAACAGGGACGGATCGTCGAGCACGTTCCCGCCACCCATGCCATCCTGCGCGAGTTTGCCGCCCACGTGCACGGCGTGGCGGCCGACGCGTTCACGATCGGCGAGGTGTGGGACAGCATCGGCGCCATGCTGTTGTACTACCCCGATCAGCTGGACGCCTATTTCGCCTTCGAGGCGTCGGACGCGATCGTGGAGTCGGTGCGCTCGGGGTCGGCGCAGGGGCTCCTCGGTCCCTTCCTCAGGCTCCAGCGCGAGCTGCCCGCCGAGCGCTGGGCGCCGTTTCTCAAGAACCACGACCAGACCCGGACCCTCACCGCGCTCGGGGGGGATGCCGCCAAGGCCAAGGTTGCGGCGACACTCCTGCTCACGCTCCCGGGCCTCCCGTTCGTCTACTACGGCGAGGAGATCGGCATGACCGGCGACAAGCCGGACCCGCGGCTGCGCACTCCGATGCAGTGGGACCCCCGGCGAGGGGCCGGCTTCACCGAGGGGTTGGCGTGGGAGCCGCTTCAGCCGGACTCGCTCACCACGAACGTCGCGTTGCAGGATGCCGACCCCGCGTCGCTGCTGAACCGGTATCGCCGCCTGATCCATCTGCGCGCCGCGAACGCCGCGCTGGCCGCCGGGGCGCTGATCGCCCTCACGGCCAGCGACGACGCCGTGGCCGCGTACCTGCGGCGCGATGGCGCGCGTGCGGTGCTCGTCGTCGCCAACCTCGGCACGGCGCCGATCGTGAACGCGCAGCTCACCTCACCAGACGAGGTCCTTTCCGCAGGGCGGTACACGGCCACCAGCCTGCTGGACGGGCCGGCCGGCGCACCGCTTCAGGTGGGACGAGGTGGCCGGATTCAGGCCTACGTGCCCGTCGTGTCCCTGCAGCCCCTGGAGAGTCACGTGTTCGAGTTGACGAAGGAGCGGCGGTAGAGCGCTCCGTCTGAAGAATCCCGAAACGCCACTCACTCTGACCGTCGGACGATGATCATGACCCGCAAGACACTCGAGCTCCGGATTCCCATGATGTTCGCTCTCATCCTCTGCCCCGCCTGCGCCGGTCCGGGTGACACCGGCGAATCGGTGAATTGGCCTCGTGTCACTAGTCAGGTCCCGGTCGATGCCGCGCTGGAGGGCCGCGTGGACTCGATCCTCGCGCGCCTCACGCTGGAGCAGAAAGTCGGCCAGATGGTGCAGGCCGAGATCCAGCACGTGACACCGGCGGAGGTGCGTGAATACCAGCTGGGCTCGGTGCTGAACGGCGGTGGGTCGTTTCCGCCGGGGGCGAAGCGCTCGCGCGTGGCCGACTGGCTGGCGCTGGCCGACGCCTTCTACGACGCCTCGATGGACACCGCCCGCGGCGGCGTGGCGATCCCCATCACCTGGGGCACCGACGCCGTACACGGGCACAACAATGTCATCGGCGCCACGCTGTTCCCCCAAAACATCGCCCTGGGAGCCACCCGCAACCCGGACCTGATCCAGCGCATCGGCGAGATCACGGCGCTGGAAGTCCTGGCCACCGGCATCGACTGGACGTTCGCCCCTACCCTTGCCGTGGTGCGGGACGATCGGTGGGGCCGCACCTATGAGGGGTACTCCGAGGATCCCGAGATCGTGCGACAGTACGCCGGCCGCATGGTCACGGGCCTCCAGGGGAGGGCGGGGTCGCCGGAGTTCCTCAGCGCGTCCCATGTCGTCGCCACCGCCAAGCACTTCCTGGGCGACGGCGGCACGGATCGGGGGGACGATCAGGGAGACAACCTCTCCACCGAACGGCAACTCCTGGACATTCACGCCCAAGGCTACCTGTCGGCGCTGGAAGCCGGCGCGCAGACCGTCATGGCGTCGTTCAACAGCTGGCGCGGCGAGAAGGTCCACGGCATGCCCTACTTGCTCACGACGGTGCTGAAGGAGCGCCTGGGATTCGACGGGTTCCTGGTCGGCGACTGGAACGCCCACGGGCAGGTACCGGGCTGCAGCAACGAGTCGTGTCCCCAGGCCATCAACGCCGGCGTGGACATGATCATGGTGCCGGAGGACTGGAGGGCGTTGTTCACGAACACGGTGGCGCAGGTCCGCGCGGGCGAGATTCCCCAGTCGCGCATCGACGACGCCGTGCGGCGCATCCTGCGCGTCAAGCTGCGGGCCGGTTTGTTCGCCAAGGGGCGCCCGTCGTCGCGGCCGCACGCGGGCGACACCTCTCTGATCGGCGCCGCGAGCCACCGAGCCGTTGCGCGCCAGGCGGTGCGCGAGTCCATGGTGCTGCTCAAGAACCGGGGTGGGCTGCTCCCATTGCGACGCGATCAGCACGTGCTGGTGGCCGGCGACGGCGCCGACAACCTCAGCAAGCAGTCCGGGGGATGGTCGATCACGTGGCAGGGAACCGAGAACACGAACGCCGAATTCCCCGGCGCCACCTCCATCTGGGCCGGCATCCGGGAGGCCGTGACGGCGGGCGGCGGCCGCGCCACCCTCAGCGCGGATGGCTCGTTCCGCCAAAGACCCGACGTCGCCATCGTCGTGTTCGGCGAAGACCCCTACGCGGAGATGGAGGGCGATCTCGACTCGCTGAGCCACTCGGCGAAGTACCCGGAGGGCCTCGCGCTGCTGCGGCGGCTCAAGGCGCAAGCCATCCCGGTCGTGGCCGTGTTCCTCAGCGGACGACCCCTCTGGGTCAATCCCGAGCTCAACGCCTCCACGGCGTTCGTCGCCGCCTGGCTGCCGGGCAGTGAGGGCGGCGGGGTGGCGGACGTCCTGTTCCGCAACGCCGACGGTGGGGTGAACGCCGACTTCAGGGGCACGCTGTCCTACAGTTGGCCGGCCGCGCCGTCACAGACGCCCCTCAATCGCGGCGACGCCGACTATCGACCGCTGTTTCCCTACGGGTTCGGGCTGACGTACACGACGGCCGATACCCTGAGC
>Ga0224512_10003911_pt1 | contig 12884 bp, 10 predicted proteins | sample SF_May12_sed_USG_4_FD_169103 | JGI IMG/M metagenome (GOLD analysis project Ga0224512, IMG submission 169103) | Sediment microbial communities from San Francisco Bay, California, United States - SF_May12_sed_USGS_13 | ecosystem: Environmental > Aquatic > Marine > Sediment | place: USA... | reverse complement strand
TGCCGGGATCGGATAGGTCGGAGACGGTGAGGGGTCCCCGCTCTGCCACTTCGGTGTACACCTGGTCGAAGTACTCGGGGTGGCGCCTGAGCACTTCTCGAGATCGCGAATACGCCTTGCGATCGCGCATCCGATATCGGAGCATCGGCAGGTCGCGGGTCGGCATGACCGAGGCAACATGGCCCAGATACTCGAACATCTCGGGGCCGTTGATCCAGGCATCGAGGGCCGACCGGTCGTACGGACCGAGCCGGGAGAACATCGGCATGTAATGAGCCCGCACCGCGACATTGACCGAGTCGAGCTGCAAGAGGTTGATGCGCTTGATCACACGCCGGAAGTGGCGAACGTCCACCCCGCCGGCCGGACGTGGATCGGTGAAGCCTTGCGCGGCCAGCGCGATGCGGCGGGCCTGGGAGAGCGTCAGGGTTCGCATGAGCGGGGCTACGCTACCCGGATGACCAGCGACACCCGGCGGGTGTGGCTCACGACTCTCGGCTGTGCCAAGAACCAGGTCGATTCGGAAAAGCTCTCCGCGATGCTGACCGAAGCCGGTTATACGGCTGCTGTCGATCCAGCCCGGGCGGACGTCGTAATGGTCAATACCTGTGCCTTCATCGAGGCGGCCCGGGAAGAATCGGTTGACACGATCCTCGAGCTGGAACAAGCCAAACGACCCGACGCCGGGTTGGTCGTTCTCGGTTGCATGGCCCAGCGATTCGGAGCAGAGATTGTCGAGGCGCTCCCGGAAGCCGACGCCGTGCTCGGCCTCGATCGTTACGGCGAACTGATCAGCACCCTGGACCGGATCACCAGTTGGCAGCCGGTTGGTTTGCGCCGCTCACCGATGGACATTCTCCATGCGGTCAACCGGCCCGCTCCGACCTTTCCCTATGCCTACGTCAAGGTGGCAGAAGGATGCGACAAACCCTGCACCTTCTGCGCCATCCCGCTGATCCGGGGGAAACAGCGGTCCCGTCGGCCGGGCAACATCCATGACGAGATCAGCGCCCTGACGGCCGCCGGCGTGCAGGAGATCGTGCTGGTGGCGCAGGACCTGGCCTCCTATGGCCGGGATATCAACGCGCCGGGAGGTCTCGTCGAGTTGCTCCGGTTTGTCTCCGATATTGAGGGATTGCGCCGGCTTCGGTTGCTGTACCTGTATCCGAAGGAAATCCGCCCGAGCCTGATCGAGGAGATGGCCACCAATCCCCTGGTCGTGCCGTATTTCGATCTCAGTCTTCAGCATGCCGAAGAGCGCCTCCTGCGTGCCATGAAGAGGCCCGGCAACGGGAGCCGCTATCTCGACCTCATTGCACAGATCCGGGGGGCGGCGGCCGGGGCGGCGCTCCGCTCCAGTTTCATCGTCGGTTTTCCCGGAGAAACTGAAGAGGATGTTGAGACAATGGCCGACTTCCTTCAAACGGCGCGCCTGGATTGGGCCGGGTTCTTCCCGTACTCGGCGGAAGAGGGAACCCCCGCAGCCGGTCTTGCCGACCGGATCGATCCGGAAACCGTGGCCGAGCGGTTGCGGTTTCTCCAGGCTATCCAGGAAGCGTTGACTGAAGAAGCCAACGGCGCTCAGGTCGGACGGACCCTCGAGGTGCTCATCGACCAGGTCGAAGAAGGAATCCCGGTGGGCCGCACCTACCGGGAAGCGCCGGAAATCGATGGAATGGTGACGTTGGATCGGGGACGGCCGGGGGAGTGGGTGCAGGCCACAATCACTGCCAGCTACGGCGTTGATCTGGCGGCGGAAGTGGTGGAAGCGTGATCGTCGAGATCATCGCCGTCGGAACGGAGCTGCTGCTGGGACAGATTGTGAACGGCAATGGGGCGTTCATCGGCCGCCGACTGGCGGAGGAAGGCCTCGATGCCCACTACCAGGTGGTCGTCGGGGACAACGACGACCGGCTGGTGGATGCTGTGACGACGGCGCTGGGACGGTCCGACGCGGTGATCCTGACGGGAGGCATTGGCCCCACCCAGGACGACCTCACCCGGGAAGCCATCTGCCGCGCCACGGGGAGACAAATGGCTTTCTCCGAGGAATATGCCGCCCGGCTGCGAGGCCGATGGGAAGCCACCGGGCGGGTCATGCCGGAGAGCAATGTGCGCCAGGCCGAGTATCCGGAAGGCGGCCTTCAGCTGCCCAACCCCAAGGGGACGGCTCCAGGTATTGCGCTCGAGCATGACGGCAAATGGATCTTTGCCCTCCCCGGAGTTCCCCAAGAGATGCAGCTGCTTCTCGACGACGAGGTGATGCCGCGACTCCGTCGCCTGGTCGGAGGCCCGGCGGTGGTGAAGAGCCGGCTGCTGCGCAGCTGGGGCATGAGCGAATCGCAGGTTGCCGAACTGCTCGACGACCTGTTCCAGGCTTCCGTCAACCCGTCGGTGGCCTTCCTGGCGTCGAGCGGCGAGATCAAGGTCCGCATCACCGCTAAGGCCAACACCGATGCGGAGGCTTCCCGTCTGATTGCTCCGGTTGAGGCCGAGGTGCGTGAGCGTCTCGGGGCCCGCATTTTCGGCAGCGACGGCGAGACCATCGAAGTGATCGTCCTGGGCATGCTGGAGGAGCGGGGCTGGCGTCTGGCGACGGCCGAGTCGGCCACCGGGGGCCTTATCGCCGCCCGGATCACGTCGGTACCCGGAGCGTCACGAGTGTTCGTCGGGAGCATCGTGCCCTATGCCACCGAGTTGAAGCATCGCCTGCTCGAAGTCCCCACCGCAACCTTGGACGGCGCAGGCGTGGTCTCCGAGGAAACGGCGATCGCCATGGCCGAAGGGGCTGCCCGGCTACTCGGTGCCGAGGTTGCCGTCTCGGTCACCGGATCGGCCGGTCCCGACGAACAGGAGCAACCGGCCGGAACCATGGTGATTGGTGTGCATACGCCCGAAGGCACCGCCGCCCGCACCTTCCAGCTCCCCGGCGATCGTGAGCGGGTGCGGACCTACGCCGGCACCGCGGCTCTGCAGTTGGTCCGGCTGGCAGTCGAGGGCTCCTGGTGGCGAACGTAGGGCGTCTCTTTCTGGCGGTCCCGCTCACCGACGATGTGCGGGCTGCGCTGGCGGCGCACGTTATGGGATTGAATCGGCCCTTACCGGGCAAACCGGTACCGCCGCCCAACTGGCATGTGACGATGCAGTTCTTCGGTTCGACCGACGAAGTGGCCTTCGAACGGTTGGTGGCGGCGCTCACCGAGGCCGAATGGGGTGGGCCATTCTCGATCTCCTTCGGCGGTCTGGGCGCCTTTCCCCGACCGGCCCGGGCGACCGTCCTGTGGCTGGCGATCGAGCGAGGAGCGGATCGATTGGAGAGGCTGGCAGCCCTCGGCGAGGAAGCCGCTCAACAAGCAGGGTTTGGCCCCGAGGACCGGCCCTTCCATCCGCACCTTACTCTGAGCCGGATCCGTCCCCATCAGGACGTCCGCCCGTTGATCGAAGAGGTATCACCATTTGCGGCGTCACTTCCGGTGGACCGTCTCGTTCTGTATCGGAGCCACCTCGGCCGGGGAGGGGCGCGCTACGAAGAGCTGGAGAGCTTCGCGTTGAGTTGACCGGTAATGGCTCCTCGCGCCGTCAGAGGTTGAAGAGGGGGCCGGAGCCCCCTCTTCAGGTTGGTTGGCCTATCGTTTGGTCACTTGGGCGGTGGCGGGACCAGGCAGGCGGCTTTTGCCACGTTGCCAAAGTCGTCCGTGAACAGGACGAACGCGTCGCCCTGACCCTTGATCCGGAAATCGACTGCCCCGGGCCCGGGCTTGATGGACGGTTCCGCGCCGTTCGCCTCCGTGTACTTGATGCTGGTCGTCGTCAGGAACGGCCCGAATAGCCTGTCGGTGCCGTCGTCCTCCAGGAAGACATCGAGTTGGGCTTCCTGCGGGTACGCGCCGATCAGGTAGAAGCCGTCCTCGTTCTGTCCGGTTCCGGGTGCTTGGGGCGTCTTGCCATCCGGGTTCACGCCCTCTTCGCAGAACGGTGCCGCAACGGTGATCGTCTTGTGTTCCCGGATGACCTCGCCCGTTGCCGGGTCGGTCATCGGCTGGCCGTCGATGAGGGCCCAGTCGTCGCAGTGGTACACGCCGGGCTCGGCGTCCGGGTCCACCGAGATGGTCTCGGTGAAGAAGGCGTCGTCGCCGCTGATGACCGTCTGCGTGGCCGGCTCGAACGTGACGTTGATCGGTGCTGCACAGTCGGTGGCCATCGAGACGTCGACCATGACCGCTCCGACGGCATCGAGGATCGCCTGGGCGATGTCGCCCGCTGCCACCCCTATCAGATGAACGCCCCCGGTAGCCGCGGCGACTCTCGTTGCCTGCCCAGAAGCTCCGCCTTCGGCGCCGCAGGCTGCGAGATAGTCGCCACCGAAGTTGGTGGGTATGTCGTCCAAGGCATTCGGGTAGAACGCCCCCGCCGCCGTCACGACACTAAGGGCGACAGTGCTGATCCCGTTGCCGCCCCAAGCGGGGGTCTGCAGTTTGGCTGTGACACTCGCTTCGGTGATGTCGTAGCCGAGCGGGGAGATCGCTGCGCAGACCGGATCGTGCGCAGGCGCGTCACCGATCCAGACGATGATGTTGCTACCGCCAGCGGTAAAGCCGGCCGGGTTGGCGGCTTCGGCAAGCTGATCCATTGCATAGAACTGCCCCTCCGGACCGTCACCGCCACCGCCTGCGAACAGCAGCTGAACGTCATCTGAGACGTCGTAGACGCCGCCGGGACCGTCGTCGGGACCAATCGCCACCCGATGTCGGAACGCGAACGGGTCAGACTGGGTAGGGCTCTGGAAGTCCTTGTACTCGCCCAGACCGAACTTGGCGGTCGGGGCCGAGCCCAGGACGCCTCCGACGATGAGCCCGATGTCCGCCTGCACCTGGCTGATCACGTTACCCATGCTGCCGGTCGTATCTACCAGGAAGTAGATCTCAGGCTCGGGCGGGATCTCGGGCGTGTGGACTGTCTTTTCGATCTCGAACTCAGCTGCAAAGCCGGCCGTCAGCACGCCAAGGGGGACTTCCTCCGGCGTCAGGGCCGGGTGGATGACGGCATCATGGGCGCCAGCGCCCATGATCGGAAAGGCGGTAAGGATCAAGGCCATTACCGCCAAGAGAATGATTCGCTTTATCATTGCGTTTACCTCATCTGTCGAGGTGCGTCGCGATTCGGTTGACTCCGCAAGAAGATGCTGAATGCGGCGCGCCGTGTCCTTCTTCAGGCTCGGGACATCCGTATCACCACCCCTCCGCTAAACGTGTGTTCGATTCGGCAGGAGGCGCGTGAGGAGGAGGACCGTGGAAAATGGGTTCGCTTCGGGACTACATCCGTGGCCGGACCGGTCGACCCGGTCCGCCTAACCCGGTCAGACACACCCTTCATCTCCCCTGGGCGACAATCCACGTGGAAGTTCGTGCGGTGGATTTGGCGCTATCCCCATACCTATCACATCAAAGCGCCCGCGACTAGCCCGGGATTGCCATTCCTCGGCCGTGTGGCGGTGTACCGCAATCACCTCAACGGGGGCGGTTATGGCCGAGGAGTTCGGAAAGCTCCGAGCGGAGTGTCGTGACCAGCTTGGGTTGACACCCCGTCAGCTGGTCGAGATGATCGACGCCTTGATTCTCTCGACGGTCGCACTATCGAGGTTCTCGAGCCCGTGGGCTTCCGCAGCGTGTGCCGCAGCATGCGCGAGGACGGCGTCCCGCGTCTCGGCGTCGACCTTGCCCTCGCATCCTGGTACAACATTCTCACAAGCAAACTCATATCCCATAGGATCCTCCTAGCGGTCGGCGTGGTGCGAGAGTTTACCCAACCGGTCCAGTTGGAACCCGAGGAATCTTCCAACGATGCAGGACCTTGCACTTGGTACTGAGTACTGGGTACTGAATACTGAGTACTGGGTACTTGGCTGCGAACATATGTTCGACTAGATTCTTGTCACGGCACGGAATAGGATTACAACCGTGTGATTCTGTCACACCTAATCTCTAATTTGTGTCTGAGCAATCCAGAAGGGAGCAACCGTGGAACGGGACAAGGCACTCGAAATGGCCATGTCGCAGATCGAACGGCAATTCGGTACCGGGGCGATCATGAAACTTGGCGAGAGCGGCCATCAGAGAATGCCGGCGATTTCGACCGGGGCTTTGTCGCTCGACCTGGCGTTGGGCATTGGCGGCGTTCCACGCGGCCGGGTTGTCGAGATCTATGGACCGGAGAGCAGTGGGAAGACGACGCTCGCCTTGCATGTGGTGGCGGAAGCGCAGCGGAACGGGGGCATCGCTGCATTTGTTGACGCCGAGCACGCTCTCGACCCTACCTACTGTCGGGCGTTGGGCGTCGATGTTGATGAGTTGCTGATCTCCCAACCCGACACCGGCGAACAGGCCCTGGAGATCACCGACATGCTGATTCGCTCCGGCGCTCTCGATGTTGTCGTGATCGACTCGGTAGCTGCTCTGGTCCCCAGAGCCGAGATCGAGGGCGAGATGGGCGACACGCATGTTGGTCTGCAAGCCCGTCTGATGTCGCAAGCCCTGCGCAAGCTCACCGGCAGTATCCACCGTTCCCAGACGACGGCCATCTTCATCAACCAGTTGCGCGAGAAGATCGGCGTCATGTTCGGATCCCCGGAAACCACGCCCGGAGGCCGGGCACTCAAGTTCTACTCGACGGTTCGTATCGATATTCGTCGGATTGAGGCGATCAAGGATGGGCAGGAGAACGTCGGGAATCGGGTCCGCGCCAAGGTAGTCAAGAACAAGCTGGCGCCACCGTTCCGGCTGGCCGAGTTCGACATCATGTTCGGAGAAGGCATTTCCCGGGAAGGCAGTCTGCTCGACGTCGCCGTAGACCAGGGGATCGTGAAGAAGAGCGGTGCCTGGTACACATACGACAACGATCAACTCGGACAAGGACGGGAAAACTCCAAGCGATTCTTGCGGGAGAACCCCGAGATTGCGGTGCAACTACAGGCGAAGGTCCTCGAAGCAGTCGGTTTGCTCGAGACCGACGACGCTGAAGGAGTCGACGAAACCAAGGACACGGAGCCACGACCCAATCCGAAACCCGACAAGAAGTAGGGCCCGTACTGGATCGATTCGCGAACTCGGCAGATCGGCGAAGCGTCTGACCTGTGTATTCTTCGGAACCGGTCGCCGCAGGCTGGCGTGCCGAGACGGCGGAGCGAGAGAAGCGGACCTGCATCGATAATGGCTGTTCGTCGATACGAATGCGTGGTCGCAAGATCGGTTGACGAGATAGTCGAACATCGGGACGCCTGGGACGACTTCTCCAAGCGCAAACTCGAAGAGAACCTCTACATCTCGCTTCCCTGGCTGGTCGCTACGTTACGCCAGTACGGGGAAGCCATGAGCCCCCACTGGATTGTCTTCATCTATGGCGACGACGGAGTACAGCGCGATCTGGTCGGCCTCGCCGGGTTCTCGCTGCTTGCCCCGAACCTCCTGATGCCGGTCCCCGTCGTCTCCACCCTCGTTTCGCCCCACGGATATCTGTCGCATCCCGTACTGGACCGGGATCATGCCGGCGAGGCATTCCGGTCACTTTGGGACTGGTTGGACGAACCGTCCCATCCCTGGCGGATCGTGCTGTTCGACCAGCTTCCCAACCGGTCGCCCGTATGGAAACTCCTTCGTGACGAGGCCACAACTCGCAAGCGGCGGATCTGGCTGAAATACGCCGCCTCCCGATCCATGCTGCGACAGGTTGACTCATTCGATGCGTATCTCTCGAGTCTCGGCCGGAAGCGGCGGCGCTCTTTCACGCGGCGGTGGCGGAAGCTCGAGGAAGCATACGGGGGCCAGGCGCGACTGCACCGGGATCGAGTCACTACCCCTGATCTGGCGGAACGATTCATGAAGCTCGAAGCCAGATCGTGGAAAGGCGAAGAAGGGACGGCCCTGGCGTCCACGGATGCCGGTCGGCGTTTCTTCGAAGAGATCATCGACGTTTATGACGAGAGCGGGGCGCTCTTTTGTGTAGAGACGATCATCGGCGGTAACCCGATCGGAATGACCATCAATTTCGTCCAGGGCAGCACGCTCTTCGCGTTCAAGACCGCCTACGATCCGGAATTCCGGACGTTTTCGCCGGGAATTCTGACGGAAGTCCAATCCGTTCGATACTTCCTCGAGACGGCAGAACTGGAGACCGCAGAATCGGGAACGACGGGTGATTCGTACATCGACGAATACTGGAATGACGCGGCGGACATCATGGCCGTCTACGTGCCAACCGCCCGGCGGACGGCCGGACTCGTGCTGCGCGTCGTTGAGGCGGCGACTGCACTCAAGCGACTCCTGGTGAATACCGGGCGGTGGATGCGCAGCAAGTCGCAGGCTGGTTCCAGCGACAACTGAAGGCACTAAGAGACCGGCACAAGCAATCTGTGGATCGTGCAATGCACTGTCTCCCGTCGCAACGGTTGGCAAAGTAGCCCGTTACAAACCCGTGTCCACGCGGTACGATGCTTGAAGCACACACAATACGTACCAACAAAACCAACTAACTGGAATCGAATTCGTGAAATACAACAGGGATCTTTGGATGCAGGAGGTGTTTCGAGCGAGGCGATTGGCCTAGCCTGTAGCTTCGATCGGATGATGTGTGTGCCGGGCCCCGGTGGGGGTTCGGCATTCCTGTTTCATTGGTCACCGGAAAGCAGGGACGATGGATGTCGTCACTACGATCATCGTCGGTATCGTCGCCTTGGCGATCGGCCTGATCTCCGGGTTCTTCGTGTTCCGTACCCGATTGCGACGGTCGAAGGACAACGCAGATACATCGGCAGAGAGCGTCGTGTTGCAGGCCCGTCAGGAAGCCCAACGCCTGCTGGGGCGAGCTGAGGACGAGGGGCGAGCGAAGGCCGAGGCCTATCGCGAACGGGAGGAGGCGGCTCTCGAGCATCGCCGTCTCGAGCTGAAGTCATCCGAGGGGCGGCTCAATCAACGAGAAGAGACACTGGAACAGCGAGCCGGCAACCTTGCACAGCGTGAGCAGATGCTCATTCATCGTGAACAAGAGGCCTCTGAGTCGCGAGCCGAGGCAGATGCGATCAAGGAGCAGGCCCGCAACGAGCTCCAGCGACTGGCGGGATTTGACGCCAACGCCGCCAAGGAACAGCTTCTCGAGCAGGTGAAGGACGAAGCGCGCCGCGAGGCGATGATTCTCGTGCGCGATATGGAGATCAAAGCCCGGGAAGAAGCAGACCGCCGGGCCAGGAGAGTACTCACAACAGCCATCCAGCGGCTGGCCTCGGAAGTCGTGACCGAAACAACGGTTTCGGTCGTAGAACTGCCTAACGACGACATGAAGGGCAGGATCATCGGGCGGGAAGGTCGCAATATTCGGGCGTTTGAGGCGACGACCGGGGTCAATCTGGTAGTCGACGATACGCCGGAAGCTGTTTCGGTTGCCTCGTTCGACCCGGTGCGCCGCGAAGTGGCTCGCATAGCCTTGGAACGACTGGTGGCCGACGGGCGGATCCATCCGGCCTCAATCGAAGAAGCATATGAGAAAGCTCAAGCAGAGGTCGAGCAGAGCGTGCGGGACGCCGGCGAGTGGGCCCTTCTGGAAGTCGGCATCTCCCGTCTCCACCCGGAGTTGGTGACTTTGCTGGGACGCCTGAAGTACCGGACCTCGTACGGCCAAAACGTGCTGAATCACCTGGTCGAATCTGCACATGTGGCGGGCATGTTGGCCGCCGAATTGCAGATCGACCCGATGGAAGCCAAACGAGCTGCCTTGCTCCACGACATAGGCAAGGCCGTTACCCACGAGGTCGAAGGGTCGCATGCTCTGATCGGCGCCGAGATCGCTCGCCGGTTTGGTGAAGATCCGGCCATCGTGCACGGCATTGAGGCCCATCACAACGAGGTAGAGCCCCGCACCCTCGTGGCCGTGCTCGTGCAGGCAGCCGATGCAGTGTCGGCAGCCCGTCCTGGAGCGCGCCGCGAGGCTCTGGAGTCGTACGTGCGCCGGCTCGAGCGCCTGGAAAAACTGGCCCGGGACTTCGACGGAGTCGAGAGAGTGTTCGCCATGCAAGCGGGGCGCGAGGTGCGCGTGGTTGTTGACCCGGGAGTAGTCGACGATCTGGGAGCTTCAGATCTGGCCCGGCGGATTGCCAAACGGCTCGAGGAGGACCTGCAGTACCCCGGACAGATCCAGGTGACGGTGATCAGGGAGCTCCGCGTCACGGACTACGCCCGGTGACCATCGCGGAGACGGTGCAGCTCGGCCATCCGACCGTGCGACGCAGAGAGGCTCGCCGGCCGATGCGCTCCGGCAAGGGCTATTTCGTCCGGACCTTTGGATGCCAGATGAACGAGCACGACAGTGAGCGCATCGCCGGCATGTTCGAAGCAGACGGGATGCTGCCGGTCGAGGATTATGAGTCCGCCGACGTTGTCTTCATCAACACGTGCACCATTCGAGAGAACGCCGACAACCGTCTCTACGGCAATCTCGGCCAGCTCAAACAACTCAAGGTCGCCAACCCGGATCTGTTGTTGGTGGTCGGCGGATGCGCCGCCCAGAAGGATCGCGAATTGGTTCGAGAACGAGCTCCCTGGGTCGACGTGGTCCTCGGTACCCATAATCTCGACCGGGTGCTCGATCTCCTGGATCATGCTCAAGAATGGGGCGGAGTAACCGAGATCGCCGACGAACTCGAAGCCATGCCGTCGTCGCTGCCGGTTCGCCGCGAGGTTGACCACGCAGCCTGGGTGGCCATCCAGATCGGCTGTAACAACACCTGCACCTTCTGCATCGTGCCGGCCGTGCGGGGCGTCGAAGTGAGCAGGCGTCCGGGTGACGTGATTCGTGAGGTGGAAGAACTCGCCCGGGACGGAGTGGTCGAGGTGACCCTGCTCGGCCAGAACGTCAACACCTACGGTCGCGATCTGGCCATCGATGGAAAGCGTCGGCCGGTTTTCGCGGATCTGCTGCGACGGGTCGGCATGGTGGAGGGGATCCGCCGGGTTCGTTTCACCAGTCCGCATCCCGCCGATTTTCGCGAGGATGTGGCCGCGGCCATGGCAGAAACTCCGGCCGTCTGCGAACAGCTCCACCTGCCGTTGCAGTCGGGAAGCGACCGGGTTCTGGCGCGCATGCACCGCGGCTACAACGTCACCCGGTACGTCCAGCGACTCGCCATGGCCCGTTCGTACATGCCGGGTCTGGCAGTTTCGACCGACATCATCGTCGGCTTCCCCGGTGAGACTCACGAGGACTTCGAGCAGACCCTGGCGGTGGTCGCCGAAGCTCGCTACGACCAGGCTTTCACGTTCCTGTTCTCGCCCCGGCCGGGCACCGCGGCCGCCGGGTACACGGACCTATTCGTCGAACCCGACGTTGCCCAGGATCGGTACGAGCGACTGATTGCTCTCCAAAATCAGATCTCGCTGGAGATGAACCAGGCGGAGGTCGGCAGGAGCCTCGAGATACTGGTTGAAGGCCCTTCCCGCAAGGATCCTCATGTCGTGGCAGCCCGGAGCCGGGGCAACAAGATGGTCCATGTGGCGGGCAAACACCTACCGGGAACGTTTCTGCAAGCCAGAATCGAGACCGCCGCCCCCCATCATCTGTTCGGGACCGTGCTCTGAGCCGGATACTGGCTTTGCTCGGCCCGACGGCGGCCGGAAAGAGCAGCCTCGCCTTGCGCCTCGCCGAGGATTTCGGCGCCCACATAATCTCGGTCGACTCCATGCAGGTGTATAGAGGCATGGATATCGGGACGGCCAAACCCACGATTGCCGAACAGGCCCGGGTTTCTCACCACATGATCGATCTGGTTGACCCGGACGTGCGGTTCACGGTGGCCGAGTTCCAGAAGGAAGGACTTCGAGTTCTCCAAGACCTCAGCAACGACGGGACGGCTGCCTTGATCGTGGGCGGATCGGGCCTTCATTTCCGGGCCCTGGTCGACCCACTCGAGTTCCCGCCCCATGATCCCGATGTGCGAGCCCGCATCGAGGCGATGGAGCAACCGGCCGCCCGGGCCCGGCTTCTCGAGATCGATCCGACCGCGGGAAACGTAGTCGACCTCGCCAACCCACGACGGGTGCAACGCGCGGTGGAGGTGTATGAGTTGACCGGCCTCACCCCCACGGTGAGAGCGGCCCGACCTGCCGCGCGAGCTGTTGCCGGCTATCAAGCTGTGCGGCCATTCGTGGCGGTCGGCGTCGATCCGGGTGCCGAACTGTCGGGCCGGGTCGCCGGCCGGCTTCGTGACATGCTGGCGGCTGGTTTCATGAGCGAACTGGCCGAATTGGCCGGATCGCTAGGACCTACCGCAGCCGAGGCAGTCGGTTACAAGCAACTGCTGCCGGTGGTGCGAGGCGAAGCGAAAGAGGAGCAGGGAGTGCTACAGGCGGTCCGGGCGACCATGGGCCTGGCCAAACGACAGCGGACCTATTTCCGTCGCGATCCCCGCATCAGGTGGGTACCGTGGTCGAACGATCCGTTGGACCGGTACGAACAGGTCAAACGATCCTTGATGGAGGACATGTGAAGTTCTTGAAGATGGAAGGTCTCGGCAACGATTTCGTCGTGCTGGAGGGGCCCCGCCAGCTTCAGGCGGATCAGGTGGCCGCCTGGTGCGATCGCCGCCGGGGCATCGGCGCCGACGGCGTCCTCGTCGCCACCCCGCTGGGAGATGAACGGGTGCGGATGGAGTACTGGAATGCCGATGGCAGTCCGGCGGAAATGTGCGGCAATGGTCTCCGGTGCGTGGCCCGGTTGGCGCACGACCGCGGCTGGGTGACGGGCGACGTTTTCACGATTGTCACTGCCGTCGGAGAACGGGAAGCGCGGGTCGGAACCGGGGTGACCGTTCAGGTCGGGTTGCCTCGAGCATCCGGCGAGGAATC
>Ga0224512_10003910_pt1 | contig 12885 bp, 21 predicted proteins | sample SF_May12_sed_USG_4_FD_169103 | JGI IMG/M metagenome (GOLD analysis project Ga0224512, IMG submission 169103) | Sediment microbial communities from San Francisco Bay, California, United States - SF_May12_sed_USGS_13 | ecosystem: Environmental > Aquatic > Marine > Sediment | place: USA... | reverse complement strand
GAAAGCTGTGAAATTATCTTCTTCATTTCCTGGAGTAAGTAATTCCCAATTAAATTCTGTAGGTATGTACCATCTCTTTTCTTGTGTAAATTTTTCTATGTATCTTGTAGTTATAAATTTTCCATAAGATACCGCCATAAGATTTTTAAGATGAGGTATAATTATTATTTCAATCCTATATTCAGAATTTTTTATTCCAGATATAGTAAAGAAGCTCCCAGAATAAGCAGACAAAGATGGAGCTGCTTTTTTATCCCAATGAAGAAGTAATTTTAAAAAACTTACAGAAGTAGTAATTACTTTTGTAAGTTTTTTAGTCTCACAATGAAGTTGTACCTGGCTTAATACAGATATTGAGTCAAATTTAAGATGAACGCTGGCAGTTCCTACGCAAGGTTTTAGATAAGCCAAATAATTCTTATCTTCTGCTGTTCCCCAAAATAGTATGTTATCTCTTGCAGTAGAAGTTTTATGTACTGGAGTTTCTGCTTCTCTTTTTTGGAGTTTTTGTATATGATCTTTAAGGTTTATTTTCATAAGTATTTATATGCACATAGGTATGTGTGATTAATAAAATACTCCTACATAGAAATTAATAATACAATTCTATGTAGGAGTAAAGTGTTTGTGAATTACAGATTATTGGTTACAAATTACAGTACTTCCAATTGTTTAAGATTTGTAAACCATTTTGAAGGATTTTTCTTATCATCAGGTTTTGGGTTGCCTGTAATGATAAGAGCCTCAATACCTTGAGCCGCTTCAATCACTTCTCTGTTGGTTCCTTCCGGCATTATGGCTGCACGTATTGGAGCTAGATCCTTTTTCATATTTCCAAGCCCAAATTCATTGTCAAGGAAATATAAGATGGATGTTTTATCCCCTACATTTGGTGCTGTATCTGTAGGATTTTCCAATTCAATTACCTCTAAAACTGTAATTGCATTTTCAACTGCTCGCTTTGAGTTTACTTCCTTTATGTCCCAAGACATTGAAACTTTAAATGCCCCCGCGACTAAAGGTTTAAACTCCGGTAAGTCAGCTATGTCATCCAGAACGCCATCCAGAATGTCTTCTACATTTACATCAGTTGCTGCATTCATTTTACAAATCTCCTGTATGTATGTGTATGTGTATGTGTATATGTATATGTATGTGTATGTGTATGTGTATGTGTATGTGCATTTAATTAAGAAAAAGAAACAATTACTTTCTTTTTTCTTTCAATTTACTTAATATTGAGTTTGAAGATACACCTCCTTTGTTGACGACAACGGTTTTGACATTAGTATTAGTATTAGTATTAGTATTAGTATTAGTATTAGTATTAGTACTAGCAGATACTGTTGGCTTATTATGTTTATCTTCTGAGTATGAAGAATTAAACATAGAAAGTAAACTTGGAACTTCTATAGATTCTATTTCTATTCCAGTTCTTGAACCTGCTGCTATATTAGTTGCGTATAAAGTAGAAGAAGCAAAGACATGTTTACGATTCTTTTTCTCACAATAAACTACATCATCAAAAAATTTAGATACATTCCTTGAGTAGTTTCTTGTGCCAGCTACAGGTACAAGTGTCTTCTTCTTACCTTCAGTTTCTGCCTCTATTTCGTGAGAAATACATACAACAGAATAATTTGCTTGCTGTATATGAGAAAAAAATATGTCTAGAATTTTATTAAGATTTCCAAAATCATCCCAAGTAAGTTTATAATCATCTGGCTCATTCTTAGTCATATGATTTATTGCACTGTTAGTCAGTTGAGTTATTGAATCGAATACAACAATTGTATCAGAACTAAGATTACGTAAATCTACATCTGTGAAATAAGATTTGTAATGAATTTTTTTTACTTCTTCCGGCATATCTTTAATTTCAGATGTATACTCTCTCTTACAAAGCATACAATCTACTTTTCCATGCGTATCACAAATAGATATCACTCCTGTAGACTTCACTAATTTTAAACAAGTTTCGATTGCAATAGGAAAAGTTTTAGTGTCTGGAAGATTAACAAGATTTATTCTTTTCTGCCACTCTATTGGAAACTTTTTAAGTGTCTCTCTACCATTTTCTAAATCAAACCACAATAGATTGTATTTTTCAACTAATCCTCCTACTAATTCTGTTTTACCTGTCTTAGGTGCGCCATATACAAGCACTCTTTTATGTATTGATTTCGGCTCTTGATCTAATGTTTTAGCCATGTCTAGATTCCTCTTCTGCGTTTAGATTAAATTCCTGTATTTGTTTTCTTAAATGTACACTATCTTCTATAAGTCTATTATTAGTAACCTTATAGTTCTCTAAGCCTTCTTTTAAAGCTTCGTTTTCTGCAAGTAAATCATTAATAATTTTTGCGTATCTTGTTCCTGTAGTACTTAATTCAGTTAATAGTTCCTCCAAATTCTGCGCCTGTTTGATAGTTTGTAGATTGTAATTAAATCCTTTTATATAATCTCTTACTGTCGTAACATTATCTGGAAGAACTATAAATCGTTTAATAGGATCATTTGTGTGCGTACTCATACTATTTCAATCTCCCATTCGTACCAACAATCAGTTATTCTATCAATTTCCGAACAAACTTTAATAGAATGAAGATTTATACATGTATAAGAAGATTTATTCATATTTAAATCAGAATTGTAAGATAGCCAACTATCTCTTGAATGCTGCTTTAAAGGTAAAGTTAAAACCTGTCGCGCAGTAGATGGCTCTGGAACATTTTTAATTGTAGCTAATAAAGAATTAAGCCTTACTCTCATAAAGGTATAATCCTCAATTAGGTTTATCTGTAATATTATTTGTATCTTCCAATACAGCTTTCTGTGCTTCTTTTATCTGTTCTTCTAACATTTGTCTTAAAAAAAGCATAGAATCATTTGGGGATTCTCCTGCTTCAATCAATGTTATATATAAAGAAACTGAAGAAAGTGATTGAAATAATACTGCATATTTAACTTTATCTTCAAATGTTGATAGTTTAGAGAAAGAAGTTAAATATTGATCTGTAGCTTCTTTTAAATATTCATCTAAAATTATTTCGTTGTTTTCGTTGTTTTCGCTGTTCTCTTTATTTTCGTTGTTTTCATTACTCATAATAATATTCTCCTATCGTTCACTTTTATCTATTTGAGACTCCACAAGATTAAAAAAATCTACGTGAAAATGATACTTATCCAAATCAGCTTCAATTCTAGCTTTATCGGCTTCAGAAAAAGGTTTAGTTAAATTAGAAGTATGAAGAGTGCATAAACCTAAGTACTCGCAAGGTTTATAAAAATCAAAACATACTTCTCCATGCATAGGATATGTTTCATACTCTTCATAAAGTTTTATAGTTTCCATATCTATTATTAATTCCTGCAACCATATTGCACGCTGAAGTAAAGATTTATCAAAATAGAATTCCACAAATTCTTTACTTTTAGTTTGATATACAAGATACAGTACAGTATATGAAGATAGATGCTCAAAAAGATGATCTAATACTACAGAATATCCTATTGCTTGTCCGCTATTTTTATACATTGCAGAGTCTGCATTACTGGAAGTAGTTTTACATTCGAGAACTAATACTTTTTTAGTTATTTTATGTTGTAGCACTGCATCTGCAAATCCTCGATGAGAAAATTCATCAGGAAGATGAATCCAGAATCCTAATTCTATTGCTGGAGTGCCTTTATACTGCACCAATTCATAATCTTTTAGATACCCATTATCTACTATATTCATGAATCTTTGCACTGCAAATACAGCTTCAGAGAATGATTTTTTTCTTCTATCATCTCTTGCATCTAAATCTACGTTCCAAGCTAGAAACATTAGAAATAATACTGTATCTTCGTCATGCCCTAAAAGTACTGATTGAATCCCCATACCTACTACTGTTCCGTACGCAAAAGTAACTTCCTTCATTAAGTCTAATTCTTCTTCTGAATCTATGGAATTAAGTCTGTAGAGTTGATACTTTCTAGGGCACTTATGGAGTACAGTACGGGAAGAGTGAGATAGTAGTTTTAATCTTGGGTCTATTCCAGTGTAAGGTGCAGGAATGTTTTTTATATTTACGCTCTCCCTAATATTAGAACTGAGAGGAGTAACTGGGGCATCTAATATAGGATCTATATTTGGTGATTTATTCATTGTATACTTGACTCCAAAGATGATTTAATATTATCAATAATACATAAAGTTATAGTATTTTCTAATAAATGCAGTATCTCAGTATTCGGTGCTTTAAACTCTTCTTTCTGAAAATATGTTTCATATAATATTCTAGCTAATTGGTTAGATTCATATCCTTGGAGTAATGAAGGTATTGAATTTAATTCTTTCTCTTCATATGAAGGAAAATCTAATTCACCTAACCAATTAGCTAGAGCTTTGGCCCCTCGCATATACTCTATATAACACTCATGATTTGCTTTTTGGTACATATAAAGGAATACCCATAAGGGAAAGTTATTAGTATTACTATCGCTCACGGACATATTAATGAACTCTCTCCCCATTTATATAATGAATATCATAAAATGATTTAAGAGTGTATTTAAGATAACAATGTTTAATACTAATCATTACTTTTTCTATAGATTCTTCTGTATTGAAATATAAATTTGATTCAGTATCTGGAAGATAAAACATTTGAAAAGTTTCCGTATTGTATTTCTCCTCAAAATCTGTAAGCCTCTCTGGAATATTAGGAGACGCAACTACTATAAATACTAACTTAGGTAACTCATTTAAGCTAAGTATGGCATCTGCAAATGCTACAGAAAAATATGTATTTAATTCTGAATCTAAATATTTGAATAAAAAATTAGAATTTTTAGGAGAAATAGCTCTCATATTATAAATCATCCAAAGTTATTTGACTTAAAGGTTTCTTTCCTTTCTTCTTTAATGCAGCTACAGCTATTTCTGTACCTGTTTGTTTTTTTAATCCTTTAATAATTGTGGAGCAATCTTCTTCAGATAGAAGTGTTACTGTTGTTGGATCTTTTTTGAGAATGGAATGTATTTCTTTAAGAATAGAAGGCATTGTTGGAAGTTCTTGTAGAAGAGACTGATCTAATTGAGCAAGTTTTTCTTTTATTATATATACTTGATCTGTTGCTTTAATTAAAGTCATTGTTTGTTTCTCCTTTTATGTTTAGTATTCTGCGCATCGAGCCTCAGTTGCGCGTTTTCTGCTTCAAGTTCTATAATTTTGCATGTCATAGCATTTAGTCTGCGCACAACTTCGTTTAAATCAATATGCTCTTTTTCGTAGTTGTCATGCCTCAGGCTGTGACTATCAACTATACCCATTACCGATAACTCATACTTTTTACTTATCACTCACCTACCTTGTGGCTGAAATAACCTTTTTCATTTATTTCAGTTTCATACTCGCGTTGTTTTACTAGCTCAAACTTCCTTAAAATAGCTTTACCAACATCAATTTTATTTCTATCTGCAAAATGGAGTAGCAGCATAAAACAATCTGCAAGCTCTTGTTCTATATTATCTTTCCCTAGTTGAGCGTCCATGTAATCATAAAACCCATGTCTTATAGAGGCTTCGGACAGCTCTTTAACTTCATCACGTAAATGCGTAAGTATTGTTTTATTATTCGCTTTAGGAAACGTTTTGCTAGCCCATGCACCAACTTCCATTTTTATGTAATTCATCCAAAAATTAAATTGGTCGTTATCACTATTCTTTGGTGTATCAGCTCCTAACTCAACTGAAAATATTGGTGCTAGGTTGTTTTTGCATTCGGGGCAAAATGTCCCGCTACTTGCGCCGTGTTTGCATCTATTTATTGACATAATTAATTTCTCCGATTGTCTTAAAGTATGTTTTCCAATTCCTCTTTTGTCCAGCAACTCATTTTAAAACCCTCCGTAACTAACGTTTTATCTACGCTTTAATCACTGTTGTGTTTATCACCAGTATCGATAAAACTTTTATCCGACATTCTGTATAAATCACTGTTAGGACTGAATACGCTTAAACTTTTCGCCATACACAACGAAGGCAGGAAAGCCAAGCCGGTCAGAGTCCCATTTAGCGTGTACGCCATCGCGGAATGGAGTAATTAGCTCGCCGTGTTTATCCGGCTCATGCTCTGTACCAACCTTTGTCCCCCCCCATTCTGGCAGGATAAAAGCCGTTCTTATCGTCATCCCGACAGTCATGCTCTTTAACTGGGATAAGGAAGTCATAGCTGACATACCAGTTATAATTATCAATCCTCACCCATGTTAATTGCAGTCGGGGTAAAGGTAGTCCTAACGAGGCAGTAGAGTAGACCGCTTGCCTCGTGGTTTCATCTAGTTTATACCATTCTGTATCCATTATGGCCTCTTTGTTAATCACTGTTGTTAGCTAACGTTTATCGACACTGTTGATAAAACCTGCGCACCAACATTCTGTATAAATCACTGTTTTTCAGCCATTCCAAAACCATCTTATAAATCTTCTAAACTTACACCATTAGTTTGTTTAATCGTAAATACAATAATATTCTTCTTTTTATCAGATCTTTTATATAATTTAACTCTAATTCCAGCTTCAGCTAATAATAATTTATAAGCTTGATCTCGCCATTTTTCTTTCTTAACTCCATCAAATATTTTCTTATGAACACAACTAGGCGCAACTATAGTAGCTTTTCTATGCTTTTTAATCTGTTCCCATATTGGTTGGTAGCGCCGTAATTTAGTATTAGAGTTAGTATTCAATTTCTCTGTACCGTGAATAATTATATTCAGAAGAAAATAAATAAGGTGATGTATAAATTTCTAAAGCTACACCCAAAAAAACTCCCCTTATTTAAACAAAAAATAAGGGGAGTGAAGTACTACTTTGGAGAAATTTATAATTTAGGTGAGATTACAAATTAGCTAATAAATCATCTTGTGAGCTGTTAATGTATGTGTCTGCTTTCTTGAGCAAGAATTCCAATACATCAGAGTACTTTTCAGCGTTAGGTGACTTTTCAGCATAAATTGCAAGTTGTTCGACAAGGAATTTTAATACTTTTGTTGCGGTCTTAATCTTACTGAATCGATCAGTATAGATTCTTGCAGCATGAGATACACTTTCAAGACTCTTACCAGTAGCAGCTTGCATAACAATAATGTAATCTTCTGCAAACTCTTCCCAAGTTTCTTTAGGAATACCGCCACCACGTTGAGCTTTTGGCAGATTTGAAATGTATTCCCAAGAAAGTTTTTCGTAAGGAAAGTTACTGGCATTTAGTGTAATGTCGTCGGAAATAATTTCACGAGCGTTGGAAACAATAATAGATTCGATAGCATCCATAAGTAATTCAAGTTGCTTTCCATCAGCTTCAAGAATCGCAATCACACCTTCTAAAGAAGGTACTGGAATAGGTAACTCTAAAGCTTGGCGTTGAGTTACTGTATCTGAATCTTTATCTATTGACTTTTTAAAGTTAAACTTGGTAGGTTTAACGTTCAGTTTGTCTGTTGAAAGTGTTTCGCAAAGAGATTTCATTTCATCTTCAGTAGGGTTTACTGCTTCAATTACAATTAATGAATCTTCTTCGTATGTATCTGAGGTATCTTCAGCTTGAGCTTGATCGTCTGGAGTATCATTTTGTACGTCTGCTTTTGCTGGAATTGGTGTTGAAGATTTTTGTGCTGCTTTTATTGCGTTTAGGTCCATTGTATTTTCCTTTTAACTGTTAGTTGATTAAAGTTGAGTTTAAATATTATTTCTCGTAAAACTTTATAAAAACATTTTTATAAAATGTGATCACAGCATATCAAATTAATTACAGTTGTCAAGAAGTTTTTTTCTCTTGGTTAAGAGTATTTTTCTTTCTAGCTCGTTCTTCTAATATTTCCGACTTCTTTTTCTGATATTCAATTTGTATAGCCTCCCTTAAATTATCTACAGCAATGTTATACGCAGTTACACATTTAATTATATTTTGTTGGTCATCTGTTTTATATCTATACATCCAAGATAGGGAACATTTCTGTAAAATAAAGTATTGCATCCAAGTTTTAAATGTAGCAAGACGTTGTAAATCTGAGGCTTGTCTATATCCTTTTTGCTTTGTCTTATTTTTATCTTGTTTACTTTCTTTCTCCACTTCCAACTCTTTTATAATTTTCTCAGAATATACTTCCTGAAATTCCCCTTCAAACTCTTCTACTTCTGTTATTAATGTATCACAACAATTACTTCTACCTTTTTCTACTATAATTGAATCTGATATTTCTATATTACATTCTATACAATAATATTTCATGATCTGAGTCTCCTTTTTACTGTTGTATTGTTTTGGGTTAGCTATCTAATTTACCTTTAAACCATTCGGCCTTCTCTTTAAGTGTATTACCTTTAATTCTTTGACTAATTATTCCTTTTGTAAAACTTTCTGGTTCACATATCACATATAATTCTTCTTTAGCTCTCGTTACTGCTGTATACAGTAACTCTCTCTGTAACATTGTTGCGTGGGACTGATGAAGACATAAGAAAACTTTTCTCCATTCTGATCCTTGAGATTTATGTACAGTAAGAGCGTATGCGTGAATAAGAGTATTTATTTCCGCTGCTTTATCTATACTTATTATTGTGTCAGAGTCTTTTAAAGAAAGTGTAATTTTATGTGAAGCTTGTGTTACTCTATCTTCACTTGAAGCTACTTTTTCTAATAAAGTATCTATATCGTCAATATCTATTCCTCCCGTTTTATTGTATCTTTCATTAGCTGCATTATCATTATGCCCCCAATAATCTAGATGTTTTGATTCAGGTTGATATCTAGCCCCTGTATATGAATAATTTGCATCAATTTCTATTATTTCTGCATCTTCTTTGTCATATAGTACTTTATCTCCTACACTAAAATAGTGTTTATTAAAGCCTGCAATTACTTCAAATGTAATTTCACCTTTCTTTTTAGCTATGTGATTAGCTATTATTTTATTCAATTCTATTGTTCCACAAGCTTTATTGTAAGGTATAAGGATTGTATCTTCTTCTGGTGAATATACTCCTTTATCGTAAGAAGCTTTAAAGAATGCGCCTAAAGTCATTACAGCTAATTCTGCTTCTAATTTCTTTTTCCAAGGATGAAGTGTAAGTTTATTTGGTACTGCCCATTTTGAATATTCTGAAGGAAAAATAGGTTTTCCTGAAAGTATTCTATGAGCTAGTTTTATTATTGGAGATTCTAAAGCTTGTCTGTATATCTGAGTCAATTCAACTACAGGTAATTCTAACATTTTAAACCCAAGAATAGCAGAACCAAACACCGGAGGAAGTTGCTGTATATCCCCAATATATATCCATTGAATAGGATGAGTTAATGCAGATTCTACTTGTTTATGTAAATCTACAGATACCATACTAGACTCTTCTACAATAATTGTATGAATAGAACTAGGTAATGGGTTATACTCATTGCGTGTAGCCTCGAAACACATAGTTTTTCTCATTTCTCCTGTAGTTTCATCTTCTATATCGTAATATACGGGAGCATATTCAAGCAATTTATGTATTGTTATACAATTCTTTTTTAAATCTGTTGGAAGTACTCTTCTTATGTTATTTACTGCTCTACGAGTGTAAGCTACTATTAGTATTCCTGGAGTACCTGGAGTAAGATGCTTATGACCATCAGTTTGTAATGTTGGTATTTTACCAGTTTGTAGAAGAGAGTGTACAGCACCTTGTGTACAAGTAGTTTTACCACTACCGGCTGCACCTATTAATACGGCAGATTTACTTGTACTCATTAAATCTACAAATTGTTGTTGCTCTTTATTATATGTAATTATTGTAGATCCATCTATGGATGTATGAGTTTGGTTTTCTATAGTTTCTGATTTTGATGTTTGAGTTGGTATTTTTATAGGTGTATTTATTTTAGGTTCAGACTTAGATTCAGATTTAGCTTTAACTTTAGCTAATAATTCCGCCATATTTAATTTGTTAGCATTCATTATTTAAATCCCTCTTTCATATCTATAGGTTTTTCTTGAAGTGCAATTAATACAGTAGGTACAGCTTCATATTCTGGTTGTAGTTCACGAAAAGAAAGTTTAAGTTGATAATTATAAGGTAAAACTTTTATATCGTGCCAATTACATCTATGTAGTATTACTTGGTACTTTTTAGTTATAAGATTAATATTTTTATCTTCTGGTAGTTTATTTAATTCATTTGATTTTTTTATTATTCCTTCATTAAAATTAGAATAATAATATGATTTACTCCAATGAAGTAAATAATACGTTGAAAATAAATCCTTATAATCATCTGGGATATTAAATTTGTTTTGTAACATATAAATAGCTGTACTTTTAGGTACACCATATTTTAATAATGCAGTTGTGGCGGTCATAGTTTAGTTTCCTTTCCTTGTATGTATGTAGTTAATGTAGATGTAGATGTAGATGATTCTTGTTTAGTCTCTTTTATTACATTCTTTTGTTCTTCACCTTCTTCTGTAATAGTTGCGTTTTGAACTACCTTAAATTTAAGTTTAGCTTTTATATACTCTAAATTAGATTTAAAATTACTTCTACAAGGTTCTTTTAAAGGTGCTGATGCTTTAAGTATTTCTAACTCAATTAAACTTTTATCTTGTTCTGGGGATATTAATGTATAACCAAAATCAATATTGACATTAATTCCTAAGTAATTAATGTTATTCCTTATTCCTGATTTAATAGCTTCCATTAAAGAATGGGCATGAATAGAACCATGTTCTATGTTTTCTAAACAATAATCTTGTATACGTTTAAGTTCATATAAAGATACTGTAAATATTTTAGATGGGTTATAACAAGCTCTTATAATTTTACACCATTCGTCTTTTTTATCTTTTGGAAAATCTGCTGCTTTAGCTGCCCAATTTGCTACAGCATGTATATATTGTTCTGGAGATAATCCAGAATGTAATAGTTTAGAAAGTTTATTTTCTAGTTTTACTATATCTTCTTGTAGTTTTTGACTTCTTATGCCTGATTTAAATTGCTCTATATTGTCTTGCCAAGCTGTAATCCAATTAGGTATTTGCAATAAATGACAATTGTGCTCATTTACTACGAATTTAGGTTGTTTAAATTTAGGGTGGCGTATTAAGTCAGTTGTTTCTATTACTTGTATTAATTGTAATAGATTATTCTCTACAAGTTTTATTCCGGCGGGAGAATTAGGCTTAACTTTTGCAGGATGATTCCATTTTATGTGATCTGTTTGATGAAGAAATGCTAGAAAAAGTAAATAAGAATCAGTTGGTGTAAGGTGTTCAGAACAATGTTTTGCATAAAGCCCATATAGAGATTTATATTCTAAAGCAAAAATAGGATGATAATATCCTATTTCTTTAGATATAAAAGTAGGTACATGGTCTACTTTTATTTTTAATCCACTAATGGCGCATTCTAATATTGCCATGATTTTAGTTTCCTATGTATGTGTGAGACTATTTATGTTTTGTATTTTATATATTGTTTACATATTAATTTTCTATATCTTTCATAAAACAATTTTTTTCGTATTCTATCATTTCTTCTGGTGTCATTAAATTATTTAAATATCTATATTCATTAGCGCCTTGAATAACATCTAAAGGACAGTTTTCTATTCCTTTAGATTGTGTCTCTTCATAACACCATAGCCAATATTGTTCTTTATTGGTAGGAGTAGATGTAAGTAATGAGTCAGTACTTGCCAATACATTTCCAATATCTGCCATACCTAATTTATCTTCAATAGATAACTTAGGTTTAGTTGTGTAAGCTTCAGATATTGTCTGATACTGTATTTTAGTTAAAAATGGAGCTAGTGTACTTATGAGTTGAATGCTTAAATCTGATAATGGTACTTCTTTTTTGGCTAGGTTAATAATATGTTGTATCTCTCCAACTGTGAGTGATGGACGATATTTAGTTTTAGATTGTATTAAATGTGAATTACTCATATTAATTATATTCCTTATCATATTTATATATTCCAGCATTTATTAATGCTTTATCTAATAAAGCCCAATAACAATGCCCTTGTTTTGTATGTGCAAATAAAAATACATATTTTAATCTCTTATTATCACTTATGTTTGGAAATATACATGATTTATTTAGTTTTATAGATTCGTATTTTTTGAGTAAACTTATCAAATTCAATCTATATTCAATAATTCGACTCTCAGTTAAGAATTTCTTTAATTTGAGATTATTTGGCGTTAATTGTCTTATTGTTGAATATAATGCAGGATATTTAGTTATAAGCTTCACCGATTTTTTGAAATCTATTATTACTGTTTTTTCTTTTTTAGTCTCATTTCCAATATTATTATTCATAATAATTCACTCCATACATAAACCAACAAATGGTATTCAAAGCATTGAAATGTTGTGATGCAGCATAGTCTCTATGTAGAGTATCTTTAATAGCTTCAATATGCTTTTCAGTACTTTCTTCAGAAATTGCACGGAAGTATATTCTATGATATCTATAAGTGTATTTTAAATACCGAATCATGATCATTAAACTTGTATTCATACTTTTAGTCTCCTATATAGTATAATTAATTACAATCAGTACAATTACTCTTTCTTCAGATAATCTATCTATAACACTTATATTTAAAATCCTTTTGTGTTAAAATAAAAGAGTTAAAAAAATTAAATCTAAGTATTCAATTCAAAAAATTGGCATGATTTGCCAAATCGTGCCAATTTACCAAAATGCCAATGATATGTCAAGCCCTATTTTTGGCTCCTCAAACACTATTCTATCTAAGCTATCTATTCCTTCTATCATCTTAATCTACCTACTATCTATCTTAGCTGTATATCTTAATCTAAGGTATATCTTAGCGTATGTTTTATACCCCACTT